>WNFR01000966.1_pt1 | contig 74323 bp, 57 predicted proteins | sample 5400221 | NCBI WGS metagenome assembly WNFR01 (sample SAMN13153357, study PRJNA577476) | soil metagenome | isolation source: 40 cm soil under Madrone tree | place: USA:California | collected 2016-06-14
ATTGAATGTGACGCAGGCTCATCAGCGTCCGTGGTACTTGTTGCCGCCGTTTCATGTTCGGCAGCAGGTCCGTGCCGCCCGCGAGCGGCATCGCATTGGCCCTCTCGCCGTCCAGAATCCGCGCGGCTTCTTCGAGCGTTTGCGGAGCGCGGAATTCGAAAAGAGGCAGCCGCATCATGGCGCGAGTACCTGCTCTTTCTCCTGGCGAGGTTTTTGCCTGCGGGGGACGTCGTTCACTGCGTTTCCGTCGCCCCCTTCCCACGGTGGCGGGACGCGCAGTGCCTCCGGCCAATTCACATGAGGGAAATGGCTCGGTCCAAAGCGCGGCTCACGTCCTGCTTTTTTTTCGGCAAGCGCCTTCATGATTTTTTCGGGAGTGACAGGAATTTCATCAATTCGCACTCCGACAGCATCGTAGACGGCGTTGGCGACTGCGGGCATGATCGGCAGGAGCGGGCCTTGTCCGACTTCTTTCGCGCCAAAGGGGCCGTGCGGGTCAGGCTCCTCAATGAGCTCGGTGATCACTTCGGGCATGTCGAGCGAAGTCGGGCTCTTGTACTCGAGGATAGAAGGAAATTTGTGCACCAGCGCATGAGAAAGCTTTTTCGGAAGGCGCCGGAACTCTTGCTCTTCCATCCGTGCAAAGAATCCAGCAATACTTCCGACAGAATTTCATCCGGTCTGCGCTTGATGTAGTCGATGCCATCGTTGTTATAGAGATCGGCGAGCGCGACTTCGCGTTCTCCGGAACGTGATACGAGGTGGACCCGCGCCCCGAGCGCCATCAGCGCCGGGCCCGTATCCGTCGAGGAGACCGCCACGCACTTCGAACTTCCCGGCGCGACCCAGCAGGTTGAGCCGTCTTTTTTCAGGCAGAAATTGATCGACTTCCTCCACTCGTAGCTTTGATCGTAGTAATTGCAGCGCGTATCCAGACAGATGTTTCCGCCGAGCGTCGCCATGTTGCGGATTTGCGGAGTGGCCACCAGCGAAGCCGCTTGTGCAAGGGCCGTCAATCCATTTCGAAAGCGCGGGTCTGCCGCGATATCGGAGAGCGTGAGGCACGCGCCGAGCCGCAAACCGGAATCGCTCAATTCAATTTCGCTCAAGGATTGAATGTGACGCAGGCTCATCAGCGTCCGTGGTACTTGTTGCCGCCGTTTCATGTTCGGCAGCAGGTCCGTGCCGCCCGCGAGCGGCATCGCATTGGCCCTCTCGCCGTCCAGAATCCGCGCGGCTTCTTCGAGCGTATGGCGCGAGCACCTTCTCTTTTTCCTGGCGAGATTTTTGCCGGCGGGGAGCATCGTTCACCGCGTTGCCATCTCCTCCTTCCCACGGCGGAGGAACGCGCAGAGCCTCGGGCCAATTCACATGCGGGAAATGGCTCGGTCCGTAACGCGGGTCACGCCCCGCTTTTTTTTCGGCAAGCGCCTTCATGATTTTTTCGGGAGTGACGGGAATTTCATCAATCCTCACTCCGACAGCATCGCAGACGGCGTTGGCGACCGCGGGCATGATCGGCAGGAGCGGGCCTTGACCGACTTCCTTCGCGCCAAAAGGGCCGCGGGGATCAGGTTCCTCGATCAGCTCCGTGAACACTTCGGGCATGTCCAGCGAGGTCGGGCTTTTGTATTCCAGGATCGAAGGGAACTTGTGCACCAGCGCATGAGAAAGTTTTTTCGGAAGACGGCGGAACTCCTGCTCTTCCATGAGCGCTTCACCGAGCCCCATGTAGACGCTGCCTTCGACCTGGCCGCGCACAAGTGTGGGGTTCAGCGCGCGGCCGACGTCATGCGCGATCCAGATCTTTGGAACGGTGACCCAGCCAGTCACTGGATTTACTTGGACTTCGACGACGGCAGCGGAATAAGAGTACGTGGGAGACGGCCCTACGCCGCCGCCCCTGTACAGCGCCGGGGACTTCGGCGGAGTGTAGGAGCCCACCGTGCCAATCGTGCCGGAGCGAGCTTCTGCCAGGCAAACGGCTTCCTGAAAGGTGACGCCCTTTTCCGGCGCGGCGGAATCGAATACGCGTTTGTCGGCAAAGCACAGCCGTTCCTTGGGTACTTCAAGTTTTTCTGCAATCGCTTCCGCAATGATTACTTTTCCGCGTTCAGCGGCTTGCAATGCCGCGTTTCCCGCCATTAGCGTGACACGGCTCGAATACGATCCTAGGTCCACCGGCCCGAGGTCCGTGTCACCCGTGAACAGTCGGATGTCGAACGTGTCGATGCCCAGAACCTCAGCAACGATTCCGGCGAGAACATCATCCGAACCCTGCCCGATTTCCGTGGCTCCGCAAAAAATCGAGACGCCGCCGCTGCGGTCGAATTTGAGTTGAACCCCCGAGTGCGGCATTTTGTTCCAGTAAATGGGAAGGCCCGCCCCGGTCAGATAAGCGGAGCAGGCCAGACCTACGCCGCGGCCCTCAGGGAGCCTGCGGAATTTGTCTTTCCAATCGGACACCTTCACAACGCGGCGAATGCACTCGGCAAGATTGACGGTCCCGAGGCGGAAAAAATTCGCCGTCACAGCGTTCGAAGATTCGACAATGCGAAGCCGCAGATCGGCCGGGTCAATCTTGAGCCTTTCCGCAATCTTGTCGAGCTGAACTTCCTGACCGAATCGCGGTTGCGGAGTGCCATGTCCGCGTTTGGGCCCGCAGGGGGGTTTGTTCGTGAAGGTACGGCAGCCTTGATAGCGATAACGCGGAATGTGGTATGTGGTGGTTTGCAATGCGCCGGCGTAGAACGTGCTGGCGACTCCGTACGAGCCGTAGGCGCCACCGTCGATCAGCGTCTGGAGATGCATTCCAGTAATCGCGCCGTCCTTCTTGACACCGGTTTTGAATTTCATCAGGACCGGATGCCGGCCGCGATGACAATAAAAAACTTCTTCGCGTGTCAGGCAAATCTTGACGGGCCGATCGAGCATGAGAGCGGCCTTTGCTACAACGATTTCGTGATTGAACGGATCACTTTTTCCTCCGAAACCTCCGCCATTGGGCGTGGCGATCACGCGAATATGCGCAGCCGGCATTTCCAGCACTTTGGCGAGGGCGCGATGGACGTAATGGGGGGTTTGCGTGCTGGACCAGATCGTCAGCTTTCCCTCCGGATCCTTGATGGCGACCGAAGCGTGCTGCTCGATGGGGAGATGGGTGTTCCCTTGGAAGAAAAAAATGTCCTCGAAAATTTCGTCTGCTTCGGCGAAACCTTCTTCCACGTTGCCAAACTCCAGCGCCACTAGCTTATGAATGTTCCCCTCTTCGCCGTATTCGTGAATCCGCGGCTCAGGAGTCGCCAGAGCTTCCTCGGGATCGGATATCGTCGTAAGGATTTCATAATCGACGTCGATCAAATCGAGCGCCTCAAAGGCCGTTAGCTCTTCGCGCGCGATGACGGCAGCGACTGGATCCCCGACGTGCCGGACGCGGTCGACACAAAGGGCTTGCTCGTCCTGACTGACGGGAAGAATCCCGTACTGGATGGGAACGTCCTTCCCCGTCAGGACGAGATACACTCCTGGGTGAGAGGCGGCGCGCGACGCGTCGATTTTTCGGATGCGCGCATGAGGATGGGGAGAGCGCAGCAGCTTGCAGTGCGCCATTCGAGGAAGGAAAATGTCGTCGGCGAAACGCGTCTGGCCTGTCACTTTCGCGCGGGCATCGACTCTGCGCCGGGGGACACCGATCACGCGAAGTTCGTCTCCCTTGGCCTTTGGAGCATCAACGGGTATCTTCCGCGAATCCTTTTCATCCGGCATGCGCCCTCCTGAGTGCCTGTCCAAGCCCTCGCCGCGGAATCTACGTTACAGAACGCTTCTGGTCTGCGATCTTGAGCACTGCGGCTTCGACGGCTTCGAAAATCTGAAGATAGCCTGTGCACCGGCACAGATTTCCCGAGATCGCTTCGCGGATTTGATCGCGGGTGGGATGAGGATTTTGATCCAGCAAAGCTTTCGCCGTGACCAGAATTGCCGGTGTGCAATAGCCGCATTGCGCCGCTCCGAGATCGGCAAAGGCATCCTGCAATGGATGAAGGTTTCCATCTTCTCCGAGGCCTTCGACAGTCAGTACTCGCCTTCCGCCGCATTCGAGTGCCAGCACGAGGCAGGAAAGCGCGGGCTTGCCGTCGAGAAGAACGGCGCAAGCCCCGCATTCTCCCAGCTCACAGCCGTGTTTCGTGCCCGTGTGACCGAGATCCTCGCGCAGTACCTCCAACAAAGTCTTATAGGGCGCGAATGAGACATCGGTCTCTTCGCCGTTTAGCTGGAATCGTATTTGTGCCGTCTTTTGCGACTCGATGGGCAGTGTTGTCACGTTCAAGCACCTCTCGAAAGCATTACCGGACCGATGCGCGCTTTTTCACTTCTTGCGGAACGGGCTCGTGCGCAGAGCGATGCGTGTCCCTGTCAAAGGAGGGGCGCTCTAGTGCATCTGGTCTGGCCAGCAATCCTCGGATCAGATAATCCGCAAATCTCTCGGCTATTTCCGCTGCCGTTAACGATCCCTCCGGGCTGAACCACTGCACGCTCCAGTTCAGGCCCCCAAGGATGGCGCGCACCGCAAGCGCCGGATCGCAGGGAACGAATTCACCCGATCTCAAACCCGAAGTGATCAAATTCCGTACGCCTTCTTCATATTTGTCGCGTTTTGCTAAGACATAGCGTTGTCGGCGGGGTGGCAATGCCGTTGTTAAAAGATGCGCCGCGGATCCCTCGACTTCGTCGAGTACGCACCGCAGATGCGACACGATCACCATGCGCAGCTTTGTAGCCGCGCTCGTCCTTATCCGGCGAGCCTTGTCGAGCGCGGCGATCATCCGATCCAGGGAATTGTCCTGACAAAAGAATAGAATGTCGTGCTTTCCCCGGAAATAATTGTAAAGATTTGCCGGAGAAAGATCCGCGGCCGCTGCAATGTCGCGCATGCCGGTCTCCGCAAACCCACGCACGCGAAACTCCCTACCTGCGGCGCGCAGGATCTCCAGGCGCCGCGCAAGATAACGCCGTTTGAGATGGCCATTGCGCTGACTCTTCGCTTGGTTGTTGGACAACTTCATTCTCCAGCAATCGAACGACAGAAGGCTGCAGAGTCGATTTGCCTCCCTAGTGTCCATCTTCAGGCCGTCGGTGTCAAAGGATTCTGAACAATGGTTCAGAAACAGAACAGTCGTTCAGTTATAGATGGGCAGAAGTACAAGAGCCAAAGGAAACTGCCAGGAACATGCGATCTGTCGCGGTCACCGCGGCGCCTTAGACATTTCATCTCGGAAACAACCGCGCCGCATTGTCGTACAAAATCCTGCGCTTCGCCCCGGCCCCAATCGGCAGGGCGTTGAACTTCTCAATGTTTCCCTTGATCTCCGGAACGCCCGGGCCGGGCCAGTCCGTACCCCACAAAACTTTATCTGCCACATCTTCGATTCGCGGAAAGTACTCCATCAGTTTCTGCGGAGGAATGCCGGAGATATCCATGTACGTATTCTTGTGCCGGCGAACCAGGAAAAACGCCTCGTTCATCCACAGCGGTCTGCCGCCATGCGCAAGGATGACCACGAGATTCGGATAGTCAATGCACACATCATCGCAGAGCATCGGTTGCGCATGCAGATTTCTTGCGCCGGGGAAAATCGAAGTCCCGGTATGAATCATGACCGGCAGGCCGTTTGCCTGAGCCCGCTCGTAAACCGCCGCCAGGCCGCGATTGCCGTCCATGTAATCATTGGGCGAAAGCGCCTGATGCGAGGGATGCATTTTGATGGCGCGAATCCCGAGCTTTGCAAGGCGGTCCACTTCCGCGCCCGGATCGGGAACTGTCCCAGGAAGCACTCCGCCGAACGCGATGAGACGATCCGGCGCTGCGCTGCAATATTTCGCGCTCCAGTCATTCACTTCCGGCGTGAAACCGATGATCTTTGGCGCCACGTAGTTGATCAGCCCTGCGCGCTCCACCCCGAGACGATCGAGCAGCCCGAGAAATTCTTTGGGGTCGGCACAATAGCGTTCAACGTCGGCGTAGTCCTTGCGGCCGCGCTTCATCAGTTCATGGGCGGACGGCTTCATCATGTGGTACGGCATGATATGAACGTGAATGTCTATGATCGGTTGCAGGGATCGCCGCCCTTCACGGTAGCTTGCGTTTTCAATCGGGTACGCTAATTGAATCGAACGTATTCAAAGTTCAAAGGTTGATTGTTAATCCCGCGCGCCGGCGGAGCAATCCAATTCGCAAACTTGCCCGGCTCCACGACTCGCCCACTCATCAGCGACTGGACGTACGCATAATCATTGGGATTCGGGAGCCATTCGAATTCGTGGTTCTTCCACGTCTCTTCGCTCAAAACTTCTCCATCGGAGCTTATAAAATGCCCTGCGAAATTGCCGATCTCGCGATGGAAGCCTTTGTGTGGCAAGGTCAACCGGAACGGAATGCCCGCATTATCAATCACCCGCTGCCAGCGGCCAACTCCATCGGCAATCTCATCGATGTAGTCATCGCGCAAGCGTTCGTTCAACGCCGTCAATGCCGGCACGTTTTTGGCGACGATTTTTCCACCCACAACTTCAGAGACCGGATACTCCGCGTCGGCCAGCACGTGATCGTCATCCAGCTTGGTTTCGCGGAAGCGCCCTTTCAGTCCGCTGGTGTAATAGTTCGCGGCGTTGGAAGAAACATCCGAGCCGTAAAGGTCGAGCGTGACACTGTAGTGAAAGTTCAAGTATCTCTGTATCGTCGGCAAGTCAATAACGCCGAGCGCCCGCACATCCGACGGATCTTCGACCTTGTTTTCCTTCATCACCTCGCAAGTCCGCTGAATAATGCGGCTAATTCCCGTCTCGCCGACAAACATATGGTGCGCTTCCTCGGTCAGCATGAACCGGCAGGTTCGCGCAAGCGGATCGAAGCCGGATTCCGCCAGGGCGCAGAGTTGGAATTTTCCATCCCGGTCGGTGAAGAACGTGAACATGTAGAACGCGAGCCAGTCCGGCGTTGGCTCGTTGAACGCGCCGAGAATGCGCGGGTTATCGGCATCTCCGGACCGCCGTGCGAGCAAAGATTCGGCTTCCTCGCGGCCATCGCGTCCGAAGTAGCGATGCAGCAAGTACACCATGGCCCACAGGTGACGCCCTTCTTCGACGTTCACCTGGAAAATGTTTCGCAAATCGTACATCGACGGACAAGAAGACCCCAGCATCCGCTGCTGCTCCACCGAAGCTGGCTCGGTGTCTCCCTGCGTCACGATCACACGGCGCAAAGTCGAGCGGTATTCGCCCGGCACCTCTTGCCAGGCCGCCTGTCCTTTGTGAATTCCGAAATTCACTTCGCGCTTCTCGTCGCGCGGCTGCAAGAAAATGCCCCAGCGGTAGTCCGGCATCTTCACATAGCCGAACTGCGCCCAGCCGTCGGGTTCCACGCTGGTTGCCGTTCGCAGGTACACCTCATAGTTGTGGCTCTCGTTCGGCCCCATGTCATACCACCAGCCCATATACGCGGGCTGCCAATGCTCCAGCGCGCGTTGTAACACTCGGTCTCTGCCCAAGTCGACGTTGTTCGGGATTTTTTCCGTGTAATTAATCATTGCGATCTCCTCAGAACCTCGGACCTCACCCTGCCGGCTAGACTCTTTCCCAGTTGAATTTCACCGGCGCTCCCGTCCCATACACTTTCAGTGCCCCACTCGCACCGACCGCGTTCGGGCGGACGAATATCCAGTTTTGCCACGCGGAGAGCCGGCCGAAGATTCGCGTCTCAAGCGTCTCCGCCGGTCCAAAGCGCAGATTCGCTTCGAGCCCCGTGAGGGCATCGGGCGATTGCGCGGCACGCGATTCGATGGCCTGGCGGATTTCGTCTTCCCAGTCGAGATCATCCGGTGCGGCGGTAACCAGGCCTGCGTCGAGCGCCTCGCGCGCTGAAAGCTTCTTTCCAATCTCGCCGCGCAATGTCTCCAACCGTGCCTCATCGCCGTAGAATCGCGCCGCCATCCGGGAGAGTTTGTTCACCATCGGCAGCGGCCCGAAGTTCATTCTCGAAAGCGTCGTGCTTGCGATGCTTCCGCCTTCCTGCGTATCGCGCATGTAGATGCGGTCGGCAGCGAGCGCCAATTCCAGCAGCGTGCCGGCAAAACAGGAACCGGGTTCAACAATTGCGTAGATGGAACGTGAGGTGACATCGATCCGCGCAAACGTCCGGCGCATCATTCCCAGAACTTCGCGAACGAACCAATTGTCCTGGTGATTCAAAATGAATTCGTCCATGGCGAGAACGGCGTCCGGATTTCCGGCCGTCTTGATAATCCAGAGCCCCAAATCCAGTTCGCTGGCACGCAAAGTCAGAATGGCGTCATCCAGCTCTCGCGCCATTTGCAGCGGCCACCATTTCGCACCCGCGGCAGTGGCCTTTTCCAGGCTATGTTCGGTAACAGACTCCGGCGCGCGCACCGTGATCGTTGCTGTGCGCGCCTCGCGATTGCATTGCACATCAAGGTGTCCGTAGTGCAGTCCCACTTCATCGATCGTCCGCTTCAACGGCGTCAAAGCCACGCCTTTCGCTTCGGCGGGGCGATCGCTCTCCCCGGCAAGTTTCAACGCGCGCTGTTTGATGTGCTCCGCAAACTGCTGCGGCTTGACGACTTCATCGACCAGCCGCCACTCCTTTGCTCTTTGACCTCGAACGCCATCCGGATTTGTGCAGAACATGTCGGCATGGTCCCGGCGCACTTTGCGCTTGTCCGTAACGCGGGTCAGTCCGCCCGTTCCGGGCAGAACGCCCAGCAACGGCAGCTCCGGCAAACTGACCGCCGAAGACCGGTCATCCACGAGGATCAATTCATCGCAAGCCAGTGCCAGTTCGTAACCGCCTCCGGCCGTCGTTCCATTGCACGCAGCGAGAAACTTCAGTCCGGAATGTGCGCTCGCGTCTTCGATCCCATTCCGGGTTTCATTCGTGAATTTGCAGAAATTCACTTTCCACGCGTGCGAGGACAGCCCCAGCATATAGATGTTGGCGCCTGAGCAAAAAATGCGGTTCTTTGCGCTGGTGATGATGACCGAACGAATCTCCGGATGTTCGAATCGAATACGCTGCAGCGCGTCGTGCAGCTCGATATCCACGCCGAGGTCGTACGAATTCAATTTCAGTTTGTAGCCCGGGCGGATTCCGCCGTCTTCGGCAACATCCATCGTCAACGTCGCCACCGGCCCCTCGAACGCGAGACGCCAATGCTTATATCGCGAAGGATCGGTTTGGAAATCGACCGCTTCCATTTTCGCCTGGGATTCTTGAGTTGCGACAACGTCCACGAGATCCTCCTACTGCAAATTAGCCTGTAATGTCTTTTTCAATCTCGAAAAACTCTCTTCTGCTGAACTGCCCGATGTGTCGAGCTCCATGTCCGCTTGCCGGTAGAGCGGCGCTCGCGCCTCGAGTATCCGCCGCAAGTCTTCCATCGCCTGGTCATTTCCGGCCATCGCGCGAAAATCTCCCTGCTCAAGCACCCGCGACATGTGCTCCTCCGGCTGCGCCTTTATCCAAATGGTGTAGCAATGGGAGAGGAGGTAGTCAAAGGTCTCCTTTTCTGAAACCACGCCTCCTCCCACCGACAGCACCGCGCACTCATGCTCAGTGAGCACTCTCGTCAGGGTGCGCCGCTCGATCGCTCGATAGCCGGATTGCCCGTAAAGCGAGAATATTTCTCCGAGGGGCATTCCTGTATCCTTCTCGATCTCACCATCCAGCTCAATGAAGGGGACCCGCGTCTCAAACGCCAGTTTGGATCCCAGCGTAGACTTGCCGGCTCCGCGAAGCCCAATCAGTGCGATGCGCTTCCGGCGCAGCTTTTCTCCCGGACTGAAGTCCCGCATCAGGCGGAATACCACATCTTCGAGGCGATGATTGGGGAGGCGTTCGAGGAATCGCTGGATCAGCCGCTTTTCGGCAGGCTCTTCCACCTCAGGGGCGAATAACTCGACAAGCGAAACGTTGAGAGCGGCGGCAATCCTCCGCAGCAACACGATAGAGACGTTTCCTTCTCCAGCTTCGAGCTGCGCAAGATGACGTTCAGACACGTCCGATTCGCGCGCCACCATCTTGCGGGTCATCCCGCGGAGGTTGCGTATCTGGCGAACTCGCTTGCCAAGGAAGAGCAAGAAATCCCCGTCGGGAATCGTCGTCGCCCGGTGTAGACTGGCAACCTTGGAATTGGTGCTTGCCGGTGTGCTCATGCCTTCACATACCAACGATGCATTATAGTACATGCGAGGGTTATGGGGTCAAGGAAGAAGAGAGCGATCATTGCGGAGTTCCAGCAAGTGCTTTGGCAAGAACTGGTATTTCGTAACACGTTTATATTCTTAATATTAGGCGGAAATCAAGAAGACTCTACCGCTGAAAGGCGCGGTTCCAATTGATACGAATATGCAGTATTATTCCGAATTGGTATTCCGTTCTCAAATACTTCGGCCCTCGCTCTTGAGGCTTCGTTTCGGGGCTAAGATCATCAGATCGACGGAGGTTCACCGATGAAACTGCCTAACTACGTGAATGGTCAGTGGAGTGAAGGCGCTGATCCTGGGGAGCCACTCATCGATCCAGTCACTGGAGACGAACTGGCGAGCATATCTTCGCAGGGTCTCAATCTTGAAGTGGCCCTCGCGTTTGCACGAACTCACGGCGGACCCGCGCTCCGCCAACTCACTTATGCCCAGCGCGCTGAAATGTTGGCCAAGGTCTCCGATGTCCTGGCGGCAAATCGCGACGAGTATTTTCGGCTTTCTCTGCTGAACTTGGGCGCCACACAGGCGGACGCTTCGTTTGACGTGGATGGCGCCATTTACACCATGAAGTACTACTCGAAAATCGGCCGGGCGCTGGCGGAAGGGAAAATGCTGAAGGAAGGCGCCCCGGTTCCCCTCTCGAAGAGCAACGCTTTTGTTGGGCAGCATTTTCTGATGCCCACAAAGGGCGCCGCAGTTTTCATCAACGCATTTAATTTTCCCGCCTGGGGTCTCTGCGAAAAGGCTGCGCCTGCGCTGCTCTCTGGCGTCCCCATCGCGGTGAAGCCCGCTTCTCCCACGGCATGGCTGACGCACCGGATGGTGGAAGATATCGTAAAGGCGGATATCCTGCCGCCTGGAGCGATTTCCATCATCTGCGGCTCCGCTCGCGACCTACTCGCCCACGTTCGGGAAGAGGACGTCGTTTCCTTTACTGGCTCAGGAGACACGGCCGCGCGCATTCGTTCCCATGCGAATGTCCTGCGCCGTTCCGTCCGCGTAAACATTGAAGCAGATAGCATAAACGCCGCCATTCTTGGGCCTGATTGCACTCCCGGCGCGGAACTGTTCGACCTCCTCGTAAAAGAAGTTGTCCGCGAGATGACGCTGAAAGCCGGCCAGAAATGCACCACCATCCGGCGCGTCTTGGTTCCACGTCGGCAGCTCAAAGCCTTTGGCGACGCCGTCACTACACGCTTGAGCGCCATGAAAGTAGGTAATCCCCGGCACCCCGACGTGAAGGTGGGGCCGGTCGTGAACAAAGCGCAGCAGTCCTCCTGCCAAGAATTTCCAGCCGATTGATGCCGATCCGCGAAAATCCGCTTTTGTGCAACCGGCGCTTCTCTCCTGCGAGAATGGACTCGATGCAAAATACGTTCATGACGTCGAGGTTTTCGGCCCGGTAGCAACGCTGGTGGCCTATGACGGTCCGGAGGATCTGATCGCCATTACACGCCGAGGATTAGGTTCACTGGTCGCCTCTGTCTTTTCAAACGATGCGAGTTTCACTCGCGACACGATCCTTGGAATCGGCGACCTCCATGGAAGGGTCTTGGCCGTCAATTCAGCCGTTGGGGCCCAACACACTGGCCACGGCAACGTCGTGCCGAGCTGTTTGCACGGCGGCCCAGGAAGAGCTGGAGGCGGCGAGGAACTCGCGGGCTTGCGCGCCTTGTTGCTCTACCATCGACGTTTCGTCGTGCAGGGGCCTGCGGATTGCATCACGGAATTGGCGGGATTCTGCGCCGAAACTAATTCCTTGTATTCATAACCCTTGTCCTATTGACTTCTCGTAGGTTTGTTCGTTGGCTACGTGGTTTGTAACCTTTCGTTACAGCGGCACCGCAGCCGCGACCCTCGCGCTGTTCGTCTAGTACGTTTAATCTAAAGAACTTACTCACAAAAATCGGCTGGGTGCCAACGTGCTGCTCAAACTGCAGCACTCGGGCCCCTCGACTCGGCAGTTTCTTTGGAGTACTACGCGAATGAGACAGTACTCGAACCCATCGCAACAAGGCTTCTCCTTGCTGGAAATCCTCGTTGCCGTTGCCATCATCTCCGTCGTTCTGGTGATGGCGATGCTCAACTACGGCAATATCCTGCCGAATTACAAGGCCAACTCGGCCATGGACCAGTTGCTCTCTCAGATGCGTTCGGCGCGCGAGAGGGCCATCTCCCATCGCCGCGAGGTCCAGGTGCAATTTATCGGGACGAATCAACTCCAAGCCTCAGAACTCTGGATTCTTGGCACGCCGCCTGTCGACAAGCCAGTCAGCTTCGAGGGTGGCGCCCAATTCATTGTTTTCAGCTCCATTCCGGATCTTCCGGCACCCTATAATTTTGGAAACAGTGCCCCAATTTACTTTGGCGGACTCTCCGGCGGCCCACCGATCATGAAATTCTCGACAACTGGCGCTTTCATTGATGGCGGAAATTCGCTGGTAAACGGCACGGTTTTCCTGGGCATTCCGGGCAAGCCCTCGACGGCCCGCGCCATCTCCGTCCTTGGGGCCACCGGCCGCGTGCGTGAATACCACTGGGATGGGACACAGTGGCAGGAATAGGGGGATGTCCATGTCGCGAAATAGACGTCGCCGCAATCCGCAGTCGGGCTTCACGCTGCTAGAAGCGATGATTGCCATCGTGATTCTTTCCTTCGGCATCTTGTCTCTCGCCGCGGTCTACGCGCAGGGCATCCAGGTAGCGAGTTTGACTCAGATGGATTACATCGCCGAAAAGAAGGCTGAAGAGGCCGTTGAGACGATTTTCGCGGCGCGTGACTCCGGATTGCTCCTCTGGACAAACATTCGCAACGGACTGGGTGGAGCGACCGACGGTGTTTTTCTCGTCGATCCGCAACCGCTTCTCGCCGCCGGCCCCGATGGGCTTTACGGCACCTTGGATGACGACAAGTCCAACCCGGACGTGGTGATCCTGGACCCCGGCCCCGACAAGATTCTAGGGACTACGGATGACGTGGTGATGTCCCTGAAGAACATGACGCGCAGCATCGCCATTGCGGATGTTCCGGGCGAACCCGGTCTTCGGCAGATCACCATCACGCTAACCTACACCGTCGGCTCCATGTCGCGGCAGTACACCCTTGTCAGCTTTATCTCGCAATTCTCGTGATGGTGGAATGAGGAGCAGCTCATGAAGAAAAAGTCCGGTTTCACGATTGTGGAATTACTTATAGGAATGGCCGTCACCATGGTTGCGCTGGCGGCTGCCGTCCTGATGTTCCGCGATTCCACCAAAGCCAACACCAATATCACGCAGACTTCGGGCATGAGCGACAACATGCGCGCAGGACTCAATCTGATCGTCCAGGATCTCATTCAAACGGGAACCGGTATCCCCACCGGCGGTATTTCCATCCCAAACAGCGCTGCCACCAAGGGCTGCAACAAAGGCGCACAACTGCTCAATCGTCCTCCCGCGGTATTGAAGGTGACCTTTGATGGTCCCAACTCCGCCAACAAGGGTTGCAACGTTATCCTCCCGGCCATCGAGCCCGGCAATGGATTGGGTCCTATAGTCACTAGCCCCGATGGGACATCCGGTCCGGCAACCGACATCATCACCATCATGTATGCCGACAATACTCTCGCGATGGATCAGAAGCCCATCATCAGCACTACCACTACTCCGCCCTGTAATGGAACTATCGCGCCGGACGGATCGAAGATCACGTTCGATCCAGCCTGCGTGACCATTGGCGCCGCCGGCATTCCCGTCAATACCGGCGACCTGCTCATGATCTTCAACGGAAACAATCCCAATGGCGTCCTCCAGTACGTCAGCGACGTCAGTGGCCAAGTGCTGACTTTCAGCGCTGGCGATCCGTTCAACCTCAACGGGCGAACCGCTTCGGAAGATTCCGGAACGATCCTGACCCTCCAGAACCTTACCGCGGGAAAGCCCGACGGCACCTATCCTCCTACATCCTGCTCGCGCGTTTGGATGATTACCTACTTTCTGGACGCCACCACCGATCCTAAGCATCCGATGCTCATGCGGGCGGTGAACTTCAACACCCCGCAACCGGTCGGCGAGACTATTGAGAATCTCCAGTTTGCTTACAATTTTGCGGATGGCACCACGCCTGCGCCGGTGAATCAATTGACCGTTCCAACGGGCGACAACGAAAACCAGATTCGCTCCGTCAATGTCTCCCTGGGCGCCCGTTCCACCACCACCGCGGCAACCACCGGCAAATATATTCGCACCAATCTGGCCACGCAAGTCGCTCTCCGCAGCATGGCCTATTTCAACGCCTTTAAGTAATGAGGGGCTTCACGATGAGAAGGGTGAAAACAACCATGCGAAAACAATCAGGCATAGCGCTTATCACTACGCTCCTTCTGCTCCTGCTGATGTCCGCTATGGTGGTAGGCTTCATGCTCCTTGTGACGGAAGGGCAAAGACTCTCTGGAATGAACAACGAGCAGAGCAGAGCCTTCTATGGCGCGGAATCGGGCATGGAAAAGCTCACCGCGGACCTGGGCACGCTCTTCGGCACCACCTATGCCCCGACCGGACCGCAAGTTGATGCAATAGCGACGAAGCTCCCGGTTCTTCCTTCAAGCACCGGAGTTTCTTACGTCGATGTATTGGGCAACAGCACCTATTCGATTACCTACCCCAAGGACGCCAACAAGAACCCCCTTGCTCAATTCGCGCAGATCAAGTCGGGCTCCAGTCCGTTTCAAGGAATGAGTGCGCTGGAAACGACCTATACCCTGACTGTCGCGGCCCGCACTACAACCGGTGGCGAAGCAAAGTTGGTTCGGACTACGCAGACTGTCGGCATCCCGCTCTTCCAATTCGGCATTTACTCGGAAACAGATCTTAGCTTCTTCGCCGGCCCCAACTTTGACTTCGGCGGCCGCGTGCATACTAACGGCAATCTCTTCCTCAACAGCGGCGGACCGGTGGTGGTGCATTGCAGCCTCTGGGTTTCAGCCAAGGAAGTCGGGCGGGTTGCTTAGGTACTGGAGCAGCAAACGGGAGCTGGAAAAGCATCTCCGATTCCTTTAATGGCAATCTCCGCAGCCCCGTCCAGCCATTGAACTTGACCATCACGCTCCTCGGCAATGGTGCAACGCAGCCAATCGACCTTATTCGCCGGCCGGTGCAGGGTGAAGACACCTCAAATCCAGGCGTGCTCGGCGAACGCTATTTTTCCGAGGCCAGCTTGAAGATTCTGCTCTCCGATAACGCGAGCGACATTACCAATCTGCCCTGCATCAGTCCCGGTGCTCCTTTCAACCTGGCGGACCTCGCGCAGCCCGTCGCGAACTGGCCGCTAACTGCGACCGCCCTGCAAACGGCAATGACGACGGCCGGCACAATTCCCTTGCCGCTGGCTGCCTCAGGCGCCGCCGGCCCAACGGTGGCGGCGGGCTACAATACCAACGACGGCTATTGGCAGGTAGGGCCCAATCTTGGAGCCACACCTCCCACCTACGGAACGCCGATCATCACCGGCTTCATTAAAATTGACGCCCAGACCTCCTACGGCAGCCCCTGTGGCAGTTACACGGACGTGACCAAGGAAATCTTGAGCCTCGGCTACGCGGGGCGCAACCTGAATCCCGTGTCTCTGGCGCCTCCCCAGTTGCCGGGATTGCCTGGGGCGCAAATCGGTCTTTCCGCCTGTCTCGACCCTCACCCTAACGCTGTGATTCGCCTCGAGCGTGTCCGTGATAATCCCTCGAATTTTGCTATCGCTGCGGGATGCGGGGTCACCGCAACGATCGTCCCGCCGAACCCTTCGGACTATTGGCCGAACGCCCTCTATGACACACGCGAAGGGTACAACCGCGAGCCCCAGCCCGCCCTCAAAAACCAAGTTACGCTGGGCGGCATCATGAACTACATCGAGCTCGACGTTAAGAACCTCGCTGCGTGGTTCAACGGAACCCTCCCAGCTGCCGGCAGTTCCGGCCCCAGCACCCGGGATCCCGCGTCCGCACCAAATAACTTCGTGGTCTATATCTCCGACCGTCGCGGCAACTATCTCCCCACAGGGACGGCGGTCGGCACCTGGCCTCCCCTCTCGCCCTCCGCGCACGAGACCGGCGAATATGGTTACTTTGACGTAGTCAATTCAACCGACCCCAAGGGCTGCCCGGATAACAAGATCGAGCCCGCCCCCGCTAGCGGGGGACCTTCGGCTGAGGATCCCGGTGGCTCCGGTGTCCTTGCCATCTACGGTGAAAATTCTTTCCCAAACGGTCTCGTGGACAGCACCGGTGTCACCTCGGCAAGCAAACTCTTTTCGAATTTGCCCAACGCCGCTGTGCAAGCCGATTCGCTCTGCGCTACCGGCTCAGGCGGCATCAACCCATGGCCCAGAACCTTCCTGAAAAATTCAAATGAAGGCCGCGAGAATCCCAACGCTCTTTTCCGTCGGGCGGTGAAACTTGTGAAGGGCAGCCTCATCAGCTTGCCCGCGTGCCCGGGCGGTGTCTCTTGCGGCCTGACCATCGCGACGGAAAACCCGGCTTACATCCAGGGAGACTTCAACGCGAACTCAGCGGGCGGCAAATTCCTTGATCCCAGCGTTGCCACCTCCGTCGCCGCCGATGCGGTTACGATTCTCTCGGTCGGCTGGAATGACGTCAATTCCTTCGCCTCCCCATTCAATGCCGCCTTCGCGCGCACGGGGGCGACGACCTACGTCCGAACGGGCGTTATCGCCGGCAAGCAAGTTTCTTTCCAGATCCCCTCTTGGGATTCCACCGGTATCGACGGCAGCCAGGACTTCGGCACGGACGGCGGTGTCCACAACTTCTTGCGCTTTCTCGAAAGATGGAATGGAACCTTGTTCTATGAGGGCTCCATCATCAGCTTGTTCTATAGCCGCCAGGCGACGGGGCTGTTCAATTCCGGTGGCAACAACTACAGCCCGCCAACCCGCGGCTACCAGTTCGATACCAACTTCCTGAATCCTTCGCTCCTGCCGCCGCGGACGCCGATGTTCCGCGCCATCAACACGACAGGATTTACGCAGCTCTTTCTGCCGAACCAGTAATCTGCAGCCGGCTGCTGCGTAGCGCGTTTCCGCGTCCCCGGTGCTGCGTTCTTTCGGAGGGATGAAGTTGAGTGGAGTGGGTGAAGTACGGTGAACCGAGTTTCGATATTCCGGGCCTAGGTGGTACCCGTATCGCTGAGTTCCTCTTCACCGTTCGTCGGTGCGGCATACCCGCTGCCGTCTTCGGTGAAATGATCAGGAACCCGGCGCGGTCATGCACTGAGGGGAGAGAGACCTTATGGCAAAGTCCAGTTCAACTTCTGGGGGAGCTTCGTCTTCCAAATCGCTGCTCTTCATGATGATCGCCATGACGTGCGGCTTCTGCCTTCTTCTTGGCGGCGGCATGCTGATGGCTTCCCGGGTAATCAATGCGCTCGGCCTCCGCGCTGGCAGTGACAAAACGACGGTGCGCACTCCGCTCGGCGAATTCCGCGTCGAAAGGGCCAAGGAAGTCGGCCCCGGCTTGCCCGTTTATCCGGCAGCGTCTTTGGTGCTTCGCGGCTCGGCGGCCGTGCACCTCCCGCTCAACGAGGATCAGCCCCAGGTCATCGCCAGCACCTATCATACGAATTCGTCGCGCGAATACGTCGCCAACTGGTATCTCGGGCACTTGAGTCCGGAATTCGCACGTCAGGACAGCGGCCCCAAGAAGTTACCCGAAGCCTTCCGCGACTCCCACATTTCCGATGATGACATCGCCTTCGTTGGCGAACGCGGCGACCAGGTTCGCGTCGTCTCTCTCTCGACGGAAGACACGGGAACCAGGATCACCCTGCTCCGCTCTTACACCAAGCCGCCAACCCCGGCCCCGGCGCAGCAACCTCCAACCCAGTAGCACATTCACATTCGCGCTCCAGTGTCTTATTATTACCTGCTCGCTTTTGCGCAGTCTTCCAGCAAGGCGAGAAAGCCTGGTCGTACTTACTTTCCTGAAGCAGTGCGGCAATTTCGCCCGCAGTCTGCACAAGAGGATTCTTCGAGGTCTCGATATGATTCGGCAGCAAAGGGATGTGCCGAAGAGCCAATCCCAATGGCATCGGGGCGCGAGTTACCTGCCAGGCGGGCGATCTGAAGCGCGGTCGCATGAAAGTTGGCGGGGGAGTTTCTTGTCTTCGCATGATCCTCGCATGGTGCTGGGAATCGGGAAACGCACGAAGATTGATTGGCTGGAAGTGAAGTGGCCGCAACCTAGCGGTGCCGCGGAGCGATTCACGAATCTGCCTGTCGATCGCTACATAACCATTGTTGAGGGAACCGGGAAGTGGGAGTAGCCTGCGCGAGCCACGATCTCCAGCGCGTGAGCATAATTCTCCGGCTGTCCAGAAACTTATTTGTCCGGGTAGCCTTCTTGTAAGTGACTAGTGCCCACCGCGATGCTTCGTAGCTGACGAACGGGGGCGGGTCCTGTGGACTGACGAATCATAAACTCGGGCTCGATGGCGATCTCCGGCACGTATTCGCCGCGCCCCTCAATTAGATCGACGACGGTTTGCGCCGCGATTTGCCCCATCTTTATGAGTGGCTGCCTCACCGTGGTCAAGCCGGGATTGGCGTAAGCTGCCCCCGGAATATCATCGAAGCCGACAATAGAAATATCCTCCGGCACACGCAGGCCTGCTTCGTGGAAGGCCCAGATCGAGCCGATGGCCGCAATGTCGTTGTAAGCAAAAAGTGCTGTGAAAGGATGCTTCCTAGCCAGGAGTTGCTTGGTGAAGGAAAATCCAATGCCGGGCGTCGAATCGAAGCCCTCCAGTTGGATGGTCAGCTCGGGGCGAATACGAATGCCGAGTTGCTGCGCCACCTCGCAGATCGCGTTCCAACGCACGGTGGAATCCGAACTCATGGTCTGTCCCTTAATGAAGGCGATATCCTCGTGACCAAGATCGCGAAGATGTTCGAGGGCCAGCCTCGCCGCGCGCGTGTGGTCCAGGATGATGTTGGTCACGCCATCGACACTTTGATGCCCCGCCACGGCGACGGTAGGCAGAGCCAGTTTCTCCGTGAGGGACGTATCCGTGGTGATGAAGCCCTCCACGCCTCGCGTCAAAAGCATTTGCGCGTAGGTTTGCAGGAGCTTCGGGTCATGCCGGTGGATCACCGTGAGGAAAAAATAATTGTTCTTGCGTAAAAATTCTTCGATGCCGCTGATCACCATCGAGCCGTAGGCGTCTCCAATTTCTTCAGCGATCACGCCAATCGTGTAAGTCCTTTTCAATCGCAGAGTGCGGGCAAAAAAGTTGGGCCGGTAATTGAGCGCCTGGGCGGCTTCGATGATGCGATTTTTTGTGTGGTCGGGAATGGAACGCGCTGCGGGAGAATTGTTCAGGGCGGCGGAAACCGTTCCCGGCGTCAGCCCGAGGTGGTCGGCGATGGTCTTCAAGGTGACCTTATCGTCGTCGCGAGGGCCCGGTTTCTTTCTTGGCGGCAGCGTCATTTAATGAACCCTCCGAGCATCTCCCAAAATTGGGATATGAGAAATGGTGTGCCCGGTCGCGAGAGTGCGTTCTGCCAGGTTCACCCGAGGTCCTGTAAGCCGCGATTCTAGCTCAACTTGGGCCGTGCAAGGCAAGCCTTGAAGGCACCAGGCCAGCGCGAAGTTTCGCCTGGGCATCGGCGTGCTCCTACACTTATACGGATAAAACGCGTCCTTGAGGCGAGTCGCCAGAGCCAGGAGGGCTCCCTGCCCTCTGTGCTTCCGGGTCCGAGAATATCATTATTTTTCTTTAGAATATCATTATTTCTGCTTGACAAGCCTGTCCGAACGGATATAAATACCTCATTAGTACAAAAGCATTACGTCAGGTAGTGCTTTAGGGGTTGGGGTTTTTTCCTGTTTTTGATGGGGTGAAAGACAATACGAGTCCGAGACAATTTGTTTGTATGCGGATGCGCACTCTTTTTTCGCGCGAATATCTCCTCGAGGGGTAAACGAATGAAAATTCGATTTTTGAATACAAAAGAATCGTTCGGCAATTTGCGAGTGGTAGTTTCGCTGCTTGCAGTGCTTGCGCTCGTTCTGGGTAGCGCTTTCACTGCGCGCGCACAAAACACTACTGCTTCCGTCCGCGGCACAGTCATGGACGAGCAAGGCGCGGCGATCGCGGGAGCCGACGTCACGATTGCCAATGCGGACACCGGTGATTCGCGAAGCGACAGGACCGACAAGGACGGGGCCTACGCGTTCCCGAGCCTTCCGATCGGCCGCTACACTCTGAGCGCGACCAAGGAAGGCTTCAAGGCCTTTCAATTGAAGGATATCGTCGTTCACGTCGGCGATAGCCTGACTCTTGACGCCCAATTGAAAGTCGGGGCCAAGACCGAAACGATCGAAGTGGTGGCCGCCGCGAACCAGGTCGAGCTCGCCAATGCCGAGCTGAGTGGCACCGTTTCGGGCGCCCAGATCACCCAGTTGCCGCTCAATGGCCGGAGTTTCGCACAATTGCTGACACTAGTGCCTGGCGTGGCGCAGGACAATGGTTTTGCCTACAATCAGAAAGGCCTTACCGGCGGCGCGGACCTCTCCATCAGTGGTGGCGCGTCGAATGCGAACACGTTCCTTGTGGATGGCGCCAATAACGTTGACATCGGATCGGGCCGCACGCTTCTTGTTTACCCTTCCATTGACTCGATTGAAGAGTTCAAGGTCGAGCGGAACAGCTACGGGGCGCAATTTGGCGGAAATTCCGGAGGCCAGGTCACTCTCGTCACGAAAAGCGGCACCAACGACTTTCATGGCAGCGCCTACTGGTTCGGACGCAACGATTACGTGAACGCTAACAATACCAATCTTAAGGCCAACAATCCGGGCGCCAAGACACCCATGCTCCGCCGCAACGACTTCGGATACACCGTGGGTGGGCCAGTCAAGAAGGACAAAATCTTTTTCTTTTGGTCCCAGGAATGGAATCGCCAGATTACGGGAAGAGTGAACTCGGGGCGTGTGCCCACCGCCTTGGAGAGGACCGGCGACTTTTCCGATCAAGCCAACGACGCGGCCGCTAATTCCACGAATACAATCGGCTGCCTGCCTAAGGCAGGACTCGCGGACCCCGGGAGTGGCGCGGGCGGTGCATTTACGGCCAGCCCAAACAATATTGCCACGCAAACAGGGGCGAATTTCATAGACGTCATCCCATCTTCGCGCATGAGTAATGCTGGAGATGGTGTTCTGAAGACGTATTTTCTGCCTACGCTTCCCCGTCTCACGGGGGGCGTTTTAACACCCAACTATGGCTGCGGAACCAACTTCTCTAAGTCGTTTAATCAGTCCAACAACTTCCGCGAAGAAAGTGTCCGCGGAGACGTCAATCTCACGAAGAGCGTGAGGCTGATGTTGAAATATATCCAGGACATCAACACATTTGGCCCTCCCGCTACGGGGAGTTCCGGGTGGGGCGCTGATTCCGGCACGTCCCTCCTTTCGGAAACGTGGAAACAGCCCAGCCGCGTCGCGGTGGCCCGCTTGAGCAAGACCATCGGCACGTCTGCGGTAAACGATTTCCAATTCTCCTTCTCGGACAACCGCATCCTTATCTCGCCGACGAATCAAGCAGCGACGACGGCGCTCTCCAGCCTGTTTACACAATTCATGCCCGCGACTAACAAGGGATTCACTCCCGCCAATGGGCCGGGCACGTGGATCAACGCCGGAAATCTTCCCAACGTTTGGAATTTTGGGCCGTGGGCCAACGCTGAAGATCTCTATACCTTCCAGGATGATTTTTCGAAGGTCATCGGACGTCACACGCTAAGGCTGGGCGCCCTCTACAGCCGGAACCAGAAAAACCAGGACCTCTTTGACACGGAAAACGGAGTACTCAATGGATCTGTGGGTTTCAACGGCTGCAAGGGTACTGGCGCCGACCAACCCCTTGTTTGTCAAAGCCTTCCCGCCAATCACACTGGGTATGGCACCTCGGATATGTTTCTGTCGGGCATGGCGTTCGGGTGGGGTGAGCAGGGCAATTTCTTCGCTAACCTCGGGCGCTGGGAAAATCTGGAGTGGTATGTCAACGACGACGTCAAAATGAACAGCCGCCTGACAGTAAACTTAGGCATGCGCTATTCCTATCTGCCCAACCCCTACGCGGCGAATGATAAGTACACGATTTTCAATCAGGCGGCATTCAATCCGCTCCTCGGCAACCAGCCCTGCAACGGGTTGTTCTACTCCGCAGGCCTCCTGGCCAATCCTTGCCCGCCAGGGACGGGTGGGCTGCCTGGTCCCAACCGGGCGATTCGAAACAACTATAACCGTGGATTCGCGCCTCGGCTGGGCGTCGCTTGGGATCCTACTGGATCGGGAAAGTGGGCTCTCCGGGCAGGGTTCGGGCAATTCTACAACCGCGACGACATCTCCTTGACGGACGGCCTCGGCGGCGTGAACCCTCCGTTTGTCGCCAATTTTAGATCAATTAACGGTAACGGACGATTCCTCGACAATACTAACCCGCTTCCCGCCTGCGGCAACGCCGCGGCAACCTGCTTTGGCGCGGGGCTGGGGAGTCCCTCGGTCGGTAATGAACTTTCCGCCCGGCAGCCTTATACCTTGCAGTACAATTTGACCGTGCAGCACGAGATCTGGAAGGATACCCGGATAGAAGTAGGCTACGTCGCCAGCAGGACGAAAAACGCTCAAAGCAAGTACGACGCGAACGCGATTAACCCGACGGATCGGCTCGCCTTTGCGCAGTCAAATGGAAATTTGAATTCGCTTAAACCTTTTAATGTGATTAATTCCGGAAATATCGGGATTTACTCATATCATGGCACCGCCTCATACGACTCGCTGCAAGCAGCGTTCAACACGCGCCTCCAGCACGGTGTTAGTCTCGCGCTTGTTTACACTTACTCCAAAACGATCTCAGACGTGCCCCTAAGGTCTAACAATGGAGGTGGCAACCTCATTTTGGACCCCTTTAATCCGGGTGCTAGTAACGGACTGGCGACCATTCACCGGCCGCACATTTTCGCGGCCAACTTTATCTACGACACTCCTACCATGCACAACTGGAATAAGATTGAGCGGAGCGCCTTGGAAAATTGGGAGGTCGGTTCGATCATCAACGCTTCAAGCGGGACTCCTTATACGCCGGCCATCGGTGGTTTCAATGTCCCTGGGTCGAACGCTGCGGACCTTTCCGGCATAGGTCTCGGAGACGGCAATTACCGGCCGAACATCGTGACCGGACAGCCCTGCCGGAACTCTAGCTTTAACCGCTTCCAATGGATCAACCCCAACCGGTATACCCTGAACGGCTTCAAGTTGGGAACGATCGGGAACGCGCCGGTCGGCGATTGCCTGGGGCCGGGAGTAGCCAGGGTGGACTTGTCCCTGTCGAGGTTTATCCGCCTCACGGAACGGCTAAAATTACAAATACGCGTTGATGCGTTTAACCTATTCAACCACCCGCAATATGGCAATCCCAACAACGGGAACACGAACGGCTTCGCGAGTATAGGCTTCAATTCAGTGAACACGGCCGGAAGCCCTGCATATTTGGACGCAAATGGAGCTCCGACAACCCTTGCAAATGCCGTTTCCATTGCCAACTCAACGCCTAATTCGGTTGTAGGCACGGTTACTGCCGACAATCAGCGAGACCGGCAACTTCAATATTCAATAAGGTTCACCTTCTGATTGTACTGGCACAATCTGCTCCTTCAGCGTCCCGCCAAGCCCGCGGAGGGGCTTGGCGGGACGCTTCATTCTTGCCGCGCCGTTTTATTTTGCGATTGAATTGTTCTAATCCTGCGCCGGCTGCTTAGGCCTCAATACTCTTTGGGATACAATCAAGACATGCTCGGGATTCTCTCGCGGCGTCTTTTCTCTATCTTCTTCGCTCTCACTTTCATTCTAGCGCTTACCGCCGCCTCGCGCTCGCAAGCCCCGAGCCAGCAACCCGGCAGCGCCCGCGTTCCTCTCCCCAAGCTCCCCGCGCCCGCCAAGAAAGACCGCAGCGGCTTGCCGCCCATTCCCACCTTCAAGGACGTCGCCAAGGACGTCGGCCTCACCGCCGTCCATATCGCCGCTCCCGAAGCCCACTACGTCATCGACTCCACCAGCGGTGGCGTTGGCCTCTTCGATTGCGATGACGACGGCCGCCTCGACGTCGTCCTCATCAACGGTTCCACCGTCGAACGCGTGCGCGGCGGCGGTGACCTTCTCGTCGCTCTTTATCACCAGGAGCCTGATGGCACCTTCAAGGACATCACCAAGGAAGCTGGCCTGACGCGTCGTGGTTGGGGCATGGGCGTGGCCGTAGCCGACTACGACAACGACGGCAAGCTCGACCTATTTGTGACCGGGTTTGGCGGCAGCGCGCTCTACCACGGCCTCGGCAATTGCAAGTTCGAGGACGTCACCGAAAAAGCCGGCGTCGGCGGCAGCGGCTTCATGACCGGCGCCGCCTGGGGCGACTACGACCGCGACGGCTTCGTCGATCTCTTTGTCTCCCGCTACTCCCATCTGGACATGAGCAATCTCCCCCAATTCGGCAGCAACAAATTCTGCCGCTTCAAAGGCATTCTGGTGCAATGCGGCCCTTGGGGCCTCGAAGGTGAAAGCGATTTCCTCTATCACAATCGCGGCGACGGCACCTTCGAGGAGGTCTCCGTTAAGGCGGGCGTACATGATGATATCGGCTACTACGGCCTCGGGGTCGTGTGGGTGGACTATGACGACGACGGCTGGCCCGATCTCCTCGTCGCCAACGATTCCGTCCCCAATTATCTCTACCACAACAATCACAACGGCACCTTCACCGACATGGGCATGCTTACCGGCGTGGCCCTCAGTGGCGACGGCCTGGAACTCGGCAACATGGGCGTCGATTGGGGCGATTACGACCACAGCGGCCGCCTCAGCTTTTTCGTCACGCACTTCGAGGAGCAGCCCAACTCGCTCTATCGCAATATGGGCCCGCAGGGATTCGACGACGTGAGTTGGACTTCCAGCGTAGGCCAGCCCAGCTATCCCTACGTCGGTTGGGGCACCGCTTTCTTCGACATGGACAATGACACCTGGCTCGATCTTCTTGTCGCCAACGGCCACGTCTATCCCCAGATCGACACGCTGGAAACCGGTCCGCGCTTTCGCGAGCCGCTGCAGCTGCATCGCAACAATCGCGACGGCACGTTTGACGAAGTTTCCAAACAAGCAGGCCTCCAGGATTTGCCCTTGAAGTCCCGCCGTGGCGCTGCCTTCGGCGACGTCTTCAACACCGGCAACGTTGACGTCCTTCTCTTAAACGTTGGCGAGCCGCCCTCTCTCCTGAAAAATAGGAACGCCAATGGCTATCATCGCGTCCTCTTCAAGCTCGTCGGCACAAAGAGCAACCGCGCCGCCATCGGCGCCCGCGTAACCATTCGCTCCGCGGGCGTAAAGCAATTTAGCGAAGTCCGCGGCGGAGGAAGTTACCTCTCGCAGAACGATCTGCGCCTCCACTTCGGCCTTGGCACCGCCAAAAAAATGGAATCCGTCGAAATTCGCTGGCCTAACGGCAAGGTCGAAACCCTGGAAAACGTCACTGCCGACGCCGTTTACACGATTGTCGAGGGCTCAGGCATCCGCAGCACCACACCTCTCCCGCCGCCTGCGGGTGGAGCAACGAACGGTGCCCATTAAGCTCCATTCCGGGTCTCTGTTCACTCACGGGAATTTTTCTTGCCAGCTCTTTGGCGTCTTCGCCTCTTCTCGCCGCAGGCCATTCTTACAAGAGTTTGCATCGCTGCCTTGTAGTTCGAAAGTCATTCTCCTCTCCATTTTCTTGGCGCTTTCTACTTCGATAGCCCGTCCCGCCGACGATCCCGCCGTTCTTCTCAAGCGCAGTTTTGAATCCGCCAAGTCCGCGCTCGCCGCCAGCGACCTCTCCGAAGCCGAGCGCCACTACAACCAAACCATCGCTCTTGGCCTCCGCCAGCTCGCCAATCTTTCTGTCTCTGAATCTCGCTTTGATGAAGCCACTCGCGAATTGGACGAAGCTCTGAAACTCACCCCCACCGATCCCGACGTCGCCGTCGATGCCGCGGAAGCCTGGTTCCGCACTGGTAATGTCAGCAAGGCCCACCATCTCGCCCAGTCCGTCGTCGCTGGCAATCCGCGTCATTCCCGCGCCCAGAACGTGCTCGGCCGCATCGATCTTTACCGGGGAGATTTTCCAGCCGCCATACGCGAGCTCCAAGCATCCGTCGCGCTGGATGGTGACTTTGAAACATCCTACTTTCTAGGCATTGCCTATCTGAGGGCCAAGCGTTTCTCCGATGCCCAGAAATGGTTTCAGCACTTGCAGGACGCCATGGGAGATTCCGCCGCCCTGCATGTTCTCATCGGCCGTGCCTATTCCATCGGCCATTTTCCTGAACCTGCGGTCGCCGAATTTCGCAAAGCCATTCAGCTCGATCCAAAATATCCGCACGCTCACGGCCTGCTGGGCTACTCCATCCTCGAGTTCCGTGGCGAAGAAGCCTATCCGCAAGCCCGCCTGGAGTTCGAACGCGAACTGAAACTCCGTCCCGACGATTACAACGCACTCCTGCTTCTTGGCATTTCCAATGTCGCCCTGCGTGATTTTCCCGCTGCCGAAGCCGCACTCTTGCACGCCAAGCACCTGCGTCCCGAGGAATCATTCGCCTATCTCTATCTCGGCGAAACGTACAACGAAACGAAGCGTCTCCCCCAGGCCGTCGAAGCCCTCGAAAATTACATCCGTCTCGTGCGCGACCCCCAGGAAGTTCCGCGTGACGTCAGCCGCGCCTACTACTTGCTTGGCCAGGATCTGCGCCGTCTCGGCCGCTTGGAGGAAGCCCAAAAAGCGCTCGCGAATTCGCAGCGCTATCGCGAAGCGAAGTTCCGCTATGACGCCCAGCACATTTTCGACGAGCCCGCGGTACCATCCGACGGTGACAGCCACACTTCCGATCGCATCGCCGGCCTGCTCGAATCCGGCGCGCACGACCAGCAGAAATCCGCGGAGGCGATGGTGCAGCGCGGCGTCCAGGAAAATCCCGCCGCCCAGCGGCCGCCAGCCCCTCCACATCCCGCAGAATCCAAGGCCGCGAAAGAATACCGCGCGTTCGCTTCGGAAATCCTCGGCAGCTCGTACAATGACCTCGGCGTAATGCGCGCCAAGAATTCGAGTTTCTCGGATGCCGCGGAATTTTTCAAACAAGCAGCCGTCTGGAACCCCGCGCTCCCCGGTCTAGACCGCAACTTCGGTCTCGCCAGTTATCGCGCCGAGCTTTATGCCGAGGCCATACCGCCGCTGGAGCGCCGGCTCGCTGCGGCTCCCGACGATGCCTTCGTTCGCCAGCTTCTCGGGCTCAGTTATTTTGCGACGGACAACTTTGAGAAAACCACCGAGGTTCTGCATCCATTTCTCAAGAGCCCCCCGGACGATCCAGCGCTGCTCTTCGCTTGGGGTACGGCACTCGTTCGAACGCGGCAGTCCGAGATTGCCACAGACATTTTCCGCCGGCTGCTGGAGCAAAACGCGAGCAACCCCGCGGTTCACGTTCTCCTGGGGCAGGCGTACGCGCAGCACGAAGATTTTGCGGGCGGCCTCGCGGAGTTGAAAACTGCATTGCAGCTTGATCCGCGGCTTACCGGAGCCCACTATTTCACGGGCCTCATCCACCTTCGTCAAAGCGATTTCGAATCGGCGGCTGCTGAGTTTCGCTCCGAGCTGGAAGTTCACCCGGCCGATCTGGTCACCAGCTATCATCTTGGCTACACGCTTCTCTTGGAGGGCCACGCGGAGCAGGCGGTGGCCCTTTTGCGCGAGGTGGTCCGCGCTAAGCCGGATTATGAAGTGGCCCAATTCGAACTTGGCCGCGCACTCCTGCAACAAGGAGATGCCGCTGGCGCCATCGAAAGTCTCGAAGCTGCGAAGAAGCTTTCGCCCGACCGCGACGCTACGTACTTTCAACTCAGTCAAGCGTACCGCCGCGTCGGCCGCTTGCCCGAAGCACAACAGGCGCTCACGGCCTATCAAAAACTCATAGAGACCAACCGCTTGAAGCGCCGCGAAAGCCTCGAAGCGGAGAAGCCCTGATACCGTTGAGTCACGGTCGATGCCCCATGATATTCTCTCCGTGGGAAACTTTGATCAGACGCCGCTGCAGAAGACTCGCAAAGGTTTTCGTAGTTGTGCTCCTGGCTGCTCGCCTTGCAAATGCACAGGGCGGGCACCCTCAGCCCCCTCCACCGCCGCTGGGAGCGAAGGCCACCAAGTGCGAAGGGTGGCCGATTCCTCAACTCGAGGATGCCCAATTGAATCCATTAGAAAAACGATTTTCGATGCTTGTTTGAGCGCTACAGTGACGTATAATGCGGCGGAAATATTGGTGCTGACTCCATTGCTGCGTTTGTCGAGGAGACGCATGAAGAAAGAACCCAAGAACTCCGCCATCGGCCGGAGGGAGTTTCTGGCCGCCACGAGCGGCCTGCTGGCGGCCGCGGTCCCCGGCGGGGAGGTGCTCGCCCACGCGGCAAATTCCGCCCATTCGGCGAATTCCCCGCTTCCAGGCCTTCCCGCCGCCAAGCCTTCCGGTAATTTGCGCAAAATCCCCATTGGCGTGTTCGATCCGGTCTATGAACATCTTTCCCTCGACGCCATGCTGGACAAGGTCACCGCCCTGGGCCTGGAAGCCATGGAAATTGGCACGGGAGGCTATCCGAACAATCATCATTGCCCCCTGGACGAGCTCATCGCCGACCGCGGCAAGGCCAAGGCCTGGCAGAAAAAGTTTGAAGACCGAGGAATTCGCGTCGCCACGCTCAGTTGCCACGGCAACCCCATTCATCCCGATGCCAAACATGCCCAGAAAGACGTAGACACCTTTCGCAAGACCGTCCTTCTCGCGGAAATGCTCGACGTGAAAGTCATCGTCGGTTTTTCTGGCTGCCCGGGTGCCACGCCCCAGGACGTGCAGCCCAACTGGATCACCTACCGTTGGCCTCCCGAGTACGCTCAAATGCAGGACTGGCAGTGGAAAGAAAAAGTCATCCCTTACTGGAAGGATGCAGCCAAATACGCGCGCGATCACGGCATCAAACGTCTTGCGTTCGAAATGCACCCGAACTTTGTCGTCTATAATCCCCGAACATTGATGAAACTCCGCGAAGCCGTCGGCGAAGAGATCGGCGCAAACTGCGATCTGAGCCACCTCTTCTGGCAGGGCTGCGATCCCGTCGAAGTCATCCACTTTCTGGGTAAGCAGGGCGCCCTCTTTCACGCGCACATGAAGGACACCACCTTTTATCCAGAAAACGTCAACAAATATGGCGTTTTGAACTTTGCCTTCGAGAAAAATGATCTCGACTCCGCCTCCGAAACATTCCGCGCTGTTGGTTACGGCCACAGCGCTAGCCTCTGGAAGTCCGTTGTCAAAGCGTACATGGACGTCGGATTCGAAGGCATTCTCAGCATCGAAAATGAAGATCCCATTCTCGCGGGAGAAGTCGGGGTCGAGCGCGCCGCTTACGTTCTGAAAAATGTGCGTAAAGAACTTTTGGGCGAATAATGCGCTCTATTGTCCGCGGCGGCCTTGAATTTAGGCCGCCGGGAGCCAAGATAATCTGTGCGCGAAACCAAGCTGGGGAGGATCTATGCAACGGCGTGAAGCGTTAAAATTGCTTTTGGCTGGCGGCGTTTTGCCCGCCCTGCCCACCGATCTTTTTGCCTTTTTCCAGGGAGCGCACCCCGCCTCAGGATACGCGTTGCGCACCCTCAACCCGCATCAGAATGAAACGGTCGTGGCGATGATCGATTTGATTATTCCGGAAACCGACACGCCCGGCGCGAAGGCTACGCGCGTCAATGAATTCATTGACGTCATCCTCACCGAATGGGCCGTCGAAGACGAACGCCAGAATTTTCTCGCCGGTCTCGCCGGGGTCGACAAACAAAGCAACGAACTTTTCGGAAAGAATTTCGTCGATGCTTCGCCTTCACAACAACTCGTTCTGCTCCGTGCCATGGACGAATCCGTCGCCACGGCACGCGCTCGCGGGCGGCATCACGGCAACACCATCCCGGAGGACCGCGATAAGCAGCTTAGAGGCGATTTCTTCACCGTCTTTAAAGGCATCACCCTCCACGGCTACTACACCTCCGAGATCGGCTTCACGCAAGAATTGAATCTGCAAATCATTCCGGGCGCCCATCATGGCTGTGTGCTTTTGCCCGCGCAGAAAAAAGCATAGGGGAGATTCGCATGGCAACCAATACCTACGACGCGATCATCGTCGGCTCGGGAATCACAGGCGGCTGGGCGGCGAAAGAGCTCACCGAAAAAGGTCTGAACACGCTGGTCCTCGAAGCGGGCCGCTCCATCGTTCCCGAGCGCGACTACGTCGAGCACGTTCCCGTCTGGGAACTCAAGTACCGCGGGTGGGACGATCGCGCCGAACGCCAGCGCACGCAACCCATTCAGCGCGAGGTCTACTACGCTTGCGATGAATATTCCCACAAATTTTTCGTCAATGACCAGGAGAATCCCTATTCCTCCGATCCTGGCAAGAAATTTTCCTGGATTCGCGGCCGTCAAGTCGGCGGAAAATCCATCACCTGGGGACGCCAGAGCTATCGCTGGAGCGATCTTGACTTTGAAGCCAACTTGAAAGAGGGAATCGCCGTCGATTGGCCGATCCGTTACGCGGACATCGCGCCCTGGTACGACTATGTCGAGGAATTCGCCGGCATCAGCGGCCAGGCCGAGGGCTTGCCGCAGCTTCCCGACGGAAAATTTCTCCCGCCGATGGAGATGACCTGCGTTGAACAGGATTTCCGCGACGCGCTCGCCAAAAATTTTGATGACCGCATGATGACCATCGGCCGCTCGGCCGTGCTCACGCGTGTCCACAAGGGACGCGCCCCCTGCCACTACTGCGGCGTGTGCCATCGCGGCTGCATCACGAATTCTTATTTCAGCAGCCTGAGTTCCACTCTTCCCGCCGCGCAAAAGACCGGCCGCTTCACCATTCGCCCGTACAGCGTCGTCCACAGCTTGATCTTCGATTCGAATGCCCGCCGTGTCAGCGGTGTTCGCGTCATCGACGCGCAATCCAAAACCCCCCTCGAATTCAAGGCCCGCGTCTTTTTTATTTGCGGCTCGACCCTCGAGTCGACGCGCATCCTCCTCAATTCCGCGACTCCCGAATTTCCCAACGGCCTCGCTAACGCTAGCGGCGAGCTCGGCCACAACCTCATGGATCACCACATGGGCAGCGGTGCCGGCGGCGAAATGCCCGGTCATGAAGACAAGATGCCCTTCGGCAACCGCCCCAACGGCATTTACATTCCCCGCTTTCGAAACGTAAAGACCAAGCAAAGAGATTTTCTGCGCGGCTACGGCTACCAGGGCGGGGGAAGCCGCGACGGCTGGGGGGGCAGCGCTTGGAAGGCCGGAATCGGCGCGGAATTCAAGAACTCTCTCAAAATGCCCGGCCCGTGGCGTATGGGAATCGGCGGTTTCGGCGAGTGCTTGCCCAATCACAATAATTACGTCGAAGTTGATAAAGAGAAACTCGACGCCTGGGGCATCCCCACCCTGAAAATTCACTGTGATTGGAGCGAGAACGAACGCGTAATGTCGAAAGACATTGCCATTCAGGCCGCGGAAATGCTCGCGGCCGCCGGCGCCAAGGACATCTATGTCTATCAGGAAATCTCCGCGCCGGGACTCGCGATTCACGAAATGGGCACCGCGCGCATGGGCCACGATCACAAGACTTCCGTCTTGAATGAGCACAATCAGGCGCACGATGCGAAAAATCTGTTTCTCACCGACGGCGCTTGCATGGTGTCTTCTTCCTGCGTGAATCCGTCTCTCACTTACATGGCGTTGACGGCGCGCGCCTGCGATTTCGTCGTTTCGGCCATGAAAAAGAATGAGCTTTAAGGAGAAAGCATCGAATGGCCCAAGTGATCCGCTCTCCAAAGCAGTACGACGTTTGCATCATCGGCTCCGGTGCGGGCGGAGGCATGGCCGCGAAGATTCTCACCGAGGGCGGCCTGAACTGCGTGCTGCTGGAAGCCGGGCCGAACGTCATTCCTGAAAAAGATTTCAAGATGCTGATGTGGCCGTATGAAGCGCCGCACCGCGGCGCGGGCGTGGGCGGGCACGCACGCGAAAATTTCGGCGAGTTCCTCGCGCCGAACGGGGCCTGGCAGATTGATGGCGAGCCTTATACTTCGGCGCCGGGCGCAAATTTCCAGTGGTTTCGTTCGCGCATCGTCGGCGGCCGCACTAATCACTGGGGGCGCATCGCGCTCCGCTTTGCTCCCATCGATTTCAAATCAGCCACGCGCGATGGCCTCGGCGACGATTGGCCCATCACGTACGAAGATCTCGCGCCGTATTACGACAAAGTGGAATCCTACATCGGGGTCTTCGGAACGAAAGAGAATGTCTCCAGCGCCCCCGACGGCGTTTTTCTGCCTCCTCCCAAACCGCGCTGCACCGAATTGATGGTCAAGAAAGCCTGCGACAAGCTCAACATCATCTGCATCCCCTCGCGCCTCGCGGTCATTACGCGTTCGCTCAACGGCCGCCTGCCCTGCCACTACTGCGGCCAGTGCGGCCGCGGCTGCATCACGGCATCAAATTTCAGCTCCAGCCAGGTTCTGCTTCCCCCCGCGATGAAAACGGGAAAGCTGATGCTGATTACCGGCGCGATGGCCCGCGAAATTCTCGTCAACAAAGAAGGCAAAGCGGAAGGTGTTTCCTACATTGATAAAGCGACGCGCACGGAAAAGCGCATCAGCGCGCGCGCCGTCGTCGTGGCCGCCAGCGCTTGCGAATCCGCGCGTCTCCTGCTGAACTCCAAATCCTTGGCCTTTCCAGGCGGCCTCGCCAACTCTTCCGGGACGGTCGGCAGATATCTCACCGACTCCGTCGGCAGCAGTGGTTCTGGCTACTTCCCGCAGCTGGAGAAGATGCCGCCTCACAATCACGACGGAGTCGGCGGCATGCACATGTATATGCCTTGGTGGAAATTCGACCGCAAGAATGATTTTCCCCGCGGCTATCACATCGAGATTAGCGGGGGACGCGATATGCCCGGCGTCGGCATGTTCCATGGCCTGTGTCACGACGAAGAAGGCTACGGCGCGCAATTGAAGAAGCGTGCTCGCCAGGTCTACGGCACGCACATCAACTTCGCCGGCCGCGGCGAAATGATTCCCAACCCGGACACCTACTGCGAGATCGATCCCGACGTCGTCGATCAGTGGGGCATCCCCGCGCTGCGTTTCCACTTCAAGTGGTCGGATTACGAGTTGCTCCAAGCCAAGGACATGCAGGAGACGTTTCGCGCCATCGTCGAAACCATGGGCGGTGAATACAGGACCAAGACTTCCATCCACGGCCAGTATCCCTTCGGGATTGAGGAAGGCGGCAAGATTATTCACGAGGTGGGCACCGCGCGCATGGGCGCCGATCCGAAAACCTCCGTGCTCAATGGCTTCTGCCAGGCGCACGACGTGAAGAATCTGTTTGTCACCGATGGCGCGCCGCTGGTCACCAATCCGGATAAGAATCCGACGCTCACGATCATGGCGCTCTCCTGGCGCGCCTCCGAATATCTGCTGGAGGAAGCAAAGAAGGGCAACCTCTAGTATGCCACTCACAATCGCATTGCCGCAGACTTGTAGGGGCGGGGCTTGCCCCGCCCGTCCGGTTCTCTTCTTCTCTGTGTCCCCCGTGAACTCTGTGTTAAATCCCCTTTCTGCTTGTCGTGAGGCCCACCATGGCGAATGAGAGTATAAGCAGGCGCGACATAATAAGGACGCTAGCCGTTGGCGCCGTGGGCGGATCGGTGCTGCAGGTGATCCCTGCGGAAGCCGCCGAGTACGTTCACCAGATGGTGCACAAGGAGAAAGCTGCGGCCCCGGCAGGGAAGTACGCGCCCAAATATTTTTCCGCCCCGCAATACGCCACGCTGCTTTTTCTGTGCGACGCCATCATCCCCAAGGATGAAAAGTCCGGTGGCGCCGTCGCAGCGGGCGCGCCGGAATTCATCGATCTGCTCACCAGCGAGAATCCGGAATATCAATTGAGGCTCGGCGGCGGACTCTTCTGGCTCGACGGCGCTTGCACGGATCGTTACGGCAACGTTTTTATGGAATGCACCCCGGAGCAGAAGACGGAGATCATGGACCTGATCGCCTATCGTGAAAATGCCAAACAGGATCACGCCCTCAGCCAGGGCGTGGCCTTCTTTGCCTTTCTACGCAATCTCACCACCGACGGCTTCTACACCAGCAAAATCGGCATCGCCGACCTCCAATACATAGGCAACACCTCTTCCCCGGCTGCCCCCCGCCGCCGGAATCGTGATCCGTAGTTGTAGGGCCCGCCTTCCTAGGCGGGCCGCCCTTCGTCCCGCGCCCTTCTCCCCCGAGTGGCAGGGTGTCGTCCCGCGCTCCTCTCTCCCGACGTCATCCCGAACGCAGCCTTAACCGTTCCTTTTCTTCGTCTTAAGCCGCCATTTTCATTCGAAAGTACTACCGTTTTCATTCGAGCGTAGTACCATATAAGTGAATACATGCTCCGCGACATACTCGCAGCCATTCTTCCCACTACAGGGCTGGTCAACACACTCACACATTGGAGCGAAATCGTTAAACGACTTGCCGATTCCAAGAGGAAGCGAAAACGCCATCTTCTTAAGTAAACGCTTATGGGGTGGGTACCCAGCGGGTACCCCCTCAACGAGGAAATCATGAACTCCGCAATCGCGAACTCCAGCTCCACCATTGATATTCCAGCAGGTGACCATCACAGCGAACGCCCGCACGATGGTGCGCCGCGCTGAAAACCGGAACCGGATGGCGGGTGTTGCGGGCGGGAAGGCGTCGGTGTATATTGGCGGTCATTCGAAAGGGCCCCGCGACAATCCCCGGCAATTCCTCGATGGAGAAGAGACTATGAAAAGACTTCTATGGTTTGTATTGCTACTGTCCTTGCTGACTCCCGGTCTGGCAATGGCGCAGAGCGCCTTTGACGGCACATGGAAAGTGGACATCAAGACGGCCCAATTCCCGACGAAACCCGACGTTTACCTATTACAGGACGGCATGTACCACTGCAAGACTTGCGCCCCCGCGATTGCCATCAAAGCCGATGGCCAAGACCAGAAAGTCACGGGCCATCCATACTTTGACACTATGAATATCAAGTTGGTGGACGACCGCACGATTGAGGAAACCGACAAGAAGAATGGGAAGGTCGTCGCAACATCGAAAACGTGGGCATCGGCCGACGGAAATAAGCTGATGTTCGAGTTTACCGACAGCAGCGACTCGAATGCCGATCCCGTGACCGGCAAGGGAGAAGAAACGCGAGTGGCCAAGGGTCCGGCGGGATCCCATGCGATCTCGGGCTCCTGGCGCGCCAGCAAGATGGAGAGTGTTTCCGATAATGGGCTGGTATTCACGTATAAGGTCGCAGGCGACAGCCTGACGATGACAAATCTGACCGGGCAGAGCTACACGGCGAAATTGGACGGGACGGACGCGCCGTACAAAGGTGATCCGGGAACAACGAGCGTCTCGGTGAAGAAACTGGACACGAATAAGATGGAAGAAACTGATAAGCGCGAGGGAAAAGTAATTAGCATCGCGCGTATGACGCTTTCAGCGGACGGCAAGAGCATGACGATCGCGGTCGACGACAAGCTTCACGGAACGACCATGCAGTTTACGGCGCTGAAGCAATAGGCCGCTCTTTGGCCTGACGCGTTGCCAACTGCTCGCGGCGACGTCGGACGAAGAGACGGTGCGGCACTATTGTGTGGTGGCCGAAGACGGTGTCTTCGGTGACTTGCTGTTTGTTTCGCACGCCCTGGAAGAATCTCCACAGGTGAGGTTTTTCCTCGTCCCAGGATGCGCCGCGATAGTGGAAGCCTTCAGTGACGGGCTCTTTACCGGGCTTGGGATCATGGTCCTGGTGCCATTTCTTGAGATAGGCATCGCGCATCGCTTGCGGATAACCGGACGTGTAATAACTGGGAGATTCGTCGTCGCCGGATTGCGGGAAGTAGGTGATGGTGAATTCGGTGACTTCAAGGATGCCCTTGGAACCCTGGAAGCGGTAAATTTCCGGCGTTTCGCAGCCGAGATTGAGGCGGAGATAAACGGGCGCGCGGCCGTAATCGAAAAGCGTGGCGTGAACGTCGGGCATGTTGCGGCCGTCCTTGAAGCGCAGAATGTCGCCCAGAGCCATAACGCGCTTAGGAGGCTCGTTCCAGCCGAGCATGTAGTTCATGCCGCTGACCAGATGGACGAGAAGGTCGCCGGCAACGCCAGTGCCGTATTCCCTCCAGCAACGCCAGCGCGCGAAGATATTGGGATTGAAAGGAACTTTGGGTACAGTGCCTTGCCAGGTGTCCCAATCGAGATTTTCGGGAGAAAGATCGGGCGGCGGCGGATATTCCCAGGCGCCGGTAGGATCGTTGCGGCCGAGCGACCCTTCGACGAGGGTGAGAGTGCTGATGATGCCGTTGGAGAGAAGTTCTTTGGCCTTGGTGCAGATGACGGAGCTGACGCGCTGCGAACCGATCTGCACGACGCGGCCGGTTTTTTGCGCGGCGGCGACCATGGCTACGCCATCGGCGGCGGAATGGGACATGGGCTTCTCGCAGTAGATGTCTTTTCCGGCGCTGACGGCGTCGTAGCGGCGCGTGGTGGGAATTTTCTTGCCGACAATTTCCTGAGCGAGCATGTGGCGACCGTCATAGAGATCGCAGGCGGCGACGCATTCGACGCCGGGCAATTGGATAGCGTCGCGGAGCAAGCCGGAGCCCTGCATGCCGATGCCGATGATGCCGAAGCGGAGACGGTCGCTCGGCGTGGTCGATTGCAGCGGCAAAGGGATATGTTCCGGCTCCAGAAAAATTGCCGGCGAAGCGGCGAGTGCGCCAGCCGCTCCGGCCGTGCGATGGAGGAATTGGCGGCGGGATAGATCTTTTTTCATGGTGCGCTCCTCGAGAAAGTTAGCAGTTGACGGTTTTCAGTCGACAGTCAGAAACAAGACAAAGAATGAAAGCAAACTCAAACCGAGATTGGAATGAAAGCCCAAACCGGACTTGTCTTTCTGCGATTACAAATCGAAATCGACCACCAGCAGGGTTATCCATTTGCGCGGAGTCATGGCGCGTTTTTCCTCAAGAAGATCTAACCAAGAAGGGCGCTCCGACCGCGTCGGAGCGCCCTTCTTGGAAAAATCAAAACTGCAAGTTGTGAAGATAGTCGTAACTGATTTTTATATCGTCGAACGCTGATTTGGGATCGTCGTTTTCCACGAAGTAATGTTTGATGCCGGCGTTGCCGGAGTGCGCGAAGAGCCTCTTCCAGTCAAGCGTCCTTCACCCAGTCCTTTACGTGAACGAGCTGGAAACGGCCGGGATATTTGTCGAAGTATGTGCGGGGATCTTTGCCGGCGACGCTGATCCAGCAGAGATCCAGTTCCATGGCGACGAGTTTGGGATCCGTTTCGGCGAGGAGAAAATCATAAGGGAGTATTCCGCCAACCGAATCCGCGGGGTCGAATTCGAATGAATGATTGTGGTAGCCGAACTGGATGCCGGCCTTTTTGCTGGCTTCGCCGGCGCGATTGAAGAGATCCGCAGCGCGTTTCCAGCCGCCTGGTTCGACGCGCTGTTTTTCGTCAATCCAAGGGCAAATGATGTAGTTGTGGCCTACGATTTTCGCGGCCTCCAGAGTCTCGGGCCACTTTTTTTCGACGACGTCGTAGCCAACGTGGCACGAAGGCGAGGCCAAGCCATTCTTGTCGAGGACGGCGCGGATGTCTTTCGGAGCATGATCGAAGTAGCCGGCGAATTCGACTTCCTTGTAGCCGATGGCGGCGACTTTCGCGAGGGTGCCTTCGAAGTCGGTCTTCATGGCGTCGCGCACGGTGTAGAGCTGCACGCCGACGCGGTCAATGTGATGTGCGGTGTCCGCAGCCCAGGATGGCTTGGAGGAGGCTGCCAGAGTTGCTGCGATGGAATTGCCGATAAATGTGCGTCGATTCATGAGCGGCATTTTACTCCTTCTGAGAGGGAAGGGAAAAGGGATTCGGTGAAAAAGAAGGGCGGCGTCTTTTAAACGCCGCCCTTCTGGCCGTTGTGTGATTAGAAGTAGAACCGCAGACCGAGCTGCATCCGGCGCCCATCGTGCGTGTTGGTCAGGTGCAGGAACTCGCCCGGCCCAAAGGCTGAGTTGATGGCGTTGAACTGCGTGTGGTTAAACAAATTGAAGTTTTCCCAGCGGAAGTCGAAGCCTGTCTTCTCGCTGATGGGAAACTTCTTGAAGACGCCGAAATCAAAGTTAACACGTCCGGGCAAGTTCAGAGTGTTGCGGCCGACGTTGCCGAACGTGAGTCCCGTGGGGATAGCGAAAGCCGCGGGGTTGTACGCGAGCGGTCCACGCTGCGTTGGATCCTGATTGGCAGAGAAACCAGAATTAGGGTTACCCACGAGATCGGGACGCGAGCCAGCCGTAGCCGTGCCATTGGCCACACCGGCGTTGTCGCCGAACGTAGTCCCATTGGTTACAGTGAACGGCGTTCCGGTCTGGGCGACAGTGATGCCCGAGATCTGCCAACCACCGAGAACGGTATAGGCAAATCCGCTGCCGCGGAAAAAGGGAAAACCGTAGACGTAGCTGATCGAGAGGCTATGGCGCTGGTCGAAATTCGAACTGGCGCGATTGTTGGCTACGTCGTAGGCATTAACGAAAACGTCGGCGGCCCGGTCCGAGGAATCGTCAATGGAGTGGCTGTAGGTATAAGCCAGGCTCAACGACAGATCGCCAACCCTACGGTTAGCTGAGACCTGAAGCGAGTGATAGACGGAGTTGGCGACGTCGCGAAGTGTGTTGATGTTGCTGTATCCCGGGAATGCGGTGCGCAAGGCGTTCGCGCCAGCTCCACAGGCCGCAATCGCAAGATTGACTGCTGCAGCCCCCGTGATCGGGACACCACTGGGTGTCATGGCATTTGTCGGTACACCCTGTGCGTCGAAATTGATGCGGCAATCTGGAGAGATGGTGGAGTTACCAATAGGCTGGCTGATGGCTTCACCCGGTTTATAGGGCGAGGACGCAAGGGGCAGCAGTTGATTTGCGTTGTTTAAGAGTGTCAAGTGTGTACCTTTGCTTCCAACGTACGCGGCTGATAGCACGATATGGGAGGGCAATTCCTTCTGTATGTTCAGGTTCCACTGCTGGACGTAAGGCCAGACAGCCTTGTTCGGGATGGAAACGACGGTAAGCGGAAAGAGGGGTACCAATCCAGCCCCAGCGCCGATATTTTGGTAACCGGGGATGTTCGTTTGCGTCGCCGAAAGCACGAGTGGCGCGGAGCCCTCCAGCGATTCGCTGTTGCCTTCGTTGCCGTTGGTGTGCTCGTAGAAGATCCCGTAGCCGCCGCGGATGGCCATCTTGCCGTCGCCTTTGGGATCCCAAGCGATCCCGATACGCGGGGCGGGATTGAAAAGATGTCCCTTGAGGCAGCCAGCGTTTGACGAAGATCCGATGCCAACATTCGGGAAATTTGACCCTGGTACCAGAGTAAATGTCCCCCCCTTGCCGCCACACTGGACGAAGCCGTTAAGCGGATTGGCGGTATTCCCGATGTTCTGCTGTAGAGAGCCGTCATTGGGATCGAAGACGGGCTCATTGGCTGTAACGAAGGTGCTGGGATCAAAATTGAACGCCTGTCTGTAACGCTCGCGGTAGGTTCCGAACAGGCTCATGCGCAAGCCAAGATTAAGAGTGAGACGCTTGGTGAGGCGCCAATCGTCCTGAAAGTACGGCTCGACGATCCTGTAGCGGTTGTAATATTGGTTTTCCCTGCTCCACTGTTGGTAGCTCGCGACATTTCCCAGGAGCAGATCGGCGAAGGAATTGCCGGTGGAGACTGACGAGGATCTATCAAAAGTCAGGATGCCCTGGACATTGGGAGAGTTCGCCTCGTTCTTTTGCGCGAAAACAATGTAAGCGCCGAATTGGAACGTATGCGTACCTAGGATCTTGGTCATGTTGTCGCGATAAGTGTACGTGGGGTTGGCGTTATGCCACGGAAAATAACCGCTATCCTGCCCGAAACCCCCGCCATATGCATCATTGCTAGTCAGGTTGACGGCCGGAAGCTTTCCGCCGAAACCATTGTTGAATATTGCGCCCATCGGGAAGCCGCCCGTGGGCAGTCCTACGGGCCCGCCGGTCGTCAGGAAAATATGGTCGCCCGTATAGCTGGCCACAAATTCATTGAGGAGTGTGGGCGAAATATTCGCGTTCAGGCGAGCCACAAAGCTTGACCCCGGGCCCACGAAGTTTGTTGTGACATTCTGGAAATTGGTGGTTCCATTGCCCCAGAGAGGGTTGGGTACGACCGTCTGCCAGGAGTCGTGGATGTAACGGAAGGTCAAACGATAATTGTCGGTGAGGTTGTGATCCACGCGGATTAGTTCTTCGCGCCATGTGGTCGGGGTCGAAATCGTCTGATGGAATGCGGGGAAGCCACCTACAGTAAACCCGGGAATGGCCTTAGGAATCAGCGCCAGAAGGGCTGTACCGACCGCAGTAGGCACGACTTGGTGGCTGCTGGAGACTTGCGGGCCAGTTGGGCAATCCTTAAACGTGCCAAGGGGATCTGGACAAAGATCACTGAAATCTCCATTTCGCTCAGCATCTGAGGGGACATTCGGGGTAGTAGATACGCTCGTCGAGGGGGCCGAGGAGGTATTGCTTTCCTTGCGCCATTCCTCAGAGAAGAAGAAAAACGTCTTCTTCTTGTTTGAATTGTAAAGGTTGGGGATGAAAACCGGCCCGCCAACGGTGTAGCCGTAATCGTGCTTCTTATAAGATGACTTCTTAGCGGTCGGATCAACGCCTTCAGCCCATGATTTCGCGTTGAAGAATTCGTTCCGGAGGTATTCAAAAGCGCTGCCGTGGAAGGAGTAGGTTCCGCTCTTGGTTTCCACTTCCACCGTGCCGGAACCGCTGCGTCCATATTGCGCGCCGTAGCTTGAGGTGAGAACTTTGAATTCGGCGATAGCTTCGGGATTCGGATAGACGTTCAGGGTGGCATTGCTGCCGTTATCCATGTTGTCGCCGCCGTCGAGTTCCCAATTGTTGTACTCGGTTCGGCCGCCGTTCATGCTGTAGGCCACGTTGCCATACACACCGACTTTACCTTCATCCGAGCCGGTCTGGTTGACGACGCCCGGGGAGAGAGTTACGAGCTGGGTGAAGTTGCGGCCGTTCAGCATGAGCTGGTCGATTTGCTTGCCGGTCACGGTCGCGCTGAGGGCGGAAGATTGCGTTTCAACCTGCGCTACGCTTTCGCCGCTTACCACGATTTCTTCGCTGATTGCGCCGACGGTGAGTTGCACATCGACGCGCGCTTTCTGGGCCACATCCAGCACCACGTTTTGCGCCGTGAATTTCTGAAAGCCCTTTGCCGTTACAACGATGTTGTATGCGGCGCCCGCCAAACCGGGGACCACGTAAGCACCGTCAGAGTTCGTGGTGGTGGTGCGCGTCAAACTGCCTGCGGTGTTGGTGATCACTACCTCGGCGCCGCCGACGGCGGCGCCCGATTTGTCGGTGACGGTGCCGCTGATATAACCGGTGTCCTGCGCGCGCGAGGCGAGGGGAAGGACCAGAGCAACGACCAGCACGGCGAGCCACAACCACGCGGCTCCCAAAATATTCCTTCGATCATCGGAACGGTTAGAGTTTTCCTTCACGTTAGGACCTCCAAGAAAGATTCGAATTTGGGGAGACGATGGAATGCAAGGGCCCGGCGCGGAGGGCTAAAGCGGCTACCCCTGTAGTCACCTCGCGCAAAAAGCTCGCTGATCGAATACAGCCTCCACGACTCGACGACTGAAGGAAACGCACCGAAGGTGTCTATTAAAACGAGTTAATAGTGCATTTAAAGGCTGCTGTCAAGAGGGAAATTCGTGCCGGGGTGAGATATAGCACGCGCGGCAGCGGGACGGGGCAGTATGCGGAGCTCTACGGTGCCAAAGCTCACAGGCTTCTTGAAATCTCGCTGGGTCTGCCGGACACTGAAAGCCGATGCGCGCACGATTCTTGAACTCTCACACCATGGCATGCGTGCTGGCGATCGGTTTCCATTTGATTGCCGCCAGGCTCGCTTGTGCGAGGCCTGCGGCGGAAGGAGCCGCAGAGTCGCAGTCCACCTCTTCGCTAGCCGGTGCGAACCAGCGAATGGATCCCCAAGGATGGTTTGCGAAAGGGCAGACGGCGTTGCAGACCGGCGACCTCGACGCGGCAGAAGCGGCCTTTCGTCAGGTGCTCGCGGCCGACCCGCGCGCCGGCTCCGCCTATGCCAATCTTGGCGTCATCGCCATGCGCCGCAAAGATTGGGACCACGCGATCGCGCTGTTGCGAAAAGCGGAGAAACTCGAGCCGAAGATGGCGGGCATTCGGTTGAACATCGGCCTCGTCGAGTACCGGCGCGGCAATTATGCCGCCGCGATCGCACCGCTGTCCTCCGTCTTGCGCGACCAACCGGACTCGCAACAAGCGCGTTACCTTCTGGGACTTTGCCAGGTCTTTACGAAGAAATATGCAGAGGCCGTGACGGTGCTCGAACCTCTATGGCCCGAAAAGTCCGGCGACGTGTTGTATCTCTACCTGATCGATATTGCCGCAGTGGAGTCCGGGCAGAAAGAGCTCGACGAGAAAATCCTCAGCCGCATGATCGCTGTCGGCGGAGGAACGCCGGAATTTCACCTCATCATGGGAAAAGCATTTCTGAACCGCTACGAAGTCGGCGAAGCCAAAGCTGAACTGGAACGCGCGGCAGATGGGAATCCAGACCTTCCTTTCCTGCACCTCAATCTTGGTATCACGTATATGCGTTCCGGCGAAAACGAGCGGGCCGAAGCGGAGTTTCGCCGCGATATCGCGCTGGAACCGGATCTCGCCGACAATTACGAACAGCTCGGGGTGCTCTATTCGCGCATGCAAAGGGATGAGGAGGCGGAGAAATCATTCCGGGAGGCGCTGGGTCGGGATGCGAAGAGCGCCAGCGCATACCTGGGGCTCGCGAAGCTCTATCAGAAACAGAAGAAGTCACAACCGGCCTTGAAAATGATTGATACAGCGCTCAGTCTCTCGCCAGATATCCATGGCGGGCACTTCCTGCGAGGACGAATCCTGATGCAGCTGGGCCGGCAGAAAGAAGCGCGCGTGGAGTTCGCGGCCGCGCAGAAGGGCATGGAAGGCCGCTTGAATAAGGAACGCGAGTCGCAAGAAGATGATCGCGTGCCCAACCCCGAGCTGACCCGACAGCCGCAATAAGAGGCGCTGCGTTCAGGCAGCACCGACGGGCGGCACCAACCACGGGCCACGCGCCTGTTCGATGACTTCCGCGACGGCCAGGACTAGCTCGTCTTCAAACGGCCGGCCGATCACCTGCACGCCGATGGGTAAACGCTCGTTCGAAACGCCGGCAGGGACGGAAGCGCCGGGGAAGCCGGTCAAGTTCAGCCATTGCGAAAAGCGCATGGTGTCGCGGTATCCCCTGCCGGGGAGATAATTTCCCTGACCGTGACGAAACGCGGGACTCGTGGAAACAGGCGAGAGCAGAATGGGGGTGTCTCGCATTTGGCGCAGAATCTCGGCGCGGAGAAGATCCCGATCCGCGCAGGCCTTCGTGAACTGATCGAGGGTAATGGGATTTCCAGACGTCGCGCACGAGAGATACTCGCGCAACATCGGACTGATTTGATCTTCGTGGCCGGCGACGCTGCGGCAGATCAAATTGCCGATCACCGGGCCAAAGAAAAACCACCACAGATCAAGCGCGCAAGCGAGTCCATCCAGCCGGAAGGGTTCGACGGTGAAGCCGCGCTCGCCGAGTGATTTTGCGGCGCGCTCGACAGCGGCGCGCGTCTCCGCAGTCGCCACACCAAGCGCGTCGCTCTCCAGAATTCCGATGCGCATGCCGCGCAACTCGGCCTCACGGTACGCGCGCGATGGAACGGGAGCGGAGAGCGCATCGCCTGCGTCCGGTCCAGCCATCACTTCGAAGAGCGAACGCACATCAGCGATGGTGCGGGCCATGGGGCCGACAACGCCGATCCAGGAAAAAGCTCCAGCGCCTGGAGGAAAGTGTCCCGTCGCAGGAATGCGGCCGGGCGTGGGCTTCAGTCCACAGATTCCACAAAAATGCGCGGGCACGCGAACGGAGCCGCCGCCGTCGCTGCCAACTCCGCCCACCGAGCATCCTGCGGCAATCGCGGCCGCTTCACCGCCGCTCGAGCCGCCAGCAGAGTGCCCCAAGTTCCAGGGGTTGCTTGTCTTTCCGGCGAGTTGGTTGTCGGTTTCATAGGCCATCAAAAATTCGGGAGTGTTGGTATTTCCGAGGAGGATGGCGCCTGCGCCTTTCAATCGCGAGACAAGCGGAGCGTCCTGATTGGCGACATAGTCTTTGCGGAGCAGAGAACCGGCAGGGCAGGGCCAACCGGCGACGTCAATGCAGCTCTTAATGGTAAGCGGCACGCCATGGAGAGGTCCGAGCTGCGCGCCGCGCAATACAAGACTCTCCGTCACGCGCGCCTGCCGGCGGGCGCCCTCGGCGTCCAGATGGACAAAAGGTCATGGCTCGATGCGGGAGAGTAAGCGTAGATGCGGTGCAGGTCAAGTACCCGGTGAAATGCGCAACTCGGCGGGCATAAAAACGATTGACGATGCGCAGGGCAGCCGGGAGAATTCCAATTGCGCCTGGATGGGTCGCACATGGAATTCGGGCATCCCGCGCGGACAGGAAGAAATATTTTCATGCGTTCAACTCATCGGCGTGCCGTGGGCGGGATTTTCGCTTGTTCATTTTTGATTTGCTGTGCTGCGATATTGGCGCGTTCCGGCGCGCCTTCTGCACAGGAGAAGGCTGCGGCTGCAAAGAAGCCTGGGTCTTCGGGCGGTGGGATTGCGGACGCCAATCGTTTTAATACGCTGGGAGTTGCGTACATGAACCAGCAGCGCCCGGCAGACGCGCAAAAATATTTTGAAAAAGCCCTCGAGGCCGATCCCAAGTTTGCGGTGGCCCGGGTGAATCTGGGTGTTTCTCTGGTCGCCCAGCAGAAGCTGGAGACCGCGCGCGCGGCACTAGAAGCCGCCGCGCAGCAGCTTCCTAAGGATGCTTACGCCTGGTACAACCTCGGGCTTGCCTACAAAGACCTCGGGGAGACGGAGAAGGGCATCGCCGCTTTTCAGCACGTCACGCAGATCGCGCCCAACGAACCGGACGCCTATTATTTTGTCGGCTACCTGAACGCACAGCTGCAAAAATATGACGAAGCCATCGCGGCGTTTCAGAAGGGGCTGGCCCTTTCTCCGTTTCACGCTTCGTCGGAATTCGGGCTGGCGCGGGCGCTGCAGAGGAAGGGAGATTCTGCCGCGGCGCGCGAACACCTGGCGCGCTTTCAGAAAATCACGACGGAGCATCTCGGAGCGCCGTTTGGCGCGGGCTATGGCGATCAAGGGCGCTACTCGCTCGCGGAATTGCCACTGAACTCGGTCGTCGATGTGCCGGCGGCGATTCCGGTGCGATTTACGGCGGAGGCGAATGCGTTTGTGTCGAAGAGTGCGGGGGCGAGCCGCGTCGAGATGGGACCGAGCACCGGCGCGTGTTTCTTTGACTACGATGGCGATGGCAAGCCCGATCTTTTCCTGGTGAGCGCAGGGGCGCAAGGCAACAGCCGCTTGCTGCGCAATTTGGGCGATGGAAGATTCGACGATGTGACAAAGGAAGCAGGCATCAATCTAAAGGGTAGCGGCCTCGGCTGCGCGGCGGGCGATTTCGACAATGATGGCCATACAGATCTTGCGGTTTGTTTGAGTGATGGCGTGCGTTTGCTTCACAACAAGGGTGATGGCAAGTTCGAGGAAGTGACCCAAGCGGTGGGAATCCGCAGGGAAAAAGGCTGCGTGGGCCTGACGTTCGTGGATTACGACCACGATGGCGACCTGGATCTGTATATCACAACGGCTCCCGATTCAACTGTGCCGGGCGCGACGCTGCACAATGTTCTTTGGCGCAACAATGGGAATAGCACATTCACGGACGTGTCCGCGGAGACGGCGCTCGGTTTTGCAGCCACGGGCGCTGGGGTTGTCACCACGGATTTTAACAACGACCGCGCGATTGACTTCGTTATCGCGGGCGGACAGGCGGGAGCTTCGATCTATCTCAATCCCCGCGAAGGGAAATTCACGCCGCTCGGCGGCATCGATTTCAACAAAGAGAAATTGCCGCCAGCGGTGGGCGTGGTGGCGTTTGATTTTGATAAGGACGGATGGATGGATGTGGCGTTTACGCACGCCGGCGCGCCGGGTATTAGCCTGTGGCGGAATGTGGAAGGGAAGCGGCTGGAACGCGTTCCGCTCCCCGAGTTTGGCTGGCAGAACGGCTGGGGAATTGCCGCGCTCGATTACGACAACGACGGCTGGCTCGATCTGGTCGCCGCGGGAGAGGCGAGCAACGGCGCGGAACTCCGGTTGTTGCGAAATCTGGGGAGCAAAGGCTGGGCCGACGTCACGAAGGATGTGCACCTCGATGCGGTCAAGCTGAATCAGCCGCGCGCGATCGCGGTTGCGGATATCGATGGAAATGGCGACGCGGATTTGGTCGTGACGCAACTTGGCGGCTTGCCGCTTGTTTTGCGCAATGAGGGCGGCAATCAGCACAATTGGATGAACATTGACCTAAAGGCGCTCAACGACAACAAGAGCGGGATCGGAACGAAGGTCGAACTCTACGCGGGCACGCTGTATCAAAAGTGGGAAGTGGCCGGGGCGTCAGGCTATCTGGGGCAAAACGCCGCGCCGATTCTTGCGGGGCTCGGCTCGGAGCGTAACGCCGAAGTCGTTCGGCTACTGTGGCCGACGGGCGTGCCACAGGACGAAATAAATCTTGCCGCGAAGAAAGTGCATAACGTTGCCGAACTTGATCGGCGCGGAAGCTCTTGCCCCGTTTTGTTCTCGTGGAATGGCCGTGAGTATGAATTCATCTCGGACATGATCGGGCCCGGCGTGGTCGGCCACTGGGTCGCGCCCGGGGAGAGAGACGTTCCCGATCCGGACGAGTACTTGAAGGTGCCTGCGCGCAGCGTGAAAGCCCGGAACGGCCTGCTCAGCTTCCGCTTCATGGAGCCGATGGAAGAAACGGTGTATCTCGACCAAGTGCGGCTGGTGGCCATCGATCATCGGGCGACGTACGAAGTTTTTCCGAATGAGCGGTTCGTCAGCGCGCCGCCTTTTCCGGAGTTCCGCGTGATCGCCAGCCGCGACGCGCATGCGCCAATCGGCGCGTGGGACGATCGCGGAAATGATGTCCTGCCGCTGATCTCCAGGCGCGACCGCAAGTACGTCGCGAGTTTCGAGGAGTTGCCGTTCATGGGATTCGCGAAGCTGCACTGGATCGAGCTCGACCTCGGTGAATGGGATGCGCAAAAACCGTTGCGATTGATCATAGACGGCTACACGGATTACTTCACGGCGACTTCGATGTACGCGGCGGATCAAGCGGGAATCAAAGTGATTCCGCCGTATGTGGAAGCCCTCGATGCGCAAGGCAAGTGGGCGCGCGTCGTGGAAGACATGGGCTTTCCTGCAGGGCTCGAACGGACCATGGTTGCGGACTTGACCGGCAAGCTGTTCGCGGGAACGCGGCGGATTCGCATCGTCAACAATCTGAAAATATATTGGGATGCGATTCGAATCGACCAGACACCGGACGTACAGGATGTGCACGCGGCGCAAGTGCCTCTCGCAAAGGCGGCGTTGGATTTTGTCGGCTATCCGCGCGAGATCCGGCTGAAGCCGGCGAGCGACACGGTCTATTCGTATTCGCACCGGAGCATGACCGGTCCCTACGCGCGCGCCGCAGGGAATTACACGCGCTACGGCGATGTGTTCGATTTGCTGAGCGCCTCCGATGATCGCTTTGTCGTTTTTGGCTCCGGCGAGGGACTGAAGCTTGATTTTGATCCCAAGCAGCTTCCCGCGCTGCCGGGCGGATGGGTTCGCGATTATTTCTTTTACGCCGACGGCTTCGAAAAGGATCTCGATTTCTACGCGGCGCACGCGTTTACCGTCGAGCCGCTACCGCGGCATTCGCTGCTGCCGTATCCGTATCCCGAAGGTAAAGATTATCCGGCCGATGCGGAACATCTAGGCTACCAGTTGGAGTACAACACGCGGGCGCGTTCGCAACGTATGCCGCCGAGCCTGCGCTATCACTATTCTTCGCCGCACTGAGACGCGGCACTCAGTCCCAAAGCACCGGTACCCACGCGCTCGCGCGCGTTACTTGCGATTGCCTCGCAGAGCAGCAACTCATAGTTCCCATTTGCAAATGTATGCAGGAATGGAAGTCGCAAAGTACCAGCTTTCGGGGGTCCACATTCGGAAATTTAGGAAACCTGAAATTTGGAGATATCCGGCGTCCGGAGGTAGGATGCTTGGCAAGGAGATCCACGTGTCCATCCCGCGAAGAAGGCTTTGGCATATCGTTATTGTACTGGCAGTTTGCACGGTAGCGGCGGTACGGTCCGGCGCCGATGACGCTGCTTCAGGGCTTGTTGATAGCCAGACGTTTTTGCGGCGAAATCTGACTCCCGCAGGTCCGCCTGCAAGCGTTTTCGCTGGGGCGGTGGAAAAACTGCTCGGCCAGATGACGCTCAAGGAAAAAATTGGCCAGATGACGCAACTGGAAATCGGCTTGGTCACCGACGGAAAGGGCCAGTCCATTCGAATCAATTCTGCAAAATTGCGCAAAGCCGTCGGCGAATACGGAGTGGGTTCCATTCTCAACGTGAATGACGAAGCCTTGTCCGAAGAGAAGTGGCATGAGATCATCCGCGCCATCCAGGAAGAAGCGAAGAAATCCCGGCTGCAGATCCCCGTGCTCTACGGCATCGATTCCATCCACGGGCCGAATTACATCGTCGGGAGCACTCTTTTTCCCCAGCCGCTCGCGATGGCCGCGACGTGGAATCCGGAGATGATGCTGCGCGGCAGCCAGATCTCCGCCGCCGAAACGCGCAAGGCCGGCATTCCATGGTCCTTTTCGCCCGTGCTCGATGCCGGGCGGCAGCCGCTGTGGCCGCGCTTGTGGGAGACGTTCGGAGAGGATACTTATCTTGCGACGGTGATGGGTGTGGCCACGGTTCGCGGCTATGAAGGAAGCGATCTTTCGAACGCCGGCAGCGTTTCTGCTTCGCTGAAACATTATGTGGGGTATAGCTACCCCACCACCGGCGGTGACCGCAGCCCCGCGCTCATTCCGGAAAATACTTTGCGCGAATACTTTCTTCCCTCGTTTGCCGCGGCTGTGAAAGCGGGCGCCCACACCGTGATGGCTAATTCGAGCGAAGTGAACGGAACGCCCGGCCACGCCAACGGCTTTTTGCTCAAAGACGTTTTGCGAGGCGAACTCGGCTTGCAGGGATTTGTTGTTTCCGACTGGGTGGACATCAAGAAACTTGTTGACGTGCACCACATCGCGGCAAATGAGAAAGAAGCCACGCGCATCGCAGTGCTCGCGGGGATCGACATGAGCATGGTGCCCAGCGATTACAGCTTCAGCAATTTGTTGCTCGAGCTGGTGCAAGAAGGAAAAGTGCCTACGAGCCGCATCGATGAAGCGGTGCGGAGGATTCTCGCGGTGAAGTACCAGCTCGGGCTTTTCGACGATCCGCTGCGCGGGATCGATTCGAAGACGGTAATCGGCTCACCGGAATCGCGGCAGGTCAGCTTGGAAGCCGCGCGGGAGTCCATCACTCTTCTGAAAAACGAAAACCACACGCTGCCACTTGCCAAGACGGCGCACGTTCTGGTGACCGGCCCGGACGCCGATTCCCTGATTCCACTGAATAACGGCTGGAGCTATACGTGGCAGGGTGACCGGGCGAGCATGTATCCCAAGGATCGCGCGACGATCCTCAAAGCCATTCAGGGAAAAATCGGCGCCACTAACGTGACCTACGTTCCCGGCGCCACCTACAACAGGGAAGTTGACATCGCCAAGGCCACGGATGTGGCGTCAAAAGCAGATGCCGTCGTGATTTGCCTCGGAGAATGGGCCAATGCGGAAACGCCGGGCAACATCGCTGATCTCACGCTACCCGACGCGCAGCTCCACCTCGCTCTGAAAATCATGGAAACGAAAAAGCCCGTCATTCTGGTGCTCACCGAGGGGCGCCCGCGCATCATTAGCCGCATCACGGATCCTGCACAGGCTATCGTGATGGCTTACAACCCCAGCAATGAGGGCGGGCAGGCCATTGCCGATGTCTTATTCGGCGATGTGAATCCCAGCGGCAAGCTGCCTATTACGTATCCCCGCTGGACGAATCGTCTCTTCACTTACGACCACAAAGTATTCGAAGGGGAAGATTCTGCAGAAAGGAAAATGCTGGACACGCCGCAATTCGAATTTGGATCGGGGTTGAGCTACACGAGTTTCTCCTACACCGATCTGCGCGTTGCTCCGGCCGCGGCTTTGGGGAGCCAGGCCGTACGCGTGGATGTGACGGTGAAGAACAGCGGCGCCCGCGCCGGCAAGGAAGTCGTTCAGCTGTACTTGAACGAACGCTTCGCGAGCGTGACGCCGCCTTTGAAGCGGCTCAAGCGATTCGCGAAAGTTCTGCTGCAGCCCGGCGAGAGCCGCCAAATCTCGTTCGAATTGACGCCTGATGACTTGTCCTTCATTGGCGCAGACAATAAGCGCGTGGTTGAACCCGGCATCTTCGACGTGAGAATCGGCGGACTCCAGCAGACTTTCGAATGGAAGTGAGGGCGACGAATCCCCGCTGAGTCGCCAGGTGTCTTGAGCTAGGGTTTGCGGGATTCCTGGAAAGCTTCCGGCGGATCGCGGTAGCACTGCTTCCAGAAGTTTTCGGGTGAAAGTGTCCCGGCGGCAAACTGTTTCAAGGTCGCGAGCGTGGTCCCCACGATGCCGCCGTCCGCCGAATCGAAGATTACCACGACGCCTTCAACTGCCGAAGTGGATGCGGTGTTGTCCGCTGCGTATTTCTGAAAGAGGGAGCTAGCGAAGGCGAGTCGCGCGCGCGCACCTGTTCCCTTGGAGTCCTGCGAGACGGACTGCACGGTGAAAATTTTCACGGCCATTCCCTTCAGGGGCTGCCAATCTCCGGGAAAAGGACTAGTTTCTTCGCGCACGATGCGGAACGCAGGTGCTTTTTCTACCGGGGCCGCAGCGCCTTGCGAATTGAGCCGCGCGGCGATGAATTCAGGCAACTCAAGATTGCTTCGCCGGATATACCCGCGAGAAGGGCCGGAGATCTGCACGTGAATCCACTCGCCTTCCGCGCCGATGAATTCGAACTCATCCTCGGCGGCGGCGTTGAAGAGCACGCGTGCTCCTTCCGCCGGCTTCGCGAGCACCGGCGCGCCCGCTTTTTTCACGACCACCAGGTTCAGCGGACGCGCTTGGTTTTTCTCGATTTCCTGCAAGCTCTGAAGCTCCGCGTTCAATTCCCTCATGCGTTTTTCCTCGGCTTCACGATTGGACCGCAGCGAGCCCAATTCATCGGCCTTGCTCCCGGATTTTGCCGCAAGATTTGCCGCCGTCGGAATTTGCGCACCGGGGACGCCCGCAAGATCGAGCTTCGGTTTCGGAGCAGAGATCGTTGAATTCGAAAGCGCGCGCGCCATGGAGGACCCTGGTTTGCCGCCAAATTTTTCTTCCAACCGGTCCAAGAGATCAAGCTCTAGGCGCCCATTGGAGGACAGCACCTGATAACCGGATTTCGCGGGATCTTTGTCCGCGTACCACGCCGTAATTTTCGCGGTGACGCGCACGATTGTGCCGCCGCCCGCTCCCGGCAGCACGTCAATCGAGAATTGATAAAACGCTCGCTCGTATTGATTGAGCGGTTTGTCTCCGGTCGCGACGAAGCCGTCCACAATCGGGAGTTTTTGGCCAGAATACGCCTGCAGGTCCTTCAGCGCGCCTTCGACTTCTTCCGCGGACTTCGAAAACGAGCGAGCGTAAGGCACAGCTTGAGGACAAACCGCGCTCGTCAACAGAATGCTGAGGACTCCACCGAGCCCTCCCATTCGAATCATTGAAGTGAGGGATTGCCGTCCGGGTCTCTTCACGGAAGAGTTTCCAATTGATCCGCGGGCATCCAACCGCGCTGGCCGTCCGGTGTTTCCACTCCGTACCAGTGCGGCGTGACGATCACGATGACCACTTCCGTATACGCCGCGAGAGTCTTCACGTTGGCCGCCGCGCGGAAGGGAGCGGCCTTGAGGTCCGCGCCGGGCGCTTTCACGCGGCGCTCCACTTCATGCCGCATCGAATTGATGCGCTGCTCCAGGTCTTGCACGGAAGACTGCGCCGCAGCCAAGCGCGTGGTTTCGTCTTCCCGCTGGCGGACCACCGTTTGCCGTACGAGTTCCGCACTCTCAAGCCGGCGCTTCGCGTCGGCGGCTTCTTGTGCGGCAAATTGAATGGCCTGAAGATGTTCTTGAATTACTTTGAATTCGCTGGATTCCACCTTGCCGTCCGAGGGGTGCAGTCTGCGACGGGCGGTCTCGACAAAAATCGCATCAATGCGAATTCGGGTGCGGTCCTGATCCGCGCTGGTCACGACATAGCGAACAGCAATAGTTCCCATATCTTCGCTCTCGCGAAAATGGCGAGGCGCAACCACATCCTTGCGAATCTTATAGAAAACTCGGCCCGGCCCCGGCCACGGCTCGAACAAACGAGTCGAGGCCACCACCGTGGCGCCAGTCAGCGTCGGTTCCTTGTCGAAAACATGAGTTCCGTGAATGATCTGGTCCTCCAGGACTTCATTGAGCGCTTGAGTGACATCAGTGGGAGAGCCCGCAAGTTCACCGGAGAAACCAGGACTTGGAGTTTGATCGCGAGGTGGGCGGTTGGCACGGGAGGGCACCGCCGCTAGGCACGCAAATACAAAATAACAAACGAAAATCCCCCAATATCCATCGTTGCGGTTCCCGCTCTTCAACTTAATCCCAGGCAGTTTCAAATCCACTCCCCTAGAATTCTCTCTCGGGATTTCTCTTTAGACTTTGTGGCAGAGCAAACTTCGTTGCTACGCCGTTCCGTGAGAGTAGCACTTTTTCCTACTCTTATCTGCACACCCCGGTCAAATCCAACATCTCGGTCATTATTCGCACCTCGGACCCAGCAATTCCAAAGAGAGAATTTGGGACAATTCCGCCAATCGCGGCCATCTCCGGAGGTTCTGGAATTGATTTGCAGTGCCAACATGGCAAGAAGGCCTCGATTATAGACAAAGACCAGGTACCAGAACCATATATGAACAATTCTTTTCGTAAGAATAAGAAAACCCTTGCATTCGAATTTTTGAGGGAGTAGCATCCGCCCGGTTCAGGGATTTGAGGATTTGGCGCTCTTTTCTTGACGGAGAAAAGGGAGCGGTTCTCAATGGGCGTGTTGTTCAAAGCCTCTTTTTCGGTTTTGGGACGATACCGGATTGTCCGGTGCCGCCGCCAGGGCAGGTCTGCCCGCGCCTCTTCCCTTTCACGAAGTTCGAGCGTTTTGCTGTCTGGCTGCTTCTCTTCGTCCAGCAGAGGAGGTGGTATGTTCCATGGGGCTTCGTCGTCGATGACGCGCAGGATGTCGTGGCTTGCATCCTCGCTTATCTGTGGTTTCCTGGTTCTTGCATTCCTATTGATTGACAGCCGTGCCGCTTCCGCACTACCAATCCCGGCAGGCAAGGTTTATGCGATTCCTGCTTTTGCGCGGAAGTACGGCATGCCCTGTTCGGCCTGTCACGAAGCATGGCCCAAGCTGAACAACTTTGGCCAGATGTTCAAGGACAACGGTTACCAGCTCGGGAACGACCGCGACGCCCCCATTTTCCAACAACCGGCCTACTGGCCGATTGCGCTGCGCATGACTCCGAATTGGCACCGCGAGAGCTTCGACCGCGCGGACATCGCCAATCCCGGGACCGGGAATACTCCGACGGAAGGACAGTTGACAACCCACGGGTTCGATCTGTCGGGGATGGACATTCTCACCGCCGGAACGCTCGCGAAGAACATCAGCTTTCTGCTTGTGCCCTCGGCGGATAACGCCGGAGCCTTCCATTTCGAATCGGCAAACGTCCGCTTCAGCAATCTCTTCAACTCCGGCTGGGTCAACGTAAAGGTCGGAAAATTCGAGCTGGATAATATTATTTCCGAAAAACGCATTCTCACGCTCTCAACGAACGGCGGTTTATATCGGAATTACCACTTCCAACCGGCCACCGAGATTCCTGCCATGTTCGCTGCCCCGTTCACTTTTGGGCTTGGGGACAACCAACTTGGCGCGGAACTCTCCGGCCATTCGAAAAACGATTACACGCGTTACTCCGCAGCTTTGCTCTCCAGCAATGACGGCAACGTCGGCCTGCCCAATGGCCATGGCTACGACACCTTCCTCACCTTCAGCCAGGCCTTTGAAGCGGGGAGCCTGGGCCTTCAGCGCGTAGGCGTTTTTGGCTATATCGGTCGTGCTCCCACCTATCTCGCTGGGGGGGCGCTCGGTGTGGACGGCTTTGGCCAGAAGTCCTTCTACCGTGCGGGCTTTTATGGCCTGTGGTACATCAAGAAACTGGACTTCGCGACCTTGTATATCCACGCGAGCGACAACGCATTTCTGGGCACTGGAACTCCCTCCTTCGATCCCTTGCCTGCGGGAGCCCGTAGCCCGATCTGGAACGGCGGGTTGATCGAGACGCACTACACGGTCAATCCCCAATTCATCCTCATCAATCGCTACGAGCTGATTCGCATGTCGCGCCAAGCCCTGCCCATTGATGGTGCAAACGGCTTCCTGCCGGGCGTGAGCGTGCCGTCTTCAAACTTTGGCGACATTGACGCACTAACGTTTGCTTACCGGTATTACCCCTTTATCTCCAGCCGGGCTGGGTTTGCGTTTCACAACGAATATTCCTGGGTGAGGCAGCGAGGCGTCTCGCCCCTGCTCTCCAGGGACCTAACCAGCAGCAGCGTGTTCCTGGGCTTTGATTTTATCTTCTGAGGATGGTGGACAACGATGCGCGCAAATAAATCAATGCGGTTGATATTTCTTGCGGCAGCGCTGTTTGCTCTGCCATATCTTGCGACAGCTCAACAAGGCGAGATTCACGTCGGGAAGGTCACGGGACGCTCCGATGCGGGGAGGCAACTGTATTTCCGCTTTTGCTGGGGTTGCCACGGTTTCCGGGGCGACGGCAACGGAGAAAACGGGCCATACCTGAATATTTTGCCGCGGAATTTCGTCGCGGCGACGTTCAAGTGCCGGTCCACTCCTACAGGCACTCTGCCCACGGACGAAGATCTCTACAACTCCGTGGGGCGCGGATTCAACAACTCAAACATGCCCGCATGGATCTCCCTCACCAAACAGCAGCGGGCGGACATGGTTGCTTTCATCAAAACCTTCTCGCCGCGCTGGAAGACCGACAAGCCCGGCGATATCATCAATGTTCCCGCCGAGCCCGCGCTCACCTTGGATAGCGTCAAGCACGGAAAAGAACTCTTCACCAAGCTGGAATGCTGGAAGTGCCATGGCGCCGAAGGCCGCGGCGATGGTCCCTCCGCTTCCACGCTTACGGACAGCAACGATCAACCGATACGACCGTACAATTTTGCCGAGGGCTCCCGCTTCAAGTGCGGCACGACCAACCATGATCTCTATAAGATTTTCATGACCGGCCTCGACGGCACGCCGATGCCTTCGTTTGCCGACGTCATCAAGCCGGAAGACGCTTGGGACTTGGTGCATTACCTGCGCACGCTGCAGGTCACCCACAAGAGTCCGGAACTCGCTCTCTGGATGAGCACCAAAGAGGGAGCTGAATTCGTCAAAGCACAGAAAGTTAGCGGGACCCCGACCGGCTCCGGCATCAAGCAATAGCTTGGGGGTGGGGAAACGCGATTTCGGTGGAGCCAGGAGATGCCAACAAAGCCTATCTTTTTGTGCGCCTGCATCATCAAAACGGAAGAAGCTTGGGACCTCGTGCATTACCTGTGCACGCTGCAGGTAACGTACAAGAGTCCGGAGCTAATCCTTTGACTGACTTCCAAAGATGGCGCCGAAATCGTCAACGCGCAGAAGATCGTCGGGAAACCGACGGGGTTCGGTATCAGACAATAATTTCGGAATAAAAAGAATTTCAGGAGGGGTAAGAGGATGCGAACCAAGCAGGCTTTTATAACGGGAGTCGCCATTCTCGCCGCGGTCACTATGACGTCCGCGGTACCGGGGGGCGGCACGGTGAGCGGCAACGTGACTTACGAAGGGACGCCGGCGAAGCAGAAACCGATCGACATGTCGAAGGAGCCCAGCTGCGCCAAGCAGTACGCAACGCCGCCCACGACCGAAACGGTGGTCACGGGCCCGGGCAACGCGCTCGTCAACGTGGTGGTTTATATTTCGGCCGGTGTGCCGGATGAACCGCCCCCGTCGCAACCTGCGGTATTAACGCAAAAAGGCTGCCGCTATTTGCCGCATGTCCTTGCGTTTCAAGTGAACCAGCCACTCGAAATTTTGAATGAAGATCAAACCTCGCATAACATCCACCCGCTCGCCAAGATCAACCGCGAATGGAACAAATCGCAGCCCCCGGGAACACCTCCCATAGTCGACAAGTACGACAAGACGGAATTCATTCCCGTGAAGTGTAACGTTCATCCGTGGATGCACGGCACTTTCGCGGTGCTGAAGAACTCCCACTATGCCATTTCCGGAGAAGATGGTGGCTTCAAGCTCCCCAATTTGCCCGCGGGCAAGTATACAGTCACCGCTTACCACGAGTCCTACGGCGAGCAGACGCAAGAAGTGACCCTCACCGGTAGCGAAACGAAAAGCGTAAACTTCGTCTTCAAGTCCAGGCCCTACTGAGCCTATTTCGCGACGACAGGCATGAGTCCTGCCAGGACACGTTTGCTGGCAAATCGAACGAATAAAGTAGAGCGAACTCGAAGTCACAGTGAGGTGTCATGGGTAAGGTGTTTGCGGTTGTTCTGGTGCTCATCGCGTTGGCATCCGCCTATCCGATTGCGATGCGCATGTACGTTATGCCGGAAGACATCTCCACGCACGGGCATGCCATCGATGACCAGTTGTCAGACACGATGAAGGAAGCGGGATTCTCCTTCCTCGGCGCCCAGCTGGTTCTGGCCTTTTTTGTCTTTAAGTTTGCCCAGCGCAAGGAGGGAGCAAAGCTGACACACCTTCCCGGCGGCGCTAAGCTGGTGGTGACCGTCGCTTTCATTATCGTCGGTGCGGAAGTTTTTGCGCTTGGAGTATTGGGACAGAAAGCCTGGGCCAATGTCTATTTCACGCCGCCCAGGCCGGATGCACTGCAAATCCAGTCGCAGGCCGGCCAGTTCGCTTTTTATTTCCGCTATGCCGGTGTCGACGGGAAATTCGGCGCTATCCATCCGGATAAGATCGACGAAGGGAATCAGAACTTTTTCGGACTCGATCCGGCCAACGATATCGAGTCGCGCGACGACATCGTTTCCGGCGAACTGGCCATACCCGTAAATCGTGAAATCCATCTTCTGATGCATGCCAAGGATGTGGGCCACTCTTTCTACGTCAGGGAGCTACGCATCCAGCAGGACTTTGTTCCGGGTCTCGATCTTTCTGTGCATTTCACAGCGACAAAAATCGGCAGGTATGAAATTGTCTGCACCCAACTTTGCGGCCTGGGCCACTACAACATGAAAGCGTATCTGAACGTGATGGCCCAGGACGATTTCGAAAAGTGGATGAAACAAAAGGCGTCCGAGCTGTGAACTCGTAATCCCAGCCCGCGGTCCGGCGTGTGATCCTTCGCTGCCGGTTCGCGGCGTTCCCCGATCGAGGAGAGCAGATGGAAGATGCGTCAGCCCAGCAGTCACACGTTCATGCACCGTCGGAGGGTTTCCTCAGGAAGTACGTCTTCAGCCTCGATCACAAAGTCATCGGGAAGCAATACTATGCCCTTGGTCTCCTGGCTGTTTGCATGGGCATGGTCCTTTCCTGGCTGATGCGTTTCCATCTCGTTTGGCCAACGACGCGAATCCCCGGCCTGGAGCTGCTTTCGAAAGCCGGCGCTCCAGGCGGCATCATCACGCCGGAATACTACCTCTCGCTGCTCACCATGCATGGCACGCTGATGGTTTTCTTCGTCCTCACCAACGCGCCCTTCTCCGCGTTCGGCAATTACTTTCTCCCGATCCAGATCGGCGCGGAAGATATGGCTTTCCCGCGCTTCAATATGATGTCGTTCTGGATCACGCTTGTCGCCTTTCTGGTGTTGGTCCTAGCGTTCGTCATTCCCGACGGCCCACCGATCTCCGGCTGGACCTCGTATGCTCCTTTGAGTGCGGTCGGCAAGGACGCCGGGCCTGGTATGGGCTGGGGGATGAACCTTTGGGCGATTTCGATCGCCATTTTTTGCATTGGGTCCTTGCTTGGAGCGCTCAACTTTATCTCCACAACCCTCGACCTGCGCGCAAAGGGCATGACCCTCATGCGCATGCCGATTTGCACCTGGGCCTGGTTCATCACTTCGTGCATTGCGCTGCTGGCGTTCGCCGTCCTCCTCCCTGCTTGCATACTCTTGATTTTGGATCGCACCGCCGGCACCAGCTTCTTCATTCCCTCGGGCTTGGTGGTAAGCGATCGCTTGCAACCGCACTCAGGAGGTTCGCCACTTCTCTGGCAGCACTTGTTTTGGTTCTTCGGACATCCTGAGGTGTACATCGCGATTTTGCCTTCCACGGGCATCGTTTCGCACATTCTGATCAACAGCATGCGCAAACCGCTCTTGAGCGCCCGCGTCATCATCTACTCGATGATGTCCGTCGGTTTCCTCAGCTACATGGTTTGGGGTCATCACATGTTTGTGAGTGGCATGAATCCATTCTCATCGCTGCTTTTTTCGTTCCCCACTCTCACCATCACGATTCCGATGACCATCATGACGCTGATCTGGCTGGGCAGCCTCTATGGCGCGAACATTCGAATCAACGCGGCTTCGCTCTTTGCGCTCGGCTTCATCTCCATGTTTGTCAGCGGCGGCGTAAGCGGATTTTTCCTGGCGCAGCCTTCCATTGACATCGTTTTGCACGCCACCTATTTCGTCGTCGGCCATTTCCACATGGTGATGGGCGTGGCTTCCATTTTCGGCGTCTTTGCCGGCACCTACTTCTGGTACGGAAAAATGACCGGCCGGATGATGAATGAAACCCTGGGCCAGCTTCATTTCTGGCTCACCTTCATCGGCACCTATTGCATTTTCATGCCGTTCCATTACCTCGGATTGGTGGGCAATGTCCGGCGCTACTCGGCGTTCGTGAATGATTTCACGGGGCCGCTGATGCCGCTGCATAAGTTCATCACCATCGCGGCACTTTGCACTGGCGCGGCGCAGCTCATCTTCATCTTCAACCTGATTTATAGCCGTTTCAAGGGCGTGCCTGCTCCGCAGAACCCGTGGGAAGGGACGACGCTCGAGTGGAGTATTCCTTCGCCTCCACCCTGGAATAATTTCGGCGGCAAGCATCCGGTGATTTATCACGACCCTAATCAATATAATGTGAAGGGTTCGAAAGGCGACTACATCATGCAGGATTCGCCGGAGCCGTCCGCGGGCTAAACGAATGGAATGGATTCGGGGCGGGGACGAAAGAGTTTCCGCTCCCTGTCCTCTAAGAAAAAGAACAGGAAAAAATGTCATCCACAATTTACCGGCCCGTTCGAACACCGCCCCCCGCCTTGCAAGGCTCGACGGCTCCTGCAGCCAGAGTTGCCAAAGTACTCTCCGGAGCAGAAGGGGCTTCTCAAAGCGGCATCTGGGTGGGCATCTTTGCGATCACCATGTCGTTTGCGGCTTTCACAAGCGCGCTCTTTGTGCGCCAGGGATCTGCGGCGGATTGGACGCACATCGCCCTGCCGCCCGTACTTTATGCAAATACGCTGGCGCTTCTGTTGAGCAGCGCCACTCTGCAAATGGCGCGGCGCGCGGTCACTGCCGTACCGTCCATTGAGCCCCGTTCTGTTCGAATGGCTTTGGTTTGGCTCACGGCGACCCTCGCGCTCGGATTCGTTTTCGTTGCCGGGCAATTCGAAGCCTGGCGGCAGCTCGCGGCGCAGGGTCTCTACCTCGCGACGAATCCCAATAGCTCGTTCTACTACGTCCTGACGGCGATGCACGGATTGCATGTGCTTGCAGGAATCGTCGCGCTTGCTTTGGTGATGGGACGAATTGCCGCGAGCCGCGCCGCATTTCGAAAGAGTACGTTCGAAGCGGCCGCGACGTATTGGCATTTCATGGGAGTTTTGTGGCTCTATCTGCTGCTTGTTTTGCGCACGAAATTGTAGGCGATTCGAAATGGGAGGGGCTGTGAGCGAGTCTGAAATGGCCATGCACGGGCACGGCGGCGCCCAGATGGAAGAATCGCCGTATTCGATTCCTTCGCGCAAGCTGACGATGTGGCTGTTTATTATTTCCGATGCGGTTACGTTTGGGGCCATGTTGTTTGCGTACGGATATCTGCGCGTCGCCACTCCCGATTGGCAGACTCCGTTCAAGTCCGCGAGCATCATCAATGTGGCGATCATGACCTTCGTGCTGATCACCAGCAGCCTGACCATTCTCGGCGCGGTGGAAGCATCCAAGGCCGGGGACAAACCCAAAGCTCTCCGTTTCCTCGCCTCCACAATGGTGTTGGGCCTCATTTTCGCGGGGCTGCATATCCGTGAGTGGCTCGGTTTGTTTGATCAAGGAATCAAGCTGAACTCCGGACTCTTCGGCCAAGCCTTCTTCAGCATTACGGGATTGCACTTGCTGCATGTAATCTGCGGGGTCGTGGCGCTGGGGGTGGTGGCGCGCAAGTATTCCAGCGGGAGCTTGACGCCGGGACATGTGGAAGCGACGGGGCTGTACTGGCATTTCGTCGACCTGGTGTGGATGTTCGTCGTGCCACTGGTCTATCTGACGAATATCGCGCGGTGATGCGGGCGACTGCGAAGGAGACGAAGATGGCGGCATCGGGAAAATCCGGAAACGTGATCGCAAAATATCTGCCGGTGTATTTTGTACTTCTGGCGATTGTGGCGATCGAATTTTTTCTCGCGTATCAAAATTTCTCCACGGCGGGGCTGGTGCGCATTCTTCTCTTCCTGGCGATCTGCTGCGCGGCCCTGGGCTTGATGTATTTCATGCACCTGGCGCAGGAGAAGCGCAGTTTGTTTCTTTCGCTGATTCCGGCCACGATCTTCGTCCTGCTGATGATGAATATGATCTGGTCGGACAGCATCCGCCTGCTACACATGCGGCCGTTCGCGCACTGAGCAGGCGCCGAGGGGAAGCGGGCCGAGGGGGGGCGCTGCTTCCCCCACTTTTCCCCAAGGTATTGACGGCGCGCGGGGCGGGAGAGATACTCTCCACTTAGCGGAGAAGAAATGAGCCGTATGAACCAAGCTGCACGAATCGCCGCCCGAGGGGCCGCCCTGATTGCGGCGCTGGCCGTTCCGGCGTTTGCTTACGCTCAGAACTGCGCGCTGTGTTATACGCAGGCGGCGGGCGCGGGTTCCCGCATGATTGTAGCGCTTAAGAGTGGAATCCTGATTCTGGTCGCTCCTCCCATGCTGATCTGCCTGGGCATCGCCTGGATGGCCTACAAGAAACGCAACCAATTCAACGAAGAGTAAGCACGAAATCCTGCCCGGTAAGCGGCTCATTCCCGATGAGATCCGCGCTGATGCGGCGGTCATTACGCTCTTCGGATTGCCGGATGAGGAACCAACCGGCTACATTCGCCACGTAAGACGGATAGCGAAAGGCTATCAGGTGCGATCGGCCGCTTCTCTTAGTGCGGGGAAAGGAGGGGCGACGCGCCGTTTACTGGAAACGTGCCGCACCGGCATGATTCGTTACTTTTTATCCCGATACTCACCAGGAACATCGTCCTGCGGCACCTCATGAGTGCGAACTTCCCCCTCGTCAGCGTCCCCGGCGTCTTCGACGCCCTTTACCACTTCGGCCTCGAACGCGTTTCCTTCCTCGAGCAACTCATCCACGCTCTCCGAATCCGCACCTTCGACGTTGGACAATCCCTGCAAATCTCCTGATTGCCCGCCGGCCCGCGCTCCCAGCCCCACCAGCGCGAATGCCACCGTATCCACGATTTGGCTTTTCCCCCGAACCTGTTTCTTAGTTGCGCCCGCGTTTTTCGGAGATGCCTTCTTCTTCGCCGCCTTCTTCTTGGGATTTACCCTCTTCTTAGTCAACATCTTCTTAAGCGCCTTCTTCATCGGCGCCGCCTTCTTGCCCGCAGTTCTCTTCGACTTCGTCTGCTTCATTTTGGTTTTCTTTTTGGTAGCCATACGCGCAGTGTACCACCGGTCGGCCATTCATAGCGCTGGGGCGAAAGAGGGGGAGCGTCAGAGAGAAGCAAGAATCAACGTCAAAGTCCCCACGCTTGCACAACCCCCAAGGATGGGGCGCACGCCAACCCGGCTGGCCGTCTTACTCGCTTTTCTCGCCGAGGACGAAGCAAATCGCCTAATCGCTGTCGTGCACACGCACGGTCGCCGAGGCCGTGACTGTATTGATGCCAGTCAAAGCCGACGACCCGCCATTTCGCACCACAATATCGGTTACTGTTTTCGGTATTCCACCCTCTCCAGCCGTTACGGTCACGTGAAACACGCACTGGCCGGTTGTTGTAGAAATTCCGGTATTGGTAGCCGCGGTCAGCACTGGCACCAGAGCTACCCCTGCTTGGCCGACCAGAACTTGCACGTTGGAAGGAGCAGCAGGGTTGGCGCCACCACAACTTGAAGTGGCGTCAGTAACGGCGACGTGTGCGCGGGCAATGGTGTGTGGTGTGGTATCGATGAACGGAAAGGCGGCGCCCGGTGCTAAGCCCGCGAGCAGCGAACTTGCCGAGATTAATTGAACGTCGTCACCCTTGGCTGCAGCATGGCGTGTCGGAAAAATAAGACCGTTTGTTAGGACGAGCGCAGAGATGACCAAGACCCCGACGCCTACGAGATATTTCCGATGGCTCTTCACTGGACACCTCCTATGGATTGTTTTTTGAGGAAAAACAGGCCTGGGCACTAACCGGATTGAGCAGATCATAGCACGATCCTGGAAATTGTCCCACGCCTAGTTGAAAGTGGCGGCTCTCGGAGGACGGCACGTTACGCGCACTGGTCCTTGCAAACTCCGATAGAACGCGTGTGAAAATTACAATCTATCTATAGTCAACATTGCTCGGCTCCTTTCTTCCGAGTCCTGGTCGTCTTACAACAACCAAGTCTACTCGGTCGAAGGAGTCGACGCCGTCATCCAATCAGGCGCGAAAATTGCGCGCGCTGGTATAGAGTGATGTTCTAATCACTGACACATTGCGCCGCGCGAAAGATAAATTAGTCGTGGAGGACGACACTCAAAAGGGAATTGTTGACGTGGATCTCGCCGTTGTATTGGATGAAGCCCAGCTTCCGGAATTTGTTCATGAAAAAATTGACCCAGGACCGCGTTGTGCCAATCATTTCCGCCAGCATCTCTTGCGATATTTTGGGAATCACCTTTTGATGTTGGCCTCGCGCGCCATACCGCGCGAGCAGCAGCAGAGTGCGCGCCAGCCGTTTCTCACCGGAGTTGAAGAGCTGGTCAATCAGGTCCTCCTCGACTCGTACGTTTCGCGCCAGCATATAAGCGATGAAGCGGTCGGAGAACTTGTGTTCCGCGCTGAGCGCGCGAATCATCTCGGCTTTCTCAATGACGAGCACGGTGGTAGGTGCAACCGTGGTCGCGGTCGCTATGCAAACGGACTGGCCTGCAAGGCACCCCTCCCCAAAAAAATCGCCAGGTCCAAGGATCGCCACAACGGCTTCTTTCCCGGTCTCATTGACAACAGTAAGCTTCACACCGCCTTCTTGAATGTAAATGACACTCTTCGCAGGATCCCCCTGCGCGAAGACGTTTTCGTTTCCTCGAAACTTGCCAACCTTTCTCCCCAAACCGGCCGAGTCGAGAAATAATTTCACATCGAAAACAGGGCTCCGTAAATTCGCTTTTTTGGGGGAGCGAGGGGCCTCGACGGGTACACGTCGAACCGCGAGTGACACCATGCACCAAAATAGCATGGATACCAATCCCGCTGGCTGTGCAATATTGAAAAGTACTTGCCGATTTGCACAGGGTTCAAAATTTGGAGCTGAACTCCAACTAGTCCTTAGGATTCAAGGGTTTACAGGCGATCCCTAGCGGCCCTGGAGAACTTTCCGCAAGGATTGGTGCACCTCTAATCCCCCATCGTAGTTAATGAATCCCTGCCTCCTGAATCGATTCATGAACACATTGACTCGCGGGCGCGTGGTGCCCACCCTGTCCGCCAGAACCTGGTGACTTAGAATGGGAATCTCAACAACCGCCGGACCTTTTTTATCCAAGTGCGCCAGGCGCAGAAGCACGCGGGCGAGCCGTTTTTCCGCAGAGGAAGTCAGCAGATCCGCCACGTGATCCCGGTAGCTCCTGACGCTGGACAGCAGATAGGCCACCAGGAATTTGACACCTTATTCTTTTTGCGAAGAATTTGAAGCATCTTTTCTTTCTTGATGGTACGTATGGAGCTGGCGGTCAACGCGACGGCCGTGGATACGCGAAGGGGATAGCCTGCGAGGCAAAGCTCGCCAAAAAAATCATGCGCGCCCAGAATCGCGGTAACTGCCGATGGTTGATGTTTCGTTCGCGTGGTAAGCCGCACCCCTCCTTCTTGAATGTAGAAAAGCGTGTAAGCGGGCGCACCTTGCGCGTAGATCTTTTCTTTGTCCCGGTAGTGCGACACCGTGCCGCCCAGGCTGGCTCCTGACGAGAAAGGGTCAAGCTGTGAATTCATTTTGTCCATGCGTTTCATAGGTTGCTCCACTCCTGCGGCGGGGCCACGCACATCTATGGCTTCTCCGTCGACTTCACGGACTTCCGATGGGCTTCTTGCGACCACTGAAAAGCTTTATTGGCATGTTCCAACGCTTGTTTGGAATGCTCGTGTCCGGTCTGGTGATCTTCTTTTCCGTGATGCGCGGCGGCAGAACGGTGGGCGTGTGCGGCGAGTTCGTGGTATTCGGCAGCTCTTTGGTGCGAGTCGCTTGGCATAGTGTTTCCTATCCCTGGTCGCCTCTCCATCTTGGAACAATTCGATTTTCCAAACTGTACAATAAGGAACACTCGGGCCGCGGCCACGCTTTTTCGAATCAAATGAAAAATGGCTGTCGCGTAGATATGGAGTCGACTCGCGCCACTGGGCCGGCAAAGCACCATCCGGCAGGCGATCCTGGCTGTTTTGCTATTTCAACAAATGCGTCCGGCAGGATATCAACTCAGAAGAACTCACCCATCTCTGGCGCGGTACTTGCCGCGGCGGGGTAAGCCGGCACCTGGAGGCCGTGCAGAATCAGCCGCAAAGTGCTCTGGTGCTGAAACAGAGTGGTCGATCGAAAACCCTGCTTCGCCTGCGGGCTGATGACGACGACAGCTACATGTCCCCCGCCATTGGCTAAATCGCTGGTATCCGACTCGTCGAAGACAATGATCAGCAATCCATCCTGCTGAAAAACCGGGCTGGAGATTAACGGCGCAATGTTCTGCTGCAGCCAGGAGTCAGCGACATCCAGAGCGATACTGAAGGGGGGATCGTGGGCGTCATGCAGCAGGTCCGGGACGATAAGGAAAAGTCCGGCAACTGGTTGTTGGCCAAATCCGAACTAAATTGAGAGAAGGGGACGAGATTCTTGACCTGCGTGCTGCTAGTCGTAACATCGGTGAAATACGACAGAATATTGTGGCGCTTTGCGTAAGGATAAGAGTCGCCTCCGGTGTAGCCTACGGAAGGAATGCTCTCCGCGTAGGATTTCCAGGTCTTGCCCGCGGCGAGCAGATCGCGAACGATGTTGTCCACGCTGACTGGACCCGTGAACGCATCGTCGTTGGTGACGATCTGCCCCGTGGTCAGCATGAAGTAGTTGCCGATCGAAGGATGAGTGTTGGCGAAATACTGAGTGGCCAGGCCATACTGCGATGCCAGGCTGTTCAAATACGGCATGGAGGAACTTCCAATCACTTCGGAATAACTGTGGTTCTCCTCCACGACTAAAACTACATGGCCAAACTGAGGAAACGCCCCCGGAGGCGGAGGCGGCGAACCCGGCGGCCTGGGACCACTGGAGGTTGAAAGGCCGCAACCCGCAGCTGCCACAAGCGCGAAGGCTAACAAGATCGAACTCGCAACGCGAATAAGAGAGATGAATCGCATCCAAATACTATGGCATCCGGAGGCTTGCGAGTCTGTGCACGATTGAACAGGTCTGTTCGAAGCGATTTTAGGCGGGCGCAGAAAGGAGACTGTTGCGAAAACTTGTTTGATGATGTGGTATTGACGGAGTACATCATCCGGGCGCTGTCCATTGTAGGCAGGAGACCTCCTATCGACGGCCATCGCGACCGCCGAAGCTACCGATGAAATTGTCATCCGAATTGGTGCATGTTGGTTACAATGCTGGCATGGTCGTTCATACTTTTGCATTTCGCTGGAAGCCGGGCGTGCGCGAGGAACAAAAGGTACGCGCGCTCGCGGAAATTCGTGGATTGCAGGGGAAGATTCCAGGCCTGCTGGAGACCTGGGTTGGTGTCAACATGTCGCCCCGCTCGCAGGGATATGAGCTTGGCGGCGTGATGAAGTTCGCCGACCGGTCCACGTTGGACGATTACGGAGCGCATCCTGTTCACCAGAAATTGCTCCAATGGCTGATGCCGCTGATTGATCCGCTCGAAGTTGATTTTGAAGCGTAATGCGAACTTCGCTCGCATATCGCGGGGGTAGCGGCTAATCCTTCTGGGCGAGCAGGGAATGGCGCACGGCTTCCAGCTCTTTCTTCTTGGCTTTGTCCACCTCTGGGAAGGAAAGATGGAGTTCGTCGAGCGTCTGGATAATCGCGGAAGCCACAATCAGCCGGGTAAACCACTTGTTGTCCGCAGGAACCACAAACCACGGCGCGTGCTTCGTCGCCGTATTCTGGATCATCTCCTCGTAAGCTTCCTGGTAATCCTTCCAGAAGCCTCGTTCGTTGACGTCGGCCATGGAGAACTTCCAGTTCTTCTTCGGATCTTCCAGCCGCTCGAGGAACCGCTTCTTCTGCTCTTCCTTCGAAATGTGCAGGAAGAATTTTCGAATCACCACTCCATTTCGAGTCAAGTACTCTTCGAACGCGTTGATGTCCTCGTGGCGCTGTTCCCAGATATGCTTCGTGATCTGTTCGTCGGGCAACTTCTCCGCTCTGAGCAGGGTGGGGTGGACGCGCACGATCAATACTTCTTCGTAGTAGGAGCGATTGAAAATGCCGATCTTGCCGCGTTCAGGAATGCACTTATGCGATCGCCAAAGGTAATCGTGGTCCAACTCTTCATTGCTCGGTGTCTTGAAGGCGTGAACGTCACATCCCTGCGGATTTACGCCAGACATAACGTGCTTGACCACGCCATCCTTTCCGGCGGCGTCTAGACCCTGGAGGACGACCAAAACCGCCCAGCGGTCTTGCGCATAGAGTTTCTCCTGCAGGCGGCTGAGCACGCCTTCGCGGGCATCGAGTATGTTTTGCGCGTGCTGCTTGTTTTTGACGCCGGTCGTGGCGGCGGGGTCCCAATCCTTCAGTCGAAACTTCTCGCCCTTCGTAATGCAAAAAGGTTCTGCCAGGCGCGAGGCCTGCTTGCCGAGCTTGTCGTGTTTCATGGTTTCGGAAGTGTAGTATAGACGCGGCGCTCAGAACAGCGAGCCAAGTCCCCATCCGAAGGCAGAGAAGCGGTTGTTGGCGTGGAAGAGAGATTTGTCCGAGAGGGAAAGGAAGCGGTTTAAACGCAGAATATTCAGCGCGTAATAAGCGCGAATGGGAACGTGGACGCCGGGCACGGTCCAACGAAGCTCTAATCCGATGGAGCCGTGAAGCACGCCATTTGTTGCGCCAAGAAGGAGCGGCTTGGTGGGGCCCAGCCAGTTGGGGAGCAGCAAGCCGGAGCCGAGGTCGAAGAAGGCAGCGGCTTCTGTTCCGCCACCCAGAGGGAAGCGGTACTCGACGTTGGCGGCGGTGAGAAGATTTGCGCCCGCAGGCGAAGCGGAATAGATCGTCGCGCCGTTCGCCGCGGTACTTGCTGTTACCGCGTAGGGGCCGAGCTCACCGGGGCGAAGTCCGCGCACAAGTTCATCGGCTGAGAAGAGCTGCGCATAAATTGGCATGTCGCCGCGATAGCTGCCAGCGCCGCTGAACGTCGTTCGAAAAGCCCAAGCGCCCTTGGGTGTGAAAAACGGGTCGCGGAAAATGCGGCTATATTCGGCCGAGGTGCGGACCATGTTCTCGCCACCGCCGAGCCATCCTCCGGAAACGGAATTCGAAAACAGCACGCGCTCATTTCCGGTGTCGCGGGCCCAGCCGACCCCCAGTGAGCGGCTGGAAATCTTCGATTGAACGTCCCCGACCGTCACGCCGGGCACGTTCACGGCGGAGCTGAGCGGATACGACGTTGTTGTGCGCGAGAGAGTGTAGGTGATGCCGAGCGAATCGGTGTTGCTCAAGGGGTAAGTCCAGGGAATACTGATCCCTGTGGTGCGCGAGTTGAAAAACGGACCTTTGGTGCTGCTCGCGAACCGTGGCCGAATAACATTATTAAACACCGAGAAAGCCAGCGAGGCTCGCGTGCCGAAGATTCCCTCCTTTGCCAATCCGAGCACGATCTGCAGGCTCTCCGGGCCTCCCTCAAGCTGTGTCGAAATGAGCTCTTCCCGGCTCAGAAGATCGAAGACGGTGTAGATGATGCCGAGTGTAGATCCGAACTGGCCGATTCCGCCGACCAACGAAGCGCGTTGTTGACCGATCTCCTTCACTTGGAGGGAGACGTTGGCGGTGTGCGTCACCTCATCCATTTGCACGTGAATGTCTTCTTTGCGAATCGGTTTGAAGTAGCCGGTCCGCGCGAGCCGCGCGAGCCCCGCTTCCAGGGCACGATCATTCACGGGCTGTCCTTCCCGCAAGGGAATTCGGCGCCGCAAGTAGCGGTCGCTGAACTTGTGCAGTCCCTGGAATTCGATTCGCCGCACCACGTAGGGTTGAGATTCGCTCAAATCAAACGTGACGTGCACCGTTTGCTTGTCCACGTCAAAGACTGGCATGGCTTCGACGGCAGGAAAGGACAATGCAATGTCTTTCGGATTCTGCGGCTGAACGCGGGCCAGCCAGGAGCGCCGCAGATTCTCGATGACTTGCGAGGAATACGGCTGGCCCTCTTCTGCACTGAGAATCACTACCGGCTTACCAGCGCGCTTTTCCGCGGTTTGCCGAAGGGCGGGGCTGGCCGCGATGGACTCGAAGCGATAGAAATGTCCCGCTTGGACGGGAATAGAAACGGAAAGCCCCGTTTGCGTTACGCCGTGCGGCCAGGGAAACAAGCGGCGCGATGATTCCTTGATCCGCTCGACTCGTGGATTTCCGATGCGCGCCTCCGGATATCCGTGGTTTTGATAATACGTGAGGATTCGCTCGCGGTCTTCTTCAAAGGCTTCCCGAGTGTATGCGTCCTTGCCCCGCAACGAAGCGAGCGGCTTCCCGGGCGCGATGTTGCGCATTTGCCCGCGCAATATTTTAGAAGAGAGTTGAGGGTCGCCGACGAAGTTCAACTGCCGTACTCGCAGATGAGGGCCATCGTTGATTTCGAATCGGACGGATACCGTCGCGTTCTTCGCTTCCTCCCGCTTGATATTAACGCTCGCTTCCGGGTGGCCCAGTTCATTCAGACCGGAGCGAATCGCGAAGGCAATCCGTTGAAGTGCCGCGGGATCGGCTGGTTTTCCAAAGCCAGGTGCGAGCTTTTTGTCTTCGAGCATCTTATCGATCTGTTTCTGCGAGAGCAGGCGAGAACCCGAATATTCCACTTTGGAAAGAAACGGCCGCTCCTCCAGATGAAAAATAAGAGCTATGTGTTTCTGGTTTTCGAGCGCTTGAGGAGGCGGGAGAGTTGACGACACTTCTTCCACTTGAATGGATTCGAACCACCCTAGCGTCGCGAGGGCGCGGAGATCTTTGTCAATTTTCGTAGCGTCGAAAGGCTCGCCTTGGCGGGATTTCAACTGGGCGGCAACTGCCGCGGGCGCGATGTGTCGTAATCCCGTGAAGCGAAGCTCTTCGAGGATGGGAGCGTCGCTTGCTCTGATAGGCTCACGAGGTGTTTCGGCTGGCAGGCCGTGTATCCGCGGCAAAACAGGCGTTGCGGACAGCAGAAGCGCCCCGAGGCAAACCGCGGTCTTGAAACAAGTCACCAGAATCTCTCCTTGCACCGAGGAGGATCAATGAACAGATGAAGAATCGGAGTGCGGGGTTGTCTCGTCCGGAGGGGACAGGGCCGTTCTTTCGAAAAGCAAACAGGCTCGCCCTGCCATTCGCGGGGGCGAGCCTGTCCGTTCCTGTTTCAGTGTTAGTGGTCGTCGTTTTCTCCGCCGAGGAAGAGGCTGGAGATCGCCTTGGTGTTGGCATCGCAAGCGTGGTTCAGGCAAGGCAGCCGGAAGGCGCCCTCGATGGACTTCAGCAGCGAGAAGTGCGTGTAGAAGCTTCCGTCTTTCACGCCGTGCACGCCGTAATTGGTATCCACCATCAACAGAACCTGATTGGTGGTCGGCGCCACGCTGTAGTCGTTTTCGTCCCAGAGAACCACGATGGCATTGCGGCCGTCCTGCCAAACGGGAGAGCTATGAATCGCCTTCACGATGTTCCGCAAGGCCAGGTCGCCCAGATACATCAGGGCGGGGTTCAGCCCGACCTGTGTTCCATTGTTATCCGGGTCGTAGTCGCACTGCGGGCCCGCGTTTCCGCGTCCGTGCTGATCTTTGCATTGATTGGGCGCAATGAACGAGAAGTTCGGTACATGACCGGAGCTGAGATCTTCGAACAAACCATGGCTGCCTTCAAAGCCAACCACCTGCTTCAGGCTGAGTTCGGAGTTCCGCCCTTCCTGCACGCTTTGAAAATAAACGAACGGGTTATGCTTCGCGGCGTATAACTTGATCAAGGTCTGTTTCTCGCCCTTGATGGCCCCGGGAATATTGCTGCCGTCAGTGAAGAAGCCATCGGCGAAATTCACGCCATCGGCCCCGGTGAGCGGCAAGCTTTCCTGATAGGTCTTCCAAGTCAAGCCTGCAGCGACCAGCTGATCGGCGATGGTCTTTCCGCTAATGTTTTTCGCAGCCTCGATGGACTTAACCCCATCGATATTATTTTCGCCGGCGTTGCTGCCCGGCGCGCAGGCGGTTTCGTTTGTGCAATCGATTGCAGGTGTCGCCGCATCGGTTCCAGTACCGTAGATGGGGCAGACGTCCGGGCTCGCGGGATTATCCGTATTGGCGGTGGCGGAGGCAAGGTTGGTGGTACACCTGGCGTTGTGCCAATCCGGATTATTATCGCTTTGCACGCCGAAGTTTGAACCGCCGACCACTTCCAGATAGTTGGTCAAGCTGGGATGAGCGACGGCGAAGTAACTTGTTGCGGTGTTGGCAGAATTCGCATACGAGTTGGCAAATGGCGTGTCCGGGTTGCCAATGATCTGCCTATAGCCGTGGTTCTCCATCACGATCACAAAGACGTGGTCCAGACGAGGAACGTCTTTCGGAACGGCGCCTTCATTAGCGAACATAGGTGCCGCCAGCAATGCCGTGGACAGACCCACAGCAGCAATCTTTCGTATCATGCAAATCACCTATCCTTATTCTCTCGGGGACAAAAGTGTCGGCCGGCCTCTATTGCCCATTCAGCCCTAGCTCGAACGAGGGTACCGTAGCCGAGCATTGTTGCTGTACCGTTACAACTAAGCTGAAACTTGATGAACCCCGGCCTGACTTGTACTGAGACCCAGCCCATCTTTCAAGTCCAAGGGGGATTCTTTGTGCCGGCGCTATGCCGCGCAGACTCAATGTGCGGTGGGGAAACAGGAGCGCGCGGTGACAAACAGCCGGCCACAACCATGCCGGCGATGAAATGAAAAGCCCGCTCTGTTGCACAAGCAGAACGGGCTTCTCGCGCGCGGCAGTTTTAGAAGAACCGGGACCCTCCAAAAGAAAACGGGGGTCCGGTCCGAACTTATTCGACGTCTGAGGTCAGGATTTGTCCGGTTACCGGATCCAGGAACAGCTTGTGATTGTGCCCGGCATCGCCAAAATCGAACATCGCGTTCAGCGTGCCCGCAATCGCGTCCGCGGAACCATTGCCGATCCGGCCGAGGCTCCAATTGTCCTCGATGAAACGAAGGACAGACGCTTGGTCGGTCACGCGATGATCCACGTAATTCTTCCGTGCGAAGGGAGAGATCACCAGCAGCGGCTGCCGCGGACCATAACCACAGCGGCCGTTCTGGATTATTCCTTTCGTGTCCACCGCCTTCGGTGTTCCGCAGTTGCCTGGCCCGAGGAGCTGGTCATCGGTCACGTTGGACTGGTTCGCGATCGGACCCATCACATGGTCGTACCAGCCGTCCGAGTCGTCGTACAAGAGGATTATCGCGGTTTCCTTCCACTCGTCGGCCTGTTCCAGCGCGTTGATGGTGTTCACGAGGAAGATCTGTTCGTCCAAGGGATTGGAGTAGCCCGCATGGCCGTCCTGGATCGCGCGCGCCTTCCGGAAGCTCACCGCCGGAATGTTATGGGCTTTGACGGCATCCCAAAAGTCTGTGATGTCGTATTCGTGGTTCGCCGCATCGCCCTGGTGGCCGATCATCGCTACTGATGTGCGCGGTGTGTGTTTGGCATTCAGCGTGGATTGCCAGTATTGAAAAAACGCATGGTGCGGAATGTAGTCGGTTGTCGTTAGACCCGTCGTTCCTGTCGATACTGCCGCGCAATTTGCGAACCCACCCATGAACGAACCCCAGGTGACGCCCGCTAGGTTCAGCAGATCGCCGACGTTTTGTCCTGACATGGTGATTTGGGTGCGCTTCGGATTCGAACACACATCCCCGGCAGGATCCGGGTCACCGACCGCGGCCCCGCTCGTCGCAGCGCCTGCAATATTTCCACCCGCTCCGAGGCCATTCGTTATTGTGGCCTCAAAGGTATTGCCCGCGACCAGGTTCAGAAGGCCCGGCGTCGATGGCCCAAAGGTCGTGCTGAAGGAGTTGTCGCTCATCGCGAAGTGCTGTGCATAGTTCCACAGAGCGGTTACCGTATTGCCGTCGTAGTAGCCCAGCGTGCTGTTTGGCCCGAGGTTTTTGTCGTTGCAGCTGAAGAGACGCCCGTTGGGCAGCGTGCCGGTAAAGCGGTCCATCAGCCCGCCGTGAAAAGCAAACTGTTCATCTCCGTAAGCGTGGTCCTGGTCGCAGGTATTCGGGACGCTGCGATCGATTCGGAATGGATTCACTCCATTGGGGTTGTTGGTGAGGAGTCCCGCGCTCTCGAGTGTATTTACGCCCGGCGTATCGTTTTTCGCGCCGGCAAAATATTTTGTGCCGTCATTATTTTCCTTGGCGTGAGGATAGGTGCCGAAATAATGGTCGAACGAAACGTTTTCCTGAAAAATGACTACGACATGCTTGATTGGAGTCTTCGTCGAGGAACCGTCTTGGCTTTGCGCGGATGCTGGGTATACGGGCAAGAGCGTCATGGCCGAAGCGGCCACAACCGCCACAGCTCTAGTAAGGCGATGATGCATGGGAAGTTTCTCCTGTGCGCCGGTTAAACCGGCGAGGTGTAGTGAATGCAAAAGTCATACGAATGTGAAGTAGCGACCCACATCGGCCCCGAGTCATGCGGAGCTGCTCGCAAGGGCGGCGTCGAAGCGTTGACAGGGGAACGTGCGGGCCGGGTATTCAGCCGCGTAAGAACCTTCCTCCGGGACGCCGACGCTGTAGGAGAAAGC
>WNFR01000258.1_pt1 | contig 74077 bp, 60 predicted proteins | sample 5400221 | NCBI WGS metagenome assembly WNFR01 (sample SAMN13153357, study PRJNA577476) | soil metagenome | isolation source: 40 cm soil under Madrone tree | place: USA:California | collected 2016-06-14
GGCCAAGTATTAGGGGTGATCGCATCTTCGGCTGGCTTAATCGGACAACGGTAATGAATCGCCCCTCAGGAGCAAAACGCTGCTCCGCGACAGATCGATTCAATGAGGATTCTGAGTAGCGCTAAAGGAAGAAACCGAAAGGTGCACAACACTGGAATTCGACGTGGGCGGCCCCACACTGCTTCGAGCAACGATCACAAGATCATCACCAGTGCCTGGCACAGTCCCGGCCGGAATGGCTAAATCCACGCGTACGGTTCCGGACTCCCCGGCGCCCAACGCCAGCTCTTTCGGTTCCACCCGGCTCACGAATTGATGCGCGTCCGCTACTGTCAGTTTGAATGTGCGCGGGAAGCCGATGTTTCGCACCGTGAACGCGAATTGCTTGGTGCTTCCTGCGGGCAATTCGTCAAAATCCAGTTTTGGAGAGACTTCCACGCTTTCCGCGTGAAATAAATTCGAGAAAAATCTCTGGTATTGTTTGTCATTCGAGTCGCGTCCTGTCACGGCAACGCGGAATGGCACGTTCGGAAGATCCACACTGCCGACGAATTCAAGGAATTCCCGGTCGGAATTCACTGCGTGTATTTCGAGCTTCTGAATAGTCTGGCCCCGTTCGGTAACCAGGTAGAACTCGGTGGTCTTTGTTGCCTTGGCAGAGAGAGATGCCTGAAGCGTTGCAGGGGTTTCCGCCACGGGCTGCCCCTGTATCCGGAACAATCCTTCGTGGCCGGGACGGCCGCCTTTTTTCACAAACTCTACACTGACGAAATAAATATCACTCTGTACCTGGGCCTCGATCCAATATCTCCCTGTGCCGGTAATCTCCGCGCGCCACTCTCCCGCTTCGGGCGAACTCGCCGTCAGAATCCGGCCGCAATTCAATTCCGTGACCTCTGTGCTCGCCGAACCCTGCGTAACCGCTCCGCCGGAAGGTTGCGTGAGCTTAAGCTGGTTGCCTTTGGTATCCACGGAGAACGTAAACGTAATTCTCTTGGTCACCGAGTCCACAGGAATTGTGATGGCTTGTGGTTTTCCGTCGAGTGTGCCCGTCGCCCAGAATACCGTTGACATGTTGTTCATCGTCGATTCGCGCACCAGGTGGAGAGCTTTGACGGCTTCGGACCGTTGCAGAAACATCGGTATCCCGCCCGTCTCATTAGCGGTATGAATGTAAGCAGAATCCGCCGGACCGCAAGCGTCCGGAGCAAAAGCCCTCGATCGATTCGTTGAAGGTTCCGTCTGTCCGAACACAAACGAGGCGGTCGCGCAGAGAAATCCCGTACTCACGAACGCTCGCACCCACGCGCGTACCGCAGGCCGTCTTGAAATTGCGGAATTCATTGCTCAGAGTGTGGCACTGCACTCTCGGGGAGCGTCTGTTCCCTTTCTCGTAACCGACAGTAGCAAACTTGCATGCGCTTAGGGCCAACAAATTGATGGATGCGTTTGTATCCGGTCATCTGGGAGCGACAACTCCCGGATGGCAGCCCTTACTTTGGGATTACTTCAGGGTTCCCTGTATTGCTTGGAGCGTGAGTGATAATTGTAGATTTTGTTAGGCGCCGTGACGCGTAAGCTTAGTCGCTCTAGCTCGCCGATAATCCATTCGCCACGATTCGGTGCTTCGGAATTGCCGAATCTCATCCAGATCGAAGGTGGCGAGAAGGATCTCCTCATGCTCTCCGGCCCTAGCGATCAGAGTGTCGATAGGCTTCCCGTTTCTCCAAGCCACGCACGTGTATGCCTGGGAATTGCCGTTGTTCTGTGGCGCGGGATAATTGACCATCGCGATGCCAACGAGATTCTCAAAAGCCCTAGTCTTTAGTCCCGCAGTTCGAATGTCATCCCATGTGCAGGCATTGGATACTACGAGCAGTTCCGCGCCATTCAGCATGAGCTGGCTTGCCGCTTCCGGAAATTCCCGGTCAGCGCAGATCATGGCACCGATCTTCACTTCACCTTTGCCACCAATAAGCGTGCAGACGTCGAACAGCTCGCCGGGGCTGCAATTCACATCACATCCAATGTCGTGAACATTTGGGGTCGGCTTTAAGAGCTCTTCTCTGCCGAAGTCACAGATGAACACCTTGGAATAGTTCAGCATCACCTCGCTTCGCCGATTGATCACGGAAAGCGTATTTCTTGGCATGGGCTGGTGTGCTTCCAAATAGGTGATCGCAATGTTCAAGTCCAATTCCCGAGCCAGTGTCGCGAAACTCCGGAAGAATGTACTCTGCTGATCTATGGCGGAACCCGTCCATAGTTGCCGTGTTTCAAAATCGATGGGGCTTGGCGTAAACCCGATGTTCCACAACTCGGGAAATAGCGCTAGATCTGCCCCAAGTGCTTTCGCTTTTCTGCAATATTCGAGGCCTTTCGCCAAATTTCTGTTCTGATCATCCCCCGATGGCGTAATTTGAAGCAGTGCGACCGTAAATTTCATGATTTCGCTTCCCGTCCTTGCGTACATAAATGGAGTATCATCCGGGCCGTGCTTCGCTAGCCACTTTCGCGACGAACTGTCTGAGTGCCTCAGGGTTGCGAAATACGTGGAGGTCCGCATTGACCGCGCTGTTCGCGATCGCTTCCATGAGAATCGGACGGCTTTGCCAGCTATACGCCACAAGCCACCGCCAGAAATCAGCACGCTCGCGCGATCGTCGTATTGTTCGCCAAGCACAGCGGACGAGCGAGAAGTCCAACAAAATGATGGTGTCCGCCGCACGAAGCCGGATCTCGACAACGTCATCGGGCCCCAAATCACCATCCATGATCCATCCCTCTTCCGCGACAAGCCTCTCTTGGACGACCACCCACTGATCGCGAGGTGTTGCGACAAGGCCAGGCCGCCAGAAGACCTTGTCCAGCTCTATTACCGGAAGCCCCGTGAGCTCGCCCAAGCGCACCGCGAGAGTCGATTTGCCTGAGGCTCCGCGACCTATGATGACCACGCGCTTCATATTCTCCAATGTATGCTACATCGGAGTTCGACTGATGGAGTCAGAACTCGAGTGGCGATGTGAATCAAAACAGTAGCTGCATCGCGCCATCAAAAACCAGGCGATATCGCGGACATTACTCCTGTCCGCAACTCTTCCACGACCGCGCACCCAACTCAGGGATTCGGCTCGCGTCCGGAATTGCGGTCGAAAAAAGAAAGTCCACCCGCTCACTTCCATTTCCCGGTATAGCTGCGCTGGGTCTCGCGCCGTGCGTTTCGGGCGCGGACCTTCGACAGATCGCCGGTTTGGTCCCCACCTCCGACGATGTGGTTGTCCCACGCGAAATCAAGCAAGCGCCACGGATAGCGCACCAGCGCCTCTGTAAAAGGAGCGAACCGTGATGAATCGGGGATCGCATTGCCGCTGTCTTCTCTGCGGCATGGAGCGCCATCTGACCGAACAATTCTCCGGACCGCAAGGAAAGAACACGTACCGGCAATTCGCCAGTATCTCGCCCGTGCTGTCCGCATTTCCGACCGCTTCGGATCTCATCTTGTTTCTGCACACCGAGCACAGCGCGGGGAACGGAAACCTTTCGAAGGATGAGATTCTCGCAGAGCTTCTTCACGGGACGACCAACAACGGCCGGTCGTCCACGTCGCGGGAACTCCTGCTCCTGGCCTTCGTTCCCATGCTGCATCGCATCTCCCGGCAAGTCGTCACACGCTGTCCCGCTCTTGCGCCCGACGATGTGGCACAGCACGCCGTCACGGCACTTCTCGAATCCTTCGCTTCATCGGAGTTCGCCGGACGCGGTTCGCACCTGGCCTTCGCCGTCGCGCGGCTCATGCGGCGCAACGCCTTTGCCTGGGCCGAGCGGGAAAACCGCGGCAAAGGGCCCGGCTCCGATGTTGTTGATCTCGAACGTGCGTCGCATGGAAACGGCGCGCAACCGATCGAGCACGCCGCTGTGCTCCGCCATTTTCTCGACCGGTGCCGACAGCGAGGAATCCTTTCGGGCCAAGACCTGGAACTACTGGTCCATTTTAAGCTCGACGAGTTGCCGAGCGGCGATTACTCCAACGCGTCGCGCCAGCGGATGAAGCGGGTCCTCGGGAAGCTGCGGCGCGCCGCGAAGCGTCCGCGCCGCCCGAAGTTCGACGATCGCCAGCTTCCCTTGTTCTAGGCGTTCGTTGTCGGATTTTTTGGGAGCGCAAGACTCTTTTCATTTTCTGCGACACAAATTCCCCCGCCGCTTACAGATATAGGTACATGCAGAAGGAATTCCCGACTCGTGAACAGCGTGGTTCGCAATCCCTTCCGGTACGGCGGGACGGGAACTCTCGGCTCTGCTTTTTGATCTCACTAGGAGACTCTTCCATGACACGACGTTCTGGTTTGGTGCAGCGTTTTCGATTACTAGCGCGCGGAGTCGGCATCGCGGTAGTGACCCTGGCTCTAGCCGTTCCGGCCTTGGCGCAAGCGAATTCACCGTGGGAAAACGCGGTGAACGTGTTGCAGCAGGCATTCACAAGTACCATCGCTCGCGGCCTTTCTCTAGTCGCCATCGTTGTGTCCGGTCTCACCTTCGCGTTCGGTGAAGGCGGTTCGAAACGCGTTCTCGCAGGAGTGCTCTTTGGCGTGGGCATGGCCATTGCCGCGGTGAACTTCATGGCCTGGCTTTTTCCGTGAGCCACGCGAAGTGAGGAACCCGCCATGACCTACGTGCGAAGGATCAACCCGGTGCAAAGATCTCTCTCCCGACCGCTCACGATCCTGGGAGCGGAACGGAAATTGTTTTTCTTTGCGATGTGCCTTGGCGCGGCCACGTTCAATTTGTTGAACAGCCTTTCCGGTGGCGTCCTTATCTTTTTGCTTTTGTACTTCGTCGCCCGTTGGGCCACCGCCACCGACCCGCAGATTCTGAAACTCCTGCTTCGCGCTGCGAAACTTCGCCGGCAATACGACCCTGTCAAGTTGACTCCCGTTTCCGTCGAGCGGGGCGCGCCATGTTGAATCTCAAGCGTATTTTCAGGAACTACGAGGAGACCGGCTCGCTCAACGCAATGGTCAACCTGTTCGGATTCATTGGCCCGCACACTTTTCTCACCAAATCCGGCGAAGTCGGCGCGGTTCTGGAGATGAGCGGCGTCGACTATGAGTGCCTTGAGGCCGCTGCCGTCGACACGCTGACCAAGCGTCTGGAGTCGGCCCTGCGTCTGTTCGACGAGAACTATCGCGTCTATCAATTTCTGTGCAAGCGCAACCGCCAGGCCATTCCTTATTCTCTCTGCGGCAAGCCCATCATCGATGCCGCCATCCGCGACCGTGTCGCCTATTTCTCTGGGAAAGCAGAAAACTTGTTTTCACTCTCCATCTACTTCGTATTTCTTTGCCCCGCACTAACAGCCCGCCGTTCACTAGCAGGCAGCATTCTCGAATTTCCCGAAAACCCTCAAAAAGCCTGGAGGGAAGTCTTTTCCCGGTTTTCCTCGAATTCGGCGGTACAGATCGACGTAGCGCAAATGCAAAGCGCAGAAAGGGCCCTTGGTCAGAAAGTCGAAAGTTTCCGCAGGCAGGTCAGCGACTTTGTGTCCGTGCAACTGCTGGGAAAACAAGAGGCGTTCTCCGTTCTGAAACGAACGCTGAACTTCGACTCTCTCAAAGTCGATTCCGCAAAACTCAAACACGACACCTTCCTTGACTACTACTTATGCGAATCGCACCTGGAATGCCACCGCAACTACCTGCGGATGGACGACCACTTCGTCAAAGTTCTCACCCTCAAGGAGCCCTCGGCACACACCTTTCCGCTCCTGCTCAAGGGGCTCCTTGACGTTCGCGCGAACTACCACATCGTTACGGAATGGAAGAAAGAAGATCCCGGTAAAACACGCCGCGCCATCCAGGCTAAGCGCCGACACTTCCACAACACGAAACGATCATTCTTCAGCCAGGTCAATCTGAACGACGCGCAGCCGCACGATCACCTCCTCGACGATGCCAAAGAGTCTCAGGTTCGCGAGCTCGGCAAGGGAATCGAGGAGATCGAGCTTCACGGCAACTATTTCGGACAGTTTTCATTAACCGTTGTCCTTTACGACCGCGACCTCGCGAACGTCGAACGCGCGGCCGCGGATTTCTACAAGGTCTTCAGCGTTTACGACGCGCAGCTCTACGACGAACGCTACAACCTGTTGAACGCCTTCCTCGCCGCCGTTCCCGGAAATCACGCCTTCAACCTTCGCTATCTCTACCTCCTCAATACCAACTACGCCGATCTTTCGTTTCTCTTTACGCTGCACTCCGGTGAAATGCGAAACGCGCACCTCCGCCAGGAGTATCTCGCCGTGCTCGAAACCAGTCACGGCACACCGTACTTCCTGAATCTGCATTATCGCGACACCGCCCATTCCGTGATTCTCGGAAGAACCGGCAGCGGTAAGAGTTTCCTTTTGAACTTCCTGATCACCAATCTTCAAAAGTACGACCCCTATACCTTCATTTTTGATCTCGGCGGAAGCTTTGAGAGCCTCACAAGACTCTTCGGGGGCTCCTACCTGGGGCTCGGTCTCGAATCCAGCGACTTCTCCATCAATCCCTTCTGCCTGCCTCCCACTAAGCCGAACCTCGATTTTCTTGCGCTTTTTCTCAAGGTTCTCCTCGGCAACGGCTTCGGCACGCTCGATCCGGCGACCGAGCGCGAGCTTTACGAACAGATCGAAAATCTCTACTCTCTCGACCCGGCGCTGCGCACCCTCGATGTCCTCGCGAACACCTTGCCCCGCCCGATCACTTATGCCCTTGCGAAGTGGCTGCGCGGCGGACAATTCGGATTTCTGTTCGATAATCCGCAAGACTCCATCTCGTTTTCACGCTTCCAGTGTTTCGATTTCCAGAAGATGAGCCGTTACCCGGAGCTTCTCGAACCGCTGCTTTTCTACATCCTCCATCGCGCGAATGAGGTCATTTCAGATCGCGAAATTTCTTCCACCTTCAAGGCATTTTTCATCGATGAAGCCTGGGTGTTCCTGCGTAACGCGAGCATCCGGCGCTACATCACCGAAGCGTTGAAGACCTGGCGCAAACACAACGCGGCCATGATTCTATCGACGCAATCGCTCGACGAACTGAAGCGCTCGGAACTCCTAGACATCATCGTCGAAAGTTGCGCCACCAAGATGTTTCTCGCCAATCCGGACATGGATCAGGATCTTTACCGCCGCCAGTTTCATTTGAACGACACGGAAGTCAATCTCATTTCCTCGCTGATCCCCAAACAGCAATTTCTTCTGAAGACTCCGGAGCTTGCCAAGGTCGCGAACCTTCATGTCGACCGGCGCAGCTACTGGCTCTACACCAACGACCCCTACGACAACCGCAGGCGGAAAGAAACCTTTGATGCTTACGGATTTGAAAAGGGACTGAGTGTGCTGGCGGGAGAGGCGCCGTGATTCCGAGCCTTTCGTCTGCGGCCGAGCGCTTGGGAGTGACCGCAGGCTATCTGCCGCCGGTCTTGGTAGGACTCGTCAGCGGTTTCGTATTTCTCGTCCAGGCGCTTGCCTGCTGGTTCGAGGATCGAAATCCCTGGCGATTCGTCTTCAAAAACAAAGGAGAAAGAGCCATGTCGTTTGAACGGAAGTTGCATTCCCGATTCGCCGTGCTGTTACTCTTCGGACTTCTCGCCGGGTTGCCCACGCTGGCCGAAACGAACGGCGCCCGCGTCGTCAAGTACAGCAAGGAAGATGTCGTTCCCGTCCATGCCAAGCTTCGTTTTTCCACCCTGATCGTCCTCCCAGACAACGAAGAGATCCTCGATTTCACAACCGGGGACCGCGAGTTCTGGATCATCAACGGCGCACACAACCTCTGTTACGTTCATCCCGCCCAGGCCGGCATTCGCAGCAACCTCAATCTGATTACTTCAAATGGCCACGTCTATTCGTTCCTGCTTACAGAGATCAGCAACGATCCCAATGCCCAGCCGGATTTAAAGCTTTTTGTCGAACCGAAAGAAGAATCGAATTCCGGAACCGCGCTGCACGGCTACGTTCGCGCAGTGGACGCCGAAGCCTACAAGAAGGAGATGGAAAGCGTTCACACCCAAGCCACTCAAGAAGTCCGCGCCGCCGAAGCCCGTGCCACAGAAGCAATCAACCAATTCCGCTCGACCTACGCGACGAAACTCCATTTTGACTACACGCTGGACCCGAAGCTGTCACGTGAACCCTTCCTCGTGTCCTCGATCTACCACGATGATGCCTTCACCTACATCCGTTGCTCTGCGCGCGAAAAGCCCGCTCTCTATGAAATCCAGGACGGCAAGCCCAACCTCATCTCCTTCCAGGTCGAGAACGGCGTGTACATCGCACCCAAAATTCTCGATAGCGGTTATCTCACGATCGGAAAGAGAAAGCTCAACTTCACGCGCATCGTTTCAGGAAAGTGAGCCATGACCTCTCCTGCCGCGATTCAAGACCAAAGCCCCAAGCCGCCGGGTCTCGTTCCCAAGAACGTGCAGTCCTGGCTCCTCATCGGGCTGGCCGTCCTCATGGTTCTCATCATGTGGCTGACCAGCGGGAAAAAACCTCCCACCGCTTCACGCAGCGGACCTCCGCTGCCTGCGGTGCAGGCACCACTTGAAGTCAATGAAGCGAAGATCGTCGAGCTGCAGAATCGCATACAGCAGCTACAGCGGGAACAGATCATTGCGCAGAACGCGCTCACGCAACAGAGCCGCACTCTGACCAACACTGACCCTCAGCTCGCACCGTCGCCCAGCGTCGCGAACGCAACTCCGCAGGAGCACACCGAGGACTCCATCCGCGAGGAGCGCAAGAAACGTGACTACCTCTCCTTGTTTGCTTCGAATGTTGCCCTGACCTATCGCAGGAATGCCGAATCGACCCCGCACACTCTGGAGACCGCTTCCCCTCTGCCGGTCGCGCAGCCCGATCCCACTGCCGCGCAACTCGCCGAACTGTTGAAGCCGCTCCAGCCCCCGGCCCCAAGGCAAGGCGCTGCGCCCGCCCGCAAAGAGTCCGCTGCGGAAAGCGACCGAAAGGAGGAACAACGAAATCCTGTCGCCACGCCGGCCGGCGCACCGGCCGCGGCGACAGGGAAAACCTACGTTCTGTTTGAAGGAACCATTCTTGAATCCGTTCTCATCAATCGTCTCGACGGACAATTCTCCGGTCCTGTCGAGTGCCTGCTGACGACGGATGTTTACTCTCATGACCGTCAGCATCTCCTGATCCCTGCGGGTACCAAGATTCTCGGAGAAGCCCGCAGGGTCGAGACCTTTGCACAAACCCGTCTTGCCGTTTCCTTTCACCGGCTGGTGATGCCAGACGGTTACTCGGACAGCCTCGATCACTTCCAGGGCCTCAACCAGATCGGCGACGCCGCCCTGCGCGACCAAGTCAACAATCACTACCTGCGCATTTTCGGCGCTTCGCTCGCCATCGGCGCCATCGGCGCCGTGGCCGAAGCGGGCACTTCCGGCGCTCTGACCGCATCCGGCTCCGACCTCATGCGCCAGGGTTTTGCACAAAACATGGGGCAGTCTTCGGCGCAAATCCTCGATCGATTCCTGAACATTCTTCCGACCGTGACGATCCGCGAGGGGCACCGGGTCAAAGTCTATCTGTCGGGCGACCTCGCGCTGCCTGACTACACAAATCACACCATGCCTTCAAATCTCTGAGGGAAGAAAGGATAGGAACGTGAGAAAGAAGATCTTCATCGCTTTGCTTGTCGTCGGACTCTCTGTCAGTACCACCTCCGCGCAATTCGGCGGAGTTGTCTACGATCCGACGAACTATCACAACGCCTTGCTCCGTTACTTCCAGCTGCAGCAGCATCTCGTCGAGCTGCAGAAGAGCTACGCGCAGCTCGTCTCGCAATACAACCTGGCCCTGCAAATGGCCCGCAACATCCAGAACATGCAAGCACGCTACCGCGCCCAGTTCTCGCAGTGGCGCAGCGGATCGGCGCTAAATACCTTCGGAAACACCAGTGGATGGATTACCGGCATAAACACCGGGAATGTTAGCGGCGGCTATCAACTCTCGACCACGCAGCTCTTTCCCTACAATCCCGATCATCTCTCCGGGATGGACGTGAATGAGCTTTCCCGCGTCCGCTCGCAATACGCTTCGGTTGAGCTCGCGGACGGCGCCAACCTGACCGCCATGGCAACGCTTGGCTCCATTCGCAACAACGCCCTGAATCTCGAAATGCAAATGGGCAATCTAGAAAGAGACTCCTTTTCAGCAGACTCGGACCTTAACACCGAAGTCTCCGTGCTCAACAAAATCAATGCAGCGAATGTCCTCACGCTTCGCTCCATTCAGGACTCCAACAAACTCCTCGCATCATTACTCGAACAGCAGGTCGTCAGCTCGAAACAGCAGCGCGAGATGACTACCAACAGCATCAACGCCGATATCGCCCGGCAAGCGACCCTGGCCAGCAACATGAATCAGCTGACCGGGACCTTGACCAACAGCTTGCAGAACTTCCGCTTGCCGTAGTTCGTCCGCCCCAGCAGAGCGCCGGAGGAGCCAATCACATGCAGACCGATTTCCTGCAATTCATGTATCAGGCGATCAACGATCTCCTGACGCAGAACCTCGGTTTCTTCGACGCCATGGGGCAAAACCTGTTTCGTATGTTGGCGACGATCCTTGTTGCCTGGTTCGGGATTAAGTCGGCGCTCTCCGCCGCGAGCGGGAAATTTACCTTCCAATTCGACGACTTCGCGAGCCTCCTCCTCACGCTCGCTTTCGGCTTCGCCATGATCAACTACTACAGCACTCCCATCCCCGGTATCGGCTCGAGCTTCCACAATCTAATCACCGACGAAGCCCAGTTCCTCGCCAATCGAATCAACCAGGCCGAATTACAAACCATCGTGGACCGCATCGGCGATTTTGAAGCGCGCATCGACACTCCTGGCGTTACGGATATGCTCGGCATGGTGATCTATGTCGTCGTCATTATTCTTCTAGCCGCCGCACAAGCCATGGCGATCGTCGTCATTGCGTATGGATTTATCGCCACCGCCGTTTGCGTACTTGTCGGGCCAATCTTCGTTCCGTTCTTCGTCGTGCCCAAATTGGAGTGGCTGTTCTGGGGCTGGCTGCGCTGCTTTATCCAATATGCCTTCTATGAAGTGATCGCCGCGGCCGTCGTCTACATCATCGGCCATCTCATTATTGGCGTCCTGACGCTTCAGGGCACCGGGACGATTTCCACACTACAACTCATCGGCTGGTTTCCTGTTCTCCTCATTACCTTCGTCTCTTCGATTTACGTCCTTTTGAAAGTACCCGCCCTTACGAACCACATTTTCAGCGGTACCGCTGGCGGCACTTCTGCCGGCATTCTCGAAGCCCCCGCTGCTGCCGCGGCTGTTGTTGCCAAGGAGTTGTGATGGATCGGGATGCCTCATTTCAAGACGCCAAGCGCCTTTACCTCGAATCTTATGGTGACCCGATGGTGACCAATACCTATCTCAAGATCGCTCTGGTTCTCGTCTCCCTCATCGCCGTGGCTCTCGCTCTTGTGGACTTACGCACCATTCGCACCTTCGAGAATTTTCGTCCGCTCGTCATCCGCATCGACGATGTGGGCCGCGCGGAAGCCATCGACTACCACAACCTCGAGTACAAACCGCAGGATGCCGAGGCCAAGTATTTCCTCTCGCAGTTCACGAACCTCTACTATCGCCGCAATCGCTACACCATTCAGAACGACTTTGCGAAGTCTCTCTATTTTCTCGATGGAAAGGTCGCCAACGGAATTCTCGATGCCTACCACAAAGACGACGTCATCCGAAAGTTCCTTACCAATACGTCCGCTTTGGAAATCGACGTGGACGTCAAGAAGGTTGCACTGGAAGAGCTGCAAACCCCGCCGTTCCGCGCGCGCGTCGATTTCTACCTCGTCTACTACTCGCCTGCCGATCACAGTGAGCTAAAGCGCGACCTCTACACCGCGAACTTTGTCTTCACCTTCCAGTCGCATGTGCCGAACGAACTGATCCCCATCAATCCGCTGGGATTGACGATTTCCTATTTCCGCGAAGATCAGGCATTCAAATGACACCTTGGCCGGAATGGGACAATGCGGGAGTGGTCGCGGGCGTCCGCCTGGCAGCCTCGGCCCAGCCTCCGCGTGCCACCTCTTCCTTTACTCCTCGATTCGCCTCCTCGCACTCGCCACAGCCCATCTCACCGTTCCTCGCCCCCTCGAACCACCGGCACGCGTCAGGAGAGCCTGGCTGCTGCGGACTCCCGCCCGCTCCTCCAAAGCAGCAATGGGTCAGAGAAAAAACCTGCAACTTTGGGAAAACCGACAATGATTCCTAGTTCGCTGCTCATCACCGTTGCCATTCTGCTTGCTCTGGGTTTCTGGCTCATGGGCGAGCTCAAGTTCTTCGTTCCCTACAAGGCAGTTCTGTTTCACGCTTACGCCACGCCCATTCTGATTTATGCGTCGGCGCTGTTCGTAAACGTCTTCGCGGCGGCCTTTGTTTTGATCCGCAAATTCTTCTTGAAGGACACTGGCCGCAAACTGCTCCATCTCGACAAACAACTTCACGTCGGCGAAACCCCCCTTCCTTCCCCCTGGCTCGAAGAGGAGTCGAACTAACATGTCCCGCAGCCAGGACCCCCGAGAGCCACTTCACCGTCCGGAATTCATAGAGACCCGCGAGCTGACCACTCCTCTTTCCGATCTTGAATCCCGCTCGCCTGAAGAGAAACCCGCTCGCGCTTCCAACTCAGAAACACAAATCCAGCCTCGGCACCCATCTCGCTTGGCTCGCCCACGCCAGATCCAGGAAATCCGTGGTCGCACTTATCGGGTCCGGGATTCAGAAGTGAAGGCCATGGTCGAACTCGGAAAATTTCGCGCCATCGCGCAAGAAGACCTGATCGAGTTTTTTTATGCAGGAGATAAGGGACGGTTCCGTCCTGACATGGAAAATCTCGTCCGGCAGGGCCTGCTGGAAATTAAAGCCATTCCCCACGAAGAGCAGGGCTCCCGGACACTGTTCACGCTCACGAAACAAGGACACCGATTCCTGACGCAAACGCAAGCGGCTGCGAAGAATCAGGTTCTGTATCACGGATTCGCGATGCCGCGCGAAGCACATCACGATGCCGATCTCTATCGCCTTTATCAAAAAGCAGCGGAAGAAATCGAACGCATTGGCGGCAGGAATCTTCGTGTCGTACTCGACTTCGAAATAAAAAAACGTGTTTATCACGACCTTGCCAAGCTCGGAAAGGATCGCGATTCTCCCTGGCACAAGCGCGAAATCGCCGAGCGGCATTCTTTGAAGATGGTGCGCAGCAAGATCCCTGTGCCGGACATTCGGATCGAGTATGAAACTCGCGATGGCGAGAAAGCTCGCATCGACCTTGAACTCGCCACCGGCCACTATCGCGGCCAGAACTTAGCGGAGAAAATTAGTGCCGGTTTCGCCCTCTTTGCTCGCGCCGATGACGCCGTGAAACTGCGCAAGGTCTTGCACCAACGTAAATTGACCGCGGAGATCTTGTCCCTGTGAAGCTGCCACACGACCAAATCGAAACCATCATGGGCCTTGGCTACACGGAAATCGAGGCACGCTTTCTCTACATCGTTGCGACGCACGCGGGTTATTTCACTCTTCGTCAATTCCTATTGTTCGCAGGAGTGCATTGGGGAAAGCGCTCCACCTCCTTCGCCCAAAAGCTCCTCGGTCATGGACACGCTTCCATTCGCAATTACATGGGCACCGGCTGCGTGTTCCATCTCTTCTCCCGGCTGGTTTATGGCCGGATCGAAAAGGACAACCTGAGTAACCGGCGTCGGCACTCCTTCGAGTACATCCGCACTCGTCTAGTGCTCCTCGATTTCCTCCTCGAAAACCTCGATTGCGATTTTCTCGAAAGCGAACAGGACAAGGTGCGCTTTTTCTGCGAAACGCTGGCGGTTCCGAAAGACGCGCTTCCCGCCAAGGTGTATGAGGGCGGTCCGAATGGCCGTCCAACGGTGCGTTATTTCGTCGACAAGTTCCCGCTCTTTTTCGTGCCGCACGTCTCGCCCTCGCCCGCCGTGGTCACCTTCAGCTATGTGGACTCCGGTTCGGCCAGCATCGCAAATCTCGGCGTCCATCTTGCCGCTTACCAGGCGTTGTTCCTGCACTTGAGCGAGTTCCGTTTTCTCTACATCGCTCCACGTCCGGCTCCGTTTCGCCGCGCGGAAGAGCGCTTCCGTTCGTTCGTCAAACAACCCTTAGACACCGGCGTTTCGAGCGAGATCCTTCGGTACTTTGCGGTCCGCCGCAAATGGGAACGGCACGAGTACGTCGTGCCAATTACCGACGACCTGGAATTCCTTTCTGACGCCAGACGCCGTTTCCACGGACAACGTTTTGAAGAACTCTACCACTCGTGGGAAACCGGTGGGGTTGATGAACAGGCATTGCGCGTTGAATTTGCGCAACTCTCTCCGGGAAGGAAAGTCTCGTTTGAGACTTATCTCGTTCGAAACGGACGGACACCCGTCGACGAAAGACAGAAAAGGCACGTGAACGTCGCATGAAAGACACAGATCACTATCGCGTTCGCGGAACTTATACAGAGCACGAAGGTTGTGCATGGCACGGCGATTAATTTTGCACGCGGAAAAAAGCCCGGCTGGAAATGCTCATGAACAAGCCGGGCGTGGCCGCGTCCGAGAACGCAACCAACACAGTAGAGGAGAGGTCCATGTCGATCATCAACAAACCGCCAGAGATGGTGAAACGCGAATACGACTGGCAAGAGCCTGTCGCGCAGGCCGTCGAGAAGTCCGCCGCCTTCATTCAGAGCACGCCCGATCACGTCGTCAACTCTGCATTGAAAATGGTCATCTGCAAGGACGCCGAGTTTCGTCGCTGGCGCAAGCAACAACAGAGCAACTCGGAACGCAAGGAAGGCACAGTTCCCAGCAAGGCAGCGAAAGCGTGATTCTCAGGTTGCTGCATTCACGGCAACTGGTCGCATCTTTTCTCGCGGCGGCAACGGGAATGGCGCTCTACTTCCGTGCGCCATTCCCGGAAGCAAATCTGTTCCTGCAAGTCATGGCAACTCGCTCTACGGCTGCATTCCTGTTTCTAAAGTATTCTTACACGCTGTTCCTCTACACAACTCCCTTTATCGGTTTCTCCATCTTGTTTTCAGGCTTGTATATTTTTGCGCTTAAGAGTCGCAAGCGGATTCACGTTGGCAAGCTGCCGCCCTACCCCGATCCACAACGGCGGACAGAACTTTCAGTAGTCCTCGGCGAAGTGCACCATCCGCGAAAACCGATCCCCTCGGCTGACCCTCGCTGGTTGACCATTCCGGAAAGGGGATTGTTTACGGGAATCGCCATCGTAGGCGCCGTGGGCTCGGGAAAAACGGCCGGCTGCATGTACCCGTTTGCAGAGCAGATTCTCGCCTTTCGCGCGGACGATCCCAAACGTCGCATCGGCGGGCTGATTCTCGAAGTCAAAGGGGATTTTTGTGGAAAGGTTCGCGACATTCTGGCTCGTCACGGGCGCTCGGATGACTACGTCGAAATCAGTCTTGAATCGGAGTATCGCTACAACCCGCTGCACAACGACCTTGACGCCTACGCTCTGGCCTACAGCATCGCTTCGCTTCTGAACAACCTCTTCGGCAGAGGCAAGGAGCCGTTTTGGCAGCAAGCCTACACCAACCTCGTCAAGTTCATCATCTTGTTGCACAAGGTTGCTTTCGACTACGTCACACTTTTCGATGTCTACGAGTGCGCCATCAACTCCGAGGCTCTCGAAAGGAAAATCGCGGAAGCGGAAAGGCGAGTGCTGGAAGCGGACTCCGCGCTCCTCAGCGAAGAAGAATATTTGAGGTTTCCGCGAGACCTCGAACCATTCCGTTTTCGCCTCGACCTGGAATCGAACCGGTATCGCGCAGCGTTTACGCCGGGTCTCGCGGCCGTACTGAAAGACAAAGAGATCCGGTGGGAAAGCGAAAACACTACACGCAGGGGTCGGGTTCCCGCCGATAAAAAGGAACAGCTCGAAGCGGTAAAGCGCTGGTATGACCACGATTGGAAAGGGATCGAGCCGAAGCTGCGCACGTCCATTGTCGAAGGCATTTCGGTATTTCTTTCCCTGTTCGACGACAACCCGGCTATAAAGCGAACCTTTTGCCCGCCCGCGGAGTGCTACGATCCGCAGGCGAATGCTGAGTGCAAATTCGGAAAGCCGCTCCCATCTTTATCCTGGCTGATTGAGAATGGCCTGGTCTTGGCTCTCAACTTTCCAGTCGCGATGAATGCAGGCTTGGCCAAGGCTCTTGGTGTCATGCTGAAACTTGATTTCGAACGCGCCGTTTTGAATCGCGTTCCACAGATGGAGAAGAACCGGGACACATATTTTCGCCAGGTCCTGTTTTTGTGCGACGAATATCAGCATTTTGCAACCGTTGGAGAGAGTGAGCCCACCGGCGACGAAAAGTTCTTCAGTTTGTCGCGTCAGCCAAAGTGCATACCCATCATTGCTACCCAGAGTATCAGTTCGCTCAAGTCGGCGCTGCCCGGTGAATCCTGGCGGACCCTGCTCCAGACATTTCGCACCAAGGTATTTCTCTGTCTTTCAGACGACTTCTCCGCTCGAACGGCCAGCGATCTCTGCGGACGGGAAGACAAACTCAAGGCCAGTTACAACCTTACCGAGAGCGGCCACGACGCGCAGGTCAGCCTGCTCACCGGAAAAGCCCTGTCCCACAGAGCCAACATCAGCGCGTCAAAGAGCTACAGCCCATACACAGACTACCGTTTCGATATCAAGACCTTCATGGAATTGCCCAACGCGCAATCCGTGGCTATTGCGTACGACGGGACCAATCCATGGCCACCCACGTTTTGCTATCTCAAGCCTTACTACAACGATCCGAACAAATCCTACTTCGAGCAGCTCGCCGACGGAGAACTCTGATGAATGGCTTCGAAACCATCTTGCCTTTTCTAAAGCCGATCGAGCACCTCATTCGCGACGAGTCCATTAGCGAAGTGATGGTGAACGGACCGGACCATATCTTCATTGAGAAGGCCGGCTTCATCGAGGCCGTTCCAGGCATCCACCTTGGCGAAAAGTCCTTGATGGTTGCCGTCAAAAATATTGCTCGACGTCTCGGCAGCGACATCTCTGACGTGAAGCCCATTCTCGATTCGCGGCTCCCCGACGGAAGCCGCGTGGCTATAGTCATTCCGCCTTGCAGCGTGAATGGCATCACTCTAACCATCCGGAAATTCAATTCCCGTCATTTCAATATCGACGACCTCGTCGCAGGCGCTACGCTGGAGCGCTGGCTCGCCCATCAGCTCGAAACCTACGTTTTGGGTCGCAGGAACATCTTGATAGCCGGGGGCACGGGAACTGGAAAAACTTCATTACTTAGCGTGTTAGGGAAATTCATTCCTCCCGACGAGCGCATTCTTCTCATCGAGGACACATCTGAAATCCATCTGGCTCAGGACAATCTCGTCCGTTTTGAAGCTCGCCAACCGCAGAACGACCTTCCTGCCATCACCATCCGGGACCTTCTGAAGGCCGCCCTTCGACATCGCCCAGACAGAATCATTTTAGGTGAGATCCGCGGAGGAGAGGCTTTTGATCTCTTGCAGCTCCTCAATACGGGCCACGCCGGGAGTCTGTCCACAGTACACGCCGCCAGTGCGCGACAGGGATTAGCTCGATTCACGAGCTGCGTTTTGCAGAGCGGCGTGGACATCCCGTACCGCGCGATTAAGACCATCGTCGGAGATTCGGTCAATGTCGTCGTTTATCTCGAAAGAAGGCCGGGCCGGCGTTTCGTCTCCGAAGTCATCGAGATTCACGGATACGATCCTGACCGCGACGAGTACAACGCCGCCGTCGTTTTCGATTGCCACCAGGAACCGCAATGAACCAACGCGAGAACCCTTTAACCGAAGCGGAGGCAAGCGCTGTCGCGGATGGTATGAATGCCGTCGAGGAGCTCCTGGCACAACTCTCGGACGTTCCTACTCCGGAGGGTCCTACTCCCGGCAGCTTCAGAGCGGACTCGTTCCGATCCAACCGACGAACCAAGGGAGCAAATGATGCCAGCGCAATGGGTCGACTTTAAGAGCATCAAAGGGAAGGTCTCCATGGAGACCGTACTTTCGCACTATGACGTTCGTCTTCGGCGAGTTGGCGTGGACGAGTTCCGTGGAAAATGCCCTCTTCCTGCCCACTCTTCCGCCAAAAGCAATGACAGCTTCTCCGTCAGTTTCACTCGGAACGCCTGGTCCTGTCAGTCCGCTTCCTGCATCGCGGCTCGTTCGGGCCGCGTCGGCGGGAACGTCTTCGACTTCGTCGCCGAAATGGAACGCTGCTCGATCCGGGAGGCCGCTCTGCGCCTCGATCGTTCGCTCACAGAAAATCTCCTTTCTCTCGCCACACCCGCGAACAAGGAGCCGGTGCCGTACACGTCAGAAAATCGGTCTCTATCTTTCACCCTGCGCAACATAGACCACCAACATTCCTACGTCATATCGCGTGGACTAAGTGAGCAGACAGCTCGGTATTTCGGTGTTGGCTACTACGATGGCAACGGTTTCCTTCGTGGGCGGGTCGTGATTCCAATCCACAACGAACACGGCGAACTGGTCGCCTACTCCGGTCGCGCAATCGACGATACGGAGCCCAAATACCGCCTTCCCGCAGGCTTCCGCAAATCTCATGTGCTGTTCAATCTTCACCGAGCCATGCAATCGCGCGACTACACCCTCATCCTGGTAGAAGGCTTCTTCGACACTTTCAAAATCCATCAGGCCGGACATCACAACGTGGCCGCTCTCATGGGCTCGAAGCTTTCCGACTGCCAGACCGATCTGATCACAACCTACTTCGATCAAGTCATCCTCATGTTCGACGCTGATAAAGCGGGGAAGGCCGCAACCACTGCAGCCGCGACAGCACTCTCCTCGATGGTCAAGGTGCATATTATTGAACTCGCTCCCGGAAGCCAGCCAGATCAACTGGCTGCAAAAGAAATAAACCAGCTCCTAGGAGGCCTCGCTCATGACCTTTCGTCTCCGGACCGATAAAAAGCCCTTCCACCGACGCCACACGCGTTCTTCGTCTGCCAGGTTTGCCAACAAGAAATACGATACGGACTTCTACGTTGAAGCTCGCCGGCACTCCGGCGATACGTATCATCTGCGAAGAATACCGAGCATGAATCGAGCGTGATGTCTATTGATGAGGACTGCCGCTAGTTACGGCTGACCAACCGAGCGACTCGAGGCATAGTTTAGAAGTTCGTTCCGCCATCATGGGTTACGCTCTTGCCCTTTTGGGGAGAAGAGTGAGGATGCCGTGGAAGGGGCATTCTGAACGACCCGAGACATGGGTAACAGATCGTACCGAACACATAGGTTACACTTTCCGCCCCTGAGGTAAAGTGGTGACAGTATGATTATCAACCTCGCGCGCCGTGCACATGACCATAACTGGGAACTGGACCCGATTACGCGGTCTCTCCTCGATACTGATTTTTACAAACTGCTGATGCTACAGTTCATCTGGAAGCAGTTCCCGAAGACACGCACCTCTTTTTCCTTCATCAATCGCTCCGTCGAGGTACACCTAGGCGATTTGATCGATGTCGATGAGCTCCGGGAACAGTTGGAGCAGACCAAGAAGCTGCGATTTCATAAGTCCGAACTGATCTGGCTCGCAGGCAATACCTTTTATGGACGCCGCGGAATCTTTGAACCAGCTTTCCTGGAGTGGCTCAAAGGCGACTTCCGGCTCTCTGATTATGAGTTGTCGATTCAAGACAGGCAGTTCGCCCTCTCCTTTCACGGTCTGTGGACAGAGACGACCATGTGGGAGATTTATGCGCTTTCGGCCATTAGCGAACTGAAGACGCGCGCCAGCCTGAAGCGCCTCAGCGAATTCGAGCTCGATATTCTCTACGCCCGGGCCAAAACCAAACTCTGGGAAAAAATGGAACGCTTGCGCGGAGTCCCGGCATTGAAGGTGAGCGACTTTGGAACGCGACGGCGGCACAGCTTCTTGTGGCAGGAGTATGTCGTAAAAGCCATGAGCGACGTGCTCGGCACCAGCTTTACCGGAACGTCGAATACGTATTTGGCCTATAAACACGACTTGGAAGCAATCGGTACCAATGCCCATGAATTGCCCATGGCATTGGCAGCGATGGCCAAAGACCAGGAAGAACGGAAGACAGCGCAATACCGCTTGCTGGAGCTCTGGCAGCGGACCTATCAGGGCGAGTTACTCATCCTGCTTCCAGACACCTTTGGCACGACCCAGTTTCTCGGCAATGCTCCCGATTGGGTGGCGGACTGGACGGGGCAGCGCGCAGACAGCAAGGATCCTTTCCTTGCGGGCGACGAATACATTGCGTGGCTGGAGGAGCGAAAGCGCGATCCGCGGCAAAAGCTATTCATTGCTTCCGACGCCCTCGATGTGGACACGATTCTGAAATTGCATGCCCATTTTTCCGGAACGATTCGCAACGGCGCTGCTCCTGTCGATTTCAGACAAGCGAGCGACTTTCTCGATGAGAGAAAATGGATTCCCGAACGGCGCATCCGTTTCAGCGCGGGTTGGGGAACCTTGCTGACCAATGATTTTCGCAACTGCAATCCTCAGGGCGGTGGCGATTTCGATCCTGTAAGCGTGGTGTGCAAGCTCAACGATGCTGACGGCAAACCCGCAGTGAAACTTTCCGACAACTTTGAAAAGGCGCTGGGCCCGCGCGACGAGATTCGGCACTATCAGCGGCTGTTTGGCCTGGCCGGCGTTGCGCATGCACCAGTGGTGACGTAGCGGCAAAGGCTGGGGTCGCGGCGGTGGCAGAGCCGCAGCAATGCCGTCGAAAACCCAGACATTTTTGTCGAAACAGTTGCTATTTAGGCATTTACGGTCGAAAACCAATATCCCAGCCTGGCCAGTTGTCTCAAAGGATGGTTCAAGGTGTGGCCACCAGCCAAGCATATCCTCCGCAAAAGTTTGGGCCTGCCAGGGCTCAATCGCGGGCCCTTGAGAGATGGCGCGAGGTTTCGGATCTGGAACAACCCCCATGCGTATGGTTATGTGCCGTTCTGGGTGCTGGGCCGTAAGATGGACGACCGTTGCCAATTTTGCAGGAAAAACCGATTCTCCTCTTGCTGATACGAACACTTCGTACACACCGAGCCGGAGTCTTGCTACTCGAAATTGACCCGCTTTGTCCGTAATCACAGAATGTAGCATTGCCGCTTGGGGTCGTCCGCGTTCCTGAACCCGGACATTGACTGATGCCAAGGGACTCCCAGCACGGTCGACCACAGCTCCCTCAATCACACCAGGCTCACCTGGATCATCTTGGACCAGCGCTCCGGCCCAGACACCGGTCATCAAGCAGGGAATTAGCGACAAGAAGACGCTAGTTGGCGGTCGGAGCGTCGCCGCGGTACGTTTTCTCTTCAACTCCAGCCAAGCCTTCGCCGAAGATAGCAAGCATACATGCTTTGCGCACATCAATCGTGAACTTCCCTCTGCCTTGGAGTTTACGTAGCGAACCAGATATATATTTAACACTTTGCTGCCAAGCCTGCACTCCTTATTCTGCTTGGGATGAGAACAACTTTTCGTTCCTGCCTGCCTTTGCTTTTTCTTCTCGTTTCTGGAGTTGCTCCGCGGACCACGAATGGTCAGTCGAGTTTTCCAGTGAGGAGGGAACTTACCTGGTCTTTGCCGGGGAACGAAATCAGAACGCCGCAATTCTCTGTCGATGGAAATTTCATCGTTTTGGTGAGCCGCGTCCATGTAGCGGACGGCGGCGAGGCCGAGGGCCTTCCCGAAAGCTACTTCAGTGCGCTAGAAGAAAGACAACACCAAGACCCACACTTTGCTGACCCTATTATCAAACTCCTGGACTTGCACGGGCAGACGGTCTGCGAGGTATTGTATGGGTGGAATCCGAGCATTTCTCCCGACAACAAAAGTTTGGTCTACTCACGGCAAAAGAAAGCCATCACCTTGCTAAGGGAGCTAGCTGAAACACAGGCGGGAAACGACATACAACTCTTTGATTGTGAAAGTAAGCAGGCAAGGCTCGTCGCAGAGCCAGACACGGGTTACTTGGACAACCCTTTTTTCTTTCCCGATGGCAACTCGATCGTCTACACAGAGAATGAAGCCGTGGATGGAGCCTTTGGTGGCCCGGTGGGTATCAGTCGATTTGATTTACGACAGAACCACAAAAGAACTTTGCTCGGCAAGAAAACTTTCCCGGCAATTCCGTGCCCGCCAGCCGCTTCTGGCAAAGAGACCCGCGGCTCCTTCCTGTGCTCCCAGATTAGTAATCCAACCAGTAGTTTTCCTCAGCTTCTTCTTCAAGTCGCCCCAGCAGACAATCAATTGTTTGTTTTCTTGGGAATTCCAGTCCCCGCACCAGGCGATTCGGACCTGGTCAGTACTTACAACATTAAGTTGCTCTCCCTTGTGCCCGAGACGAATGAATTGCTTTCCATGGGAAAGATGGATATGGCCAATCCGGATGTGCCCAAATTCCAGCCAGTCTCGGAACGGAGAGTGATGGTTTTCTCTCAGTACTGGAAACTTTTTTCGTTGAACACAGGTAAATGGTTAACAGAGGTCGGTCCCCGAAATACGCGGAAGAGGAGCGTCTACAGTCCTGATTTGCAGTACTACCTGACGGTCGAGCCTTTAGATGAACCCGACCACTTTGTCCTGTGTCAGACCACTGACGGCAAGAAATTGGCGACGCTTGCGAAAACGGCTAACCCTGACGTGCTCGATGCGGTATGGAGTCGAGATTCTAAACGATTTGCTATTGTTGGAGTGTCAAACGGGAGCCCTGGCACAACCTATCGAGAAGAACTCATCGTTTATTCTATCTTACAGTCTTCGAGAGAAGATTTCGATGCACGCTGAAGCGATTTGCTTTTGACCCTGTTCCGTGAATTCGGCCTTGTGAGGTCGCCTTGTGTTTCAGTGGCCGGGTCAGCTCATCGAGGAAGAAGACACTTAGAGGCTTTCGTCTTTCGTTTCACGTGCCGCAAGCAATCCAATGAGCGTTAAGCCTGCCGCTGCCGAGAGGTAGTAGCCGACGTACTGCAGACCGTAAGTCTTCGCGAGCCAGGTGGCGACGTAGGGCGCCAACGACGCGCCGAGAATGCCAGCAAGGTTGAATGTCAGAGAACTGCCCGTGTAACGCACCGGAGTCGGAAAGAGTTCGGAAAGCACCGTACCGAGCGGGCCGTAGGTCAGGCCCATCAAGGACAGTCCCAAAACCATCGCCAGAATTGTCCCGGCCGTCCCGGCCAGAAACATTCCCGCCATCCTGAAACCGAACACGCCGATCGCTACGGTGACCCAGAGAAGGGTGCGCCGGCGGCCGCGTTCGGCGAGAATCCCGCCGAGCGGAATCGTTATCGCGAAGAAGACCATGCCGAACAACTGGATCACCAGGAACTTTTCCCGGCTGTAGTGGAGAGCGGTGGTGCCCCAGGAAAGCGCGAAGACGGTCATCAGGTAAAAGAGTACGAACGTTGCGACCGAGGCCAGAGTTCCGACCAACAGTGCCCTTGGGTATTTCTGAAATACCTCAAACATCGGCACTTTTACTCGCTCTTGTCGGCTCAGGGCCTCGCGAAAGACGGGAGTCTCGTTAATGGTCAGCCGAACGTACAGGCCAACGAGCACAAGCACCGCGCTAGCGAGGAAAGGAATACGCCAACCGAAAGCGAAGAACTGTTCGTTCGTGAGCCACCTGGAAAGCGCCAGAAACACGCCCCCGGAGAAGAGGAATCCGACCGGCGCGCCGAGTTGCGGAAACATGCCGTACCAAGCGCGCTTTCCGGGCGGCGCATTCTCGATTGCCAGCAGCACCGCGCCGCCCCACTCGCCCCCGAGGCCCAAACCCTGGCCAAAGCGACAGAGTGCCAGGAGCAGTGGCGCGGCCACGCCAATGGTGCGATAGATTGGTAGCAGGCCGATCGAGACCGTCGAGAGTCCCATCGTCAATAACGCCGCAACCAATGTGGTCTTGCGGCCGACGCGGTCGCCGAAGTGACCAAACAGCGCTGAACCAAAAGGCCGCGCGAAGAACGCGATCGCAAACGTCGCTAGCGAAGCGAGTGTGGCCGAGGTGGGATCGGACGCCGGAAAGAACAACCGCGGGAAGACGAGTACCGCTGCCGTTGCGTAAATGTAGAAATCGAAAAATTCGATCGTCGTGCCGATCAAACTCGCAAACAAAACTTGCCCTGGCGTATTGACAGCCGAGGTCACGCGAACCCGGTTCTCGCTACTCGCAACTCCGACGTTAGAAGCCTCACGCAAGGATCATCAAGTTTACCCCATGCGAAGCATTGCGAGAATCACGAGCGCTACGTCTGTAGGGTTCCGGGGCGAAAGGATTTGAACCTCCGTGTTCCTCTTCCCGAATGAAGGCCGCGAAAATACTAACGGTTTTTCCTGGCGTCGCTTACGGGAAAAGGGGCTATTTCCTCGCTCACACTAAGGGGGCGGAACTCTTGAAGAACTCCACCTTTAGCCGCTGGGGTCGCCGGCGACACCGTTCGGCAGAAGGCTCCGTTCACGGCCTTCCAGCAGAACGAATTGTGATATCGTTTACATTCTCAAGCATTTCTCAGGAGCGAGGCGAATGACGGACTGCACACATGGGAGGCGCTCGTCGCTTCTGTTTCTGCTTACCGCTGCGCTCGCTTTCACTTTGCCGATTGTCGCTGCAGCCGCCTCCGAAATCGACCTGAATGGTCCGTGGCTGTTCCGGATCGACGCGAAATCGGAAGGCGAGAAGGCAGAGTGGAGCAAAACGGTGCCTGAGGGTACCGAGCAGGTGTCGGTTCCTCATACCTGGAACATCGGCAAATACGACGATTATGAAGGAATCGTCTGGTATTTCCGCGCCTTCCAAATGCCCTCGCGCGGTGCGCCACGGCATCTCGAACTGCATTTTGGAGCGACGTTTTACCATTCGCGAGTGTGGATTAATGGAGTTGAAGCCGGCAGCCACGAAGGTGGCCACACCGAGTATTTTTTTGACATCACGAAGCTTGTGAAACCTGGAGAGAATTTGATCGCCGTCGAACTGGACAACCGGCCCACTTTGACAAGTATCCCCGGCCTTGCGATGAAACTCGAGTCCTCGAAAAACATCTGGTATGACTGGTGGCACTACGGTGGAATTGTGCGTGACGTTTGGCTCAGCGAAAGCGAAGGAGTCATCATACGGCGTCAGCAGATCCGATCCGACGCCACAAAAGAGCTCGCTCAGGTGCACGATACGGTGTATCTCGAAAACAAGCAGAGCAAAGAAGCCCGACTCTCGGTGACGGCTAAGCTCTTAGCGCCAAATGGTGCGTTGTCGGCAGACCAGAGCGAAAGCGTTGCGATTCCGGCGGGAGGGAAAAAGGTGCTCGATTTTCGGTTGACCATCGACAAACCGCTGCTGTGGGATCTCGACCGCGCCAATCTGTACTCGATCAGCGTGGCAGTGGCCGAGGCGGGAAAAACTCTGGGCGAAAAAACCGACTGGTTTGGAAACAGAAAAATCGAGATAAGAGACAGACATCTCTTGTTGAACGGGGACCGCGTGCGGCTTTCTGGGCTGACTCGTCACGAAGACTCTCCCTGGGAAGGCCTTGCTGAAACGAACGGAACCATCAAGCACGATTACGACGATTTAAAACTGCTGCATACCACGCTCACAAGACCAGTGCACTATCCTCAACACGAGAGAGTCTTCGATTATGCCGATCGTCATGGAATCCTGCTGATTCCTGAAATTCCCTTGTGGCAGTTTTCCGAAAAACAGCTGGCAAACCCACAGGTCGTCAGGCTCGCTAAACAGATGATCGAGGAAATGATCGAGCAAGCGGGCAATCACCCGAGCATCTTTGCCTGGAGCCTCAGCAATGAGAGCGACATGAGCACTCCCGGTGGTCGAGCATACTTCCGCACCCTGAAAGAGTGGGTAAACCAACTGGACCCGAGTCGATTCGTCACCTTCGCGGACAATGATATTGCCTACGGCGCAGACCCCACAAAGGAGGCTGCGAATGACGCAGACTTCGTCATGATGAACGAATACTACGGCGCTTGGAACGGCCCGGAGGAAGGCCTGATCCCGATGCTCGATCGGGCTGGACGCCAGTTTCCTGACAAGATGTTCATCATCTCAGAGTTTGGAACTCCAGGAGTATTTGCCACCGACTCTGGGGAAGCGGATAAACTTCGCGTGCACACGCTCGAATACCAACTCGATGTGTTTCAAAAATACGATTGGATCGCCGGAGCCATTTTCTGGTGCTATCAGGATTACAAGTCGCATCGCAATCTATTTCCTGGGTACGCGGCGGGCTATGTTGACCACGGTGTGGTCGATGAGAACCGCCAGCGGAGACCTTCGTTTTTTGCCTGGCGGCATAGGACGACTCCAGCAAATCTGAAAGCGCATTGGAAGTTTGGGAAATGGTATGAGGTGGTTGGATTCGACGTGGCGATTGGGCAGCGCAACCTGGAAGAACTACCCTCGTATCCTCTGCGAGGATATAACCTCCGTTGGGAATTGCGCGACGGAGCAAATCAGATCCTGCACCAAGGAGATTTTCCGCTGGCGGATTTAGGACCGGAACAAAAACTTGAAGGAAATTGGACCGCCGACAATTCTCAGAAACGCTTGACTCTGAATCTGGTCTTGATGAATCCCCGCGGCGAGACCGAAGCCGAGGAGCAGGTTCATTACCTCTATCCGACTGCGTCGGGTCAGGAAATCCAGCAAATGACAGTTCCCAGGTTCAAGGAGTAGCTGCGAAAGCAACGACCGCAGGTTTAGCTGCCAGAATTGGCTGAAAAATCGATGAACATCAAGGAAGTAGCCAAACACGCCAAAGTCTCCACCGCTACCGTATCGCGAACCATCAATGGTTCCGGCAAGGTGACTGCGCGCACCGCCGAGAGGGTTCGAAAGGCCATTAAGGAGCTAAATTTTTATCCCAACACCCATGCTCGCACGCTGGTTTCAGGCCGCAGCCGCATGCTCGGGCTCATTATCTCTGATATTACTAATCCGTTCTTTCCGGAATTGGTGAAACACTTCGAGGATCAGGCGGTGCAGAAGGGCTTGGAAGTCATCATCGCAAATACGGATTACAAACCCAGGCGCATGGCGGAGTGCATCCGCCGGATGGTGGAGCGAAAAGTGGATGGCGCGGCGATAATGACCTCGGAAGCAGATCCGGCGTTGTTGCTCGAGTTAACGCGGCGAAACATCCCAACCGTATTCATGGATACGGGCAAAAACAGTTCCCTGAGCGCGAATATCAATATTGACTACGGACAAGGCATTCAAGAAGGCCTGCAGCATCTGTTTTCCCTTAACCATCGCCGAATCGCCTTTATCTCGGGGCCCTTGAATCTGCAGTCCGCGCGGCGCCGCCTGGATGCATTCGTTGCCGGCATGAAAGCCCGCGGAATCAAAGCGGAAAATGAAATGATTGAAAAAGGGGATCACCGCATCGAAGGTGGAGTTCTTGCAATGCGGAATCTCTTACGGCTCGCCGCCCCCCCGACAGCGGTGATGACCTCTAACGATCTGACAGCGATTGGCGCCCTGGGCACGATCCACGATGCCGGATTGGAAGTGCCACGAGACATTTCTCTCATCGGATTTGACGACATCTCTTTTGCCCATCTCACACAACCTCCTTTAACAACGATTCGACTGTCCCGCTCCCAACTCGCCATCACAGCTTTGGCCGCCTTGGAAAGGCTGATGCGGGGGGAGAACGAGGAAGAAGTCGACTATACGATTCCGACCCACCTCGTGATGCGTGCCTCAACCAGAACTCTTTGATTTAGCGAACGACTGAGCCGGGCCTCGACCGCGCGAACCAGTCCGCCCCAGTCAACTCGGAGCCAAGAGGCGACCAATTTCGCCACAAAAGCCGTTAGATTCAAGAACGGGTAAGCATACGGAACCCGGTCCGTAAAACAGGGAAAACAGGGCCGCAAGCTTGACAACACTGCGGGCATGAACCAACATGGGGGTCCGACGAGGGTGAGATTGTAAACGATTGCATTGGGTCAGGGCCTTGCGTCGACATTGTAACCAGGCTTGGTTTTCTACTGCTCGGCTCTGCCTTCGGGCTTCGGAGACCCGTGGATCACGCTGGGCCCAGCCATGAACCGCCGGCAACCATCGTCGAATAAAAAGATGACCTTTGACCAGCGCAAAACCGCAATCCGAGGCAGGCTGGAAGAGGATTTTGCGGCGCGATACCAAACCCGGCCTCGCATCTTTCGGGCACCTGGCAGAGTCAACCTCATCGGTGAACACACCGATTACAACGATGGATTTGCTCTTCCCGCCGCCATCAATCTCTATACTTGGATTGCGATCGCTCCCAGGTTCGATGGAATACTGCGCGTTTTTTCGGAAAATTTGAACGAAGCCGCTGAGATCGATCTTCGTGAATCCTCCCCCCGTCCGCTGCATCACTGGACGGACTACGTGCGTGGTGTTTCGCTGATGTTGCGACGTATCGGCAGGAAAGTAGACGGCGCCGACATGCTCATCTACAGCGAATTGCCGAGCGGCGCGGGGCTCAGTTCTTCGGCCGCGCTGGAGGTTTCTTCAGCAAGCAGTCTTCTGGCAGTTTCGGGCCAGTCTCTAACTCTTCTGGACTTGGCAAAGCTTTGTCAGCGCGCTGAAAACGAGTTTGTGGGCGCGCGCTGCGGAATCATGGACCAGTTTGCTGCATGCTTGGGAGGCAGCGGCCGCGCTATGCTGCTGGACTGCCGCTCCCTGGAGTACAAGAACGTGCCGCTTCCGAGCGACGTTGCCATGGTCATCTGCAATACCATGGTGAAGCATGGCCACTCCGGCGGCGAATACAATGCTCGTCGCGCGCAGTGTGAAGAGGCTGTGCGGATTCTCAAGCGCCACTTTCCTGCCATTCGCGCTTTGCGCGATGTTACGCTCAGCAATCTGGAAGCGCATCGCGGCGAACTTTCCGACGTCGTATACAAGCGGTCCCGCCATATTATCACTGAAAATGCTCGCGTGCTGGATCTCGTGAGCGCGCTGGAATCGGGTGACCTTAAGGCAGTGGGACGTTTGATGGCGGAATCCCACGCCAGCTTGCGGGACGACTACGAAGTGAGTTGCCGGGAATTGGATTTGATGGTGGAACTTGCAGCGGGACGCGAAGGCGTGCTGGGGTCGCGCATGACGGGCGGCGGCTTCGGAGGCTGCACGATCACGTTAGCGCAGACCGAGCACGTGGAGCGATTTCGGTTCGAGGTGGGAAGAGAATACGAGCGACACATCCAGATCAAGCCAGAGATTTATGTTTCCACTGCAGGCTCGGCAGTCGCGGAGATCGGATCGAATGGCGACGAGCCGTGAGCAGCTGGGGTCAGGTAGTCCAACTCAATAATCCCTTGAGGTCCGTTAAATCGTTGGACACGGTGCCGCGCGGCACGGAAGGTCCGACCATCAGAGCTTCGCCATGGCCTTCGTACCAAACAAGGAAAAACGCTTGGGCCGCGCCAGAAAGTCTCTGCTGATTCAGCCAGTTGTAATAGGCACCCATGTCCGCGTCCACGAACGAGCCTGCCGGATCCAATTCCTTGGTCGCTGCGTTGTTGCCATACAGAAGCTCATTCATGGGCCGCTGGCGCTGCCTTGGCGCAAAACGCACGAACAACGTCAATGGCTGAGCACGGCGCAAGGCTTCGCGAGCCGTCCACTGGGCAAATGTGGTGCTGAAAATTTGCGTGCCGGAACCTTCCGTAAGCAACTTGAGCTGGAAGCGTATAAGAACCGGATCAGCACCATCATCCAGGCCAAGATCGGCAGGTTTCAATTGAGCAAGCAGCGTACGAAGGGTTTCCGGGCCCATGCCGGGCTTTTCGATTTCTTGCTGCAGTTTTGCGGATAACGCCGCTCGCGCTGGTTCGAGAGCCTGGTAAGAAACGCGCGTGAGCGCGTTGTCGGACAATGCTTCTTGGCCGCCATCAATGTACCAGTGTGCATAGGGAGCAGGATGCGATTTGGCCCGCGCTGCCGCCACATCGAGCAACTGCTGCAATCCATTCTCGGGATTGACGCGAGTGAAATAAGCTCCATGCTGGCGCAACTTTCGGAACAGTGGCCCCGGGCTGGAATTGGCTCCTTGTCCGATGACTGTGATTCCGAGTCTGGGAATTACGGGAGGCTCTGGCGGCGCCACGGAGCGCAAGCGGTTTCCGTACTCTGTTGCTGCGTTGCGGAACGCGTCGACTTGATGCGTGGTCCAGAGGTGAGCAGAAAGTTGTTCAACAAACTGGCCCGGCGAATTGATCCAGTCAAAATGCTCAAGTGTTTGCGAAAGGCGAATTTGCTCGAAACCGTCGAACCACTGCTTGAACTGTTCTGATGACAGCGAATTTAGGTTGGCAATTTCCTTTTCGAGCGCTTTGCGCTCCGCAGGAAATTTAAAATCGTATTCGATGGCTTCGCGCAGAAGACTGGGCAGAAAACTTAAAGGCAAGCGGCTCAGTGCGGCCAGGTTTGCGGTAACCAGTTTCCGCGCGAGCGGCGGATAATCGCGGAAGTGTTGCGGTTTAAGGTCGCTGGGAAACATGGCGTTACAAGACTTCCTGAATAGGTTTTCCGCGCGAAAGCACCGGAGAAAACCCCAACTTCACGCCAAGAGTTGGCACAAGATCGGTGGAATCGACGGCGCGATCGTGAACTACTCCTTCGCGAATAGCCGGACCGAGCGCCATCATCCAGGTGGTGCGAGAAAGAGCGTCACCTGTGCGATGGTGCTGAAAACCGTTGCCGCCGGAGTCTTCATCGGCATCGCGGCCAAAGTCGGGAAGAATGAATAGTGTGGTCTTGTCCTTATATTCCGGTTCGCTTTGAATCGCTTTCCAGATTTCCGCGCAGAGGCGATCGGTTCTGCGTATGCCGTCAATATAGAGCGAGTACGCGCCGGCGTGCGCGATGTCGATATCGTGCATGGTGATCCAGAGAAGGCTAGGAGCGGCCTGATGCATCAACTGTCGCGCGATGTAGACGGACAGTTCATCGGGACTGGAAAGGGTGAGAGCGTGTTTCCTGAAATCATCCATGGAGAGCTTTAATAATTCCTGCAGTTGCTGCAGCTGGAATTCGTTTCCGCCGAGTTGCGGCGCGTAGAACGGCGTCTCGTAATTGTCCCGGAGCAAATGTTCATAGCCTTTGCCGGCGGCGGTTGCGGCAGTGAGCAAGTGCTTCGGCAAAATCACCGTAGCGCCCAGACCGGGACCGTAAGAACGGTGGTTGCTTTCACCGATGCGGTTGAAGCCGTTGCTGGGAGCCACCACAAAAGCATCCGAAGCAGGCCGCTTTAAGTCCTTGCGAAAATATTCAAACACAGTCGGATTTTCGGGCGGCAGTGACGCAAAATTGTTGACGGTTTCATAGACGCCTGTTGCGAGGCTGGCCGTCGCAACGTAGTGCCCGAGAATGCCGCGATTCACCACTTGTGTGAAGAAAGTGGATTGCGGTATCAGCTCGCGCATCAGGTGCGGGATATTTTCCTGACCCTCGGGTGCAAAGGTTTCCTGATCGCGGGCGCCGCCACCGAAGGTGATGACTACTACTTTTCTGTTCCTGGTAGGCACCGCGGAGCCAGCCAAGAGACCTGACGGCACGATGCTGCTACCGAGCGCGAGGCCAGCGGCACTCCGCAAAAACTCGCGGCGGCTCCGCGAGAACCTGCGGATGAGTTCGTTGGGAGGGTAGTCAAGCACAAACCGCCCCGCGAGCCGCCCGTTTTTTGTAACTATCGATTCTAAAGGAGTTATCTAGGCGGCCGAATATAAATATCGATTCTATCAAGGTTGCGATCGGGGCACCGCCACCAGGGGGAGAGGGAATGTACGTGTACCCCGGTTGTTTTTCGCAAAGAGTATCGAACCTCCGGAAAAAACTGAAGACACGGTTTAACTCTTTTGCAAACTGTGAAAGAAGGCTGGGAAAGTGGCTGAAAACATTAGACGAGACGATACAATTTGATGCGGGAAAAGTGCCAACGAGACGCGGGTAAGACAGAGAGGTCATGGTCTGGCATGCTCTTTTTCCGAATAGACAAATTGCCGGATGTCAGCTCTTTGCTTGTCGAGATCGGCTAAACGCTGTTCGCGCAACTGCTGATAAACCTGAAACTGTTCCTGAGCGCGGTCTTTTTTACCGGTTCGAACGTAAGCCTGGCCCAGGCGGTAGTGCGCATCGGCAAGGTCGGAGTCCAGCTGCAATGCGCGCTGATACTCGGGAATAGCTTCGGCAAATTTGCCCTGGTCAGCATTCAGATTGCCAAACTGCAAATGAGCTTCGGCAAGGGCGGGATCGGCCGCAATCGCGTGCTTCAAAAGCGATTCAACCTGTTTCAAATCAAGGTCCGGATCTTGCGCGCGTTTCCCTTTCCACAGACTCATCGCGTAATAGAAAAGCGCCTGTCCGTTGTTTGGCTTCAGCTCCGCGAATCGCCGGAAGCGCTCGATCACTTCGGCAGCCTGACTAGGCGAACTGTCGTAGGCTCTTGCAAGAAACCTGTAGCAACGTTCGTCCGCCGGATTCAGATCCGCACCGCGAAGAAACGCTTTCACCGCGTCGTCGTAGTTACCGCGCGCGTAGTACGCCATTCCCAGCCCCACCCTCAACCGCGGCGAATCGGGATAACGCTCCGTGGCTTGCTGGAAAACCTGGACCGCTGGATCAAGCGTGCGATGAAGGAGCAGCTCGCTGGCCCAGTCAAACAGATTGCTTTCGCTAGGGTCCATGTGCGCGGCGGCTTCGAACTGATTGGCGGCGGCCACAAATTGACCGTCCTTTTCTTCGATTTGACCGAGCAGGTTGCGTAATTCGGCGGTTTCTTTTCGCTTCAAAAAACCTTGGACTGATGCACGAGCTTCCGCGATATGTCCTGTCAGGAAGTAAGCCAGCGACAGATCGTAATCATTGTCATAGGACGCGGGGTTGATGCGCTGCGCTTTTTCCAGAAATGGGATCGCTTTGGCAACGCTCCCGGCGTGGATGTAGGCCTCTCCCAAATTGTGATTGGTGTCGAAATTCGTGGGGGCTAACTGCTCTGCCTGGGTGAAGTGTTCTATTGCCATAGCGGACTTGCCCAGGCGTTCATAGCTTGCCGCCAGGTTCGAAAGAGCCGCTACCGAATCAGGCTTAATTCGAACAGCCTTGGCAAGATGCTCATTGGCCTTGATATCTTGCGATTGCGCGGCGTATGCCAAACCCAAAAGTTCGTGCACCTCAAAACTCTCCGGTACATCGCGGAGCAGTTTTTCCAGCGGCGGAACGGCCTCCGCGTAGTGGCCTGACTCGTACTGCGAAACCGCTGACTGGAAGATACTGTCTCTTTCCTGAGGCTGCGTATTCTGTCCCCGCAACGGCACGGACCACGCCAAAAGGACCAAAAGAACGATCAGATTGTGAGCCCCGGGTGACATCACTGTATTCCGATGTTAGCACTGGCATGCAAAATAAGGTGGCGCCAAGAAAGAACGGGGAGGAGCTTCTTGCGAAGTCCTCCCCGCTGGGGTGGTTGTTTTTGTTTTTTAATAGAAGAACTTGAGCGCAAATTGAATCTGCCGCGGGTCGTAAGGCGCGTCGCGGGTGGAACCAATCTCGCCGAATGCCGAACTGTTGTAGTTGCCGGACCCCGAGATTGCGACAACGCCGTTACCGCCGAAGTTCGGGGCGTTGAAGTTCGGGTGGTTGGCGATATTGAAAAACTCCGTACGGAACTGGAGGCGAAACCGCTCGTTGAACGGGACGTCTTTGAAGATGGAAAAGTCCGCCCTGTGGAATCCCGGCCCTTCCACCTGGGTGAGACCACCCAAAGCGGCAATTCCGGTCAAAGGAGTGCATCCTTGCGGTGAATTTGCGATAGGCACTGAGTTGGGTCCCAGTGCGCACGGTTGCGTGAATGCGGCCGGATTCCCGTACCAGCTCAACGCCCCGTTGGCGTCAGTGTGAAGTCCGAGCTTCAAGGGCTGGCCAGTAAAGAGGTCACCGCAAGCCGTTCCTGAGGTCGTGGCAGTCGGGCAAGAGAGAGTAATCGGCTGGCCGCCCTGGAACGTTGCGCTCCAGTTGATACTCCAACCGCCGATCAACTTATCGGTGAATCCGCTCGAGCTGGCCATAAAGTGCTTGCCCTTGCCGAACGGAAGTTGGTATCCGCCGCTAAAGTGGAACACATGGCGGATGTCGAAAGGAGCCAAGCCGTAATCTCCCTTGATTCCGAAGCCTGGAACATCCGGAGCACGATAGCCATTTATATTATTCGATCCGCCGTTGTTGACACTACCGCTGTTGAGCAAGTCGTGAGCATCGGAGAGCACCTTAGAAAATGTGTAGGTGCCGATGAAGTTCAAGCCGCTGGCGAATTGCTTTTCGAGTTTGAGCTGAAGAGAATGATAGTTACTGTTTCCCTCGGTTTGCGCAAGACTCGTGCCTCTTCCGAAGTCCGGGAACGGAACAAACAGTTGAGGATTGAGGCTGGTACCATCCGGATTCTGGGTGGGCAAGATTTGAGTAATATCGTTGGCGCCCGGAAAGACCTCAAGATGCCGGGCCATAGAGTTTACGTATCCGGCCTGGAAAGACATCGAAGGCGTCAATTGATATTGCACGGTGAGATTGCCGCTCATCGAATAAGGCGTAATGTAATTGAATTGGATCCCCAAGAGTCCCAATCCATTGGCGTTAACCAACAACGGATTGAGTGGTGTGCAAGAGAATCCGGTCTCAAATGTTCCGGTGAAGCCGGGACCTGCCGTGGCGCATCCTGGGAATGTGATCGGCGTATTCTGATTCGGCTCCGGGAAGTTGAACTGGAACTGGAACGGATAGTTTTCGCCGATGTTTGGCGAATATCCGCGGTTCTCAAAGCCATTGTAGAAAATGCCCCAGCCTCCGCGGACGACCAACTTTGCGTTGGCTTGGTATGCGAAACCGATGCGAGGAGCGAAATTGGTGTTCTGTGAATTCCCTAATCCGCCGCCAAATTTATTGGTGACATCCAGTGCGATGCCGTCCTTGGCCAGCAGAGCCAGGAAACTTGGTGACAGATTGCTGGAGTTCGGTCCTGGCGGAATGAGGTACGTGGGCCCGCCGAATGACCCTCCCGCCGGTACGAAATTCGCTTGGTTGTGATGATGTTCGTAGACTAAGCCAAAGAAGTCATAGCGAACGCCGAGGTTCAGCGTGAGTTTGGAAGTGACCCTCCAGTCGTCGTTGACGTAACCGCCCCAATAATTCTTGCCATTGTCCGTTTCCGCGATGTTGGAGGCACGGATATCCGTGGCGCCACCAAGGAAATTAACAAACGCGGGTCCGGTACCGACAGTGTTGGCAATAGGAGTCAGCAAGAATTGCGCTCGACCGGTGTTGCCCTGGTTGCTGTTGGGAACGTCTGTATAGTCGCCGTTGAAATCAAATTCTCCGCGGGACCAAGGTGGCTGCAAGGTCGAGAACTTGACGTGTTGCCATTCAAAGCCCATTTTGAAGGTGTGCTTGCGGAATATTTTGGTAACGTCATCGGTGAGCTGAAATGTGGAACTGACTTCATCGGAGGGCAAAAAGGCGTTGCTACCTAAAGTCTGGAGGCCGTTGATGCCGAAAGCCGGCAAACCGCCGTTTTCGTTCAACTGAGGAATGGCCTGAATGCCAAACTGCGAAGGAATGTCACTCAGATCATTTGCTGACGGGGAAACGCGCGTGGTGTGCAGATAATTCAATCCAGCGCGTACCACATTGATCAGAGTCGGAGAAAACGTGTGTGTATAGCCCAGCGCGCTCTGTTGGGCGTTCGCAGTCTGGTTGCCTTGTTGGAAACCACCGCCATCAGCGACGCCGCCGAAAATTCCCGGGATGAATTGCGGATCGTCGGCCAAGCTGAAGCGGAAGAATAGCTGGTCCTTGTCACTGAAGTTTACGTCCATGCGGGCATCAAACGCGTTCCGGTGTTCGAATAGCTTTGGCGAGTTCGCGAAGTTCGCTAGAAGCCTTCCAGCTTGTGTGGGTGCTGGATAGAGTTTGAGTAAGGCGATGGCATTTGTGTCCAGCCGATTGGCCGGCAAAATATTCAGGTCGGAACATGCCGAGAGACTATAAGCCAGCGTGGCCGGACCACAGGCCGTCGAGAAAGGATCGCGGACAAAGCCTGAGGAGACCGCCGGCAGACCCGATACCGGGTCGATCGAACCCGCAGTCACAGCACGCGTTGTTGCGGGGTCCAAAACAGTGCCGACTGGGATGGAGCGGCCCAGGGCATCGAGCCGTGCAGCCGCAGAGGATTGCAAGCTGATCAGGTCCTGAAAGTTGGTGTAACCGCTGCTGCTTTCCGCCGCGGTGGGGACAGAGCCGGTGAGAATCGTTCCCTGAACCCGCCGCAGTCCTTCGTAATCGCCAAAAAAGAATACTTTGTTTTTGCCGTTAAACACTTTCGGAATTACGACCGGCCCTCCCGCGGTAAAGCCGAACTGGTTCTGGCGCAACTCACCCTTTGGCCTGCCACCGGCGTTTTCAAAAAAGTCCGCTGCATCGAGCTTGTCATTCCGAAAAAATTCCCAAGCCGCACCGTGAAGCTCGTTGGTGCCGGATTTAATCGTGGCGTTTAGAACGGCCGCGCCGGAGCGCCCGTACTCCGCGCTAAAACCGCTGGTCTGTACCTTGAATTCTTGCACCGCGTCCACAGGCGGCAACACCACGAAATTGGTGCCATTAAGGAAATCGACCGTATCGGAGTTGTTGTCGATGCCGTCCAGCAGGTAGTTGTTCTGTGCCGGACGCAGGCCATTTGCGGCAAAAGCGCCGCTGGCGGCGTTGCCACGGGTATCTGCCTGAGGCGTATTTACGCCAGCGGCAAGCTGGGCCAGGAAGGTAAAGTTGCGGCCGTTCAGGGGAAGGTCATTGACGTTTTTGGCATCGATAACTTGTCCGACAGAGGCATCCTGTGATTGCAGAACCGGAGCTGCCGTAGTGACTTCGACGGTTTCCGTCACCGATCCCGGCTTCAGCGTAAAGTCAGTCACAACGTTTTCGCCGACGTTCACGACAACGCCGTGCGTCGTGGTGGTCTGGAACCCTTGAATGGTCACTGCGACCTTGTAGGTTCCAATTTTTACCGGCGTGAATTTGTATGTGCCGTCCTCGCCCGTCGTTGTGGAAACCGCGGCGTTGGTGCCTTCATTCGTCAGGGTCACGGTGGCACCGCTCACGCGTCCCCCGGAAGAATCGGAAATCGTCCCCAAAACTGCGCCGGCGTCGATCTGGGCAAATGAGGAACTGGTCCCAAACAATACGAAGACAAGGCAAGCCGCAGTGACAAGCAGCAGCCGGCCACCCCAAATTCGAATGGTAGTACATCCCATAGCGTGATCCTCCCAGCTTCCGTAACCAAGCCGTATTCTGCCAACGGAACGAGCGCTTGGTCGGCGTTGACTCTGACCGCTCTACCCCTCGACTGGCTGCAGCGTTACAGTGATCGAACGCGAAACCACTGCGGAGTGCGTAAGCAAACGTTTCTCACAACTTCAGACGGCTGTTACCGACACAATGTAAGCGATTACTTTTTTCAACGGCACCCCTAGCAAAAAAGTACTACACCTTGGTCGTGTTAGATACCAGCCCTTTTGGCCTCTGTCAAGTATTTTCCTTCGGCCCATCGATTTTTTACATTATACGGCACGGAATTGACGATTTCCCTGGTTTTGACGCAGATCCGCAAAAACCTCGGGCCGTCGTTTGCTGCCGTCTTTCCCGGCTAAGTCCTCGCGTTTTCGTCACATATTTGGCCTTCTTGGCGGCAGCGACTGTCAACGTTTCCAATTTTATGCCGCTCGGCTTTGGGTCGCTGAGCCTTGAGTGCTAACATCAGGTTCACTTTTGTCGACAGACGTGACAGTGGAAATCGGAAATGAAGATTTCTATGGCCGACGGTAATTTCGTCTCGCGCCGCAAGTTTTTTCGCTCACTGCGCTGGGCGCCCCTCGTTTTCATTCCCGCGCCTTTGCATCTCGGAGTGCCAGGCTTGGGCCGACCGCATGCCACAAAATCCCTCTTTTCTTTCTCAGACTTCCAGCTGAAACCGCACTACCCTTCGGCTTCTCCGCTTGAAGACGTTCTGGCTCTGGTATCGCCAGGTGCAGATAGTTTCCGCTCCGAACAATACGCGTTTGAAATTCAGCGCCACCTGGACGCGTGGAGCCAACACTTACAGGGCCAGCGGCCTGCTCTTAGCGCGATAGCCGAATTTCTCGATCCTTCGGTCACAGCAAACGCTTTTACGCCGAACGAAGAAATTCGATTGCGCTCCACGAACGGCATTGATTCTGTGCGAAGACGCTTTCTACCGAAACACGTTGCCGGACGCGATAATTTTCTTCAGGAGCTTAAGCGCTATTTCGCGGGATTGCAGCAGATTGATAGCGTTCAGTTGGAAATCGTGGAAATCCGTCAAACTGATGACAAACCGCTAATGGTCGAAGCAGCGATCCGCTACAACATTGCCGGAAAACTGCCCGGCGGCACCGCCCGCGAAGGGCGAATCGGCACGTGGGAGACAGTGTGGGAGCGAGTAGCGCCCGAAACGTGGCGCGCCAAGCGATGGCTCGCGACGGAAGAAGCTCTGAGCAGAGCGCAAAGCCCGGTTTTCTTGGATGTAACGCTCGGCGCTCTGGGTCATACGCAGTCGTATCGGCAGCAGATGATCCACGGCGTCGACCATTGGCGTACTGTTCTCGACGGAGCGTGCAATCTAGACGTATATGGCAATCACGGCGTCGCGGCAGGAGATTTCGACAATGACGGACTGGACGATCTCTACATCTGTCAGCCGTCCGGCCTTCCCAATCGTCTCTACCATAATCGTGGAGACGGCACATTCGAAGATGTTACGGAAAATTCGGGGGTTGGCGCGCTTGACGGAACGGCGTGCGCCCTCTTCGCGGACTTTCGAAATATCGGCCTTCAAGATCTGCTCGTGGTCACGGCAAACGGCCCGTTGCTCTTTCTGAACAGCGGCAACGGGAAATTCTCGCTGAAGCATGACGCCTTTCAGTTCGCTCGTCCGCCGCAAGGCACGTTCACGCATGCAGCCGTCGCCGATTACGATCACGACGGCCGTCTCGACATCTATTTCTGCCTGTACAGTTATTATCTCGGCTTGGATCAGTATCGCTATCCTTCGCCGTATTTTGATGCGCGCAACGGCCCCCCCAACTTTCTCTTTCACAATGAAGGCAACGGAACTTTCCTGGATCGTACCGAAGCCTCAGGCCTCAATGCAGAAAACGACCGCTTCAGCTTTGCGTGCGCCTGGGGTGATTGCGACTCGGACGGCTGGCCCGACCTTTACGTGGCGAATGATTTTGGCCGCAGCAATCTCTACCGGAATAAAGGCGATGGAACTTTCGCCGCGGTGTCAGAAGAAGCTCATGTCGATGACGTCGGAGCAGGCATGAGCGCTTGCTGGGCCGATCTCAACAACGACGGCAATCAGGACATTTACGTTTCCAACATGTGGTCCGCAGCCGGACAACGGATTTCCGCCCAAGCCCAATTTCACGAAAATGAAGCTGCCGACATTCGCTCTTTCTATCAACAACATGCCCGAGGCAATTCCCTTTACAAGAATTCCGGTGACGGACGGTTCGGAAATATCGGCAAGCAGGCAGGTGTCGAGATGGGACGCTGGGCCTGGTCATCGGACGCATGGGATTTCGACCAAGACGGCTTCTCAGACCTGTATGTCGCCAATGGATACATCTCCGGGCCGGAAATGACAGACATCTCAAGCTTTTTTTGGCGGCAAGTTGTCGGAAAGTCGCCACAAAATGCTCTCCCATCCATTCCTTACGAGCACGGCTGGAACGCTATCAATGAACTCATCCGCTCTGACCGCACCTGGAATGGATACGAGCGAAATGTTTTCTACCGCAACAATCAGGACGGAACTTTTTGCGATATCTCCGGTGTCTCCGGACTCGACTTTCTCGACGACAGCCGCTCTTTTGCTCTCGCCGACCTGGACCAGGACGGCCGGCTTGAAGTCATCCTCAAAAATCGCAATGCCCCGCAGGTCCGCATTCTTCACAACGTCATGAACGAGCTTGGCGACTCGATCTCTTTCCGTTTGCAGGGCACCAGAAGCAATCGCGACGCGATCGGGGCCGCGGTGACCGTCCAAACTGGAAAACTTCGCCAAACAAAATACCTGCAGTGCGGTTCCGGGTTCCTCTCGCAGCACACGAAGGAGCTCTTCTTTGGACTTGGAAAATCACAGGGCCCGGTTAGCGCAACTATACGTTGGCCCAGTGGACTGATTCAGACCTTCGCGCCTCTCCCGGCAAATCACCGCGTCACACTTGAAGAAGGCTCGCAACAATTCTCAACCAGGCCTTTTTTGGCTTCGCCACAGGCATTTGCGCACTCCAGCGCACCGCCCAAGCTCGATCCTCTTCCGTCGTCAATCGAAACCTGGCTCATTGAGCCCCTGCGCGCTCCTGATTTTTCTCTGCTCGATGTCACGGACAGACTTTGGACCCTTGATTCATTCCGGGGCGCATCTCTGCTTCTATCTTTTTGGGCCAGCACGTCGCTAGAGAGCGCGAATCAGTTGCAACTCTTCCAGCAAAATTTTCGGACCTTCGATTCGAATATTCTCCACATCGCGGCCATAAATGTTGACGGGCCCAGCGACGCTAGAACCGCTCGCTGGTTTGCGGCAAAACAACCCTCTTCGTTCCCGATCCTCTTCGCGACCCCGGAGGTGGTAGGCATCTACAACATCCTCTATCGCTATCTCTTTGATCGCCGCCGGGATCTCTCCGTTCCCACATCGTTTCTGATCGACAAGAACGGCATGATCCTTAAGGTCCATCAAGGGATCATCGACGCCGCGAAAATAAAGGATGACCTAAGCACTGTTCCGCAAAATGATTGGCAGCGCCTTCGCAAAGCGCTGCCCTTTCGGGGAACGCTTCATCAGGGACGTTTTCAGCGCAATGATTTCACCTACGGCGTAGCACTTTTTCAGCGCGGCTACCTCGATCAGGCTGCCGCATCCTTCAAGCAGGTCGTCGCCGCAAAACCCGCTGACCCTGAAGCTTATTACAACCTCGGCACGCTTTATCTTCGAAAGAATTCGCTTACAGACGCTCGCACCTATCTCGAACAAACAGTGAAGCTTCGCCCGGAATATCCAGAGGCTTGGAACAATCTAGCGATGATCGCCGCGCAGGAAGGGCACCAAGACGAATCCATTCGCGACTTCAAGCGTTCTATCGCGATTCGACCTGAATATGTCACCGCTCTTCTGAATCTAGGAAATCTCTATCGTCGGCAAGGAGCTTTCCCTGACGCCAAACAACTGTTCCAGCGCGCCCTTGCACTCGAACCTGAAAATCCCGAAGTGAACTACAGTCTGGGCATGCTCTCCGCTCAGCAAGAGAATTTTTCCGACGCCAGGGAACGTTTGGAAGAAGCCATTCGCCTGCGTCCGAACTATCCCGAAGCGTTGAACAATTTGGGAATCTTATTGACCCGCCAGGATCGGACTTCGGAAGCCGAAGAAACATTCAAGGCTTGTATCGTTGCCGCGCCGAACTATGATCAGGCATATCTCAATCTGGCCCGCGTCTACATGCTTCACCAAGAAAAAGAGAAGGCGCGAGAGATATTATTCGCATTACTAAAACTCCAGCCCCAACACAAGTTGGCTCGGCAGGCTTTGGAGATGCTAAATTGACAATGTTGAGAAAAGTTTTGCAGTGGAAATACCGGAAGTGATGCACCGCGCTCGAAATTCAATTCTGCGCCCGGAACGGCTAGCGGCGCATTTTCTCCTGGCGTTCGCCGCAATCCTCATTTGCTCCACTGACTCTCCGGGACGCCAGGCAGTGAGGAAAAGTGCGTCCCGCCAGACAACCACCGTCGATCCACGTTTACAGGACGTACAGCAGCTCCTCAGCCAGGACCGCGTCGAAGAAGCCAAACAAAAAATCCAGGAACTGCTGCGACAAAACCCTAAAAGTGCCGAAGGCTATAACATGCTGGGCATTCTCTACACCCGCCAAAAGGACTACGAGAATGCACTGGACGCTTTCCGGCATGCGCTGAAGCTAAATCCAAATTCCGTCGGAGCTCACAATAATCTCGGGAATATCTACGTGGCTCAAGAACAACTCGATTTAGCCGAGAAGGAATTCCGCGAAACCCTCCGCATCGAACCCGGTAACTCGGGTGGAAATTACAATTTGGGTCTCGTGCTTTTGGCCAAAAACGAGCCGTCAGAAGCGATCCAACGTTTCCTGCTGGTAAAACCGGCCACTGCGGAATCGCGTTTCAATCTGGCACGCGCTTATCTTCGCGCCAGCCGCACCGCTCAAGGACTGCAGGTCGCCGCCGCTATTTCCTCGCAAGATCCCGAAAGTGTGCGGTTGCACTTAGCGCTCGGACTTCTGCTCGCTTCGGAAAAACAATATCGGGCCGCCCAACTCGAACTGGAAAAGGCCAATTCGCTGCAGCCCGATACCTTCGAGATTCTCTGCAATCTCGGGCAGGTTTACCTTCACTCCGCGGAGTACTCCAAAGCCGAACTCGTTCTCAAGCGCGCGCAAAACTTGATGCCTGATTCTTCCGAGATTCTGTATTTCCTCGCGCAGGTTTACGCCGATCAGGCTCGCGTCGTAGACGCTCTCGAACTGCTTGTCCGCGCACACAAACTTGCACCTGAAAATACCGACATTATTTTCCTGCTCGCTCGCCTCAGCATGACGCAAAATTATTTCGAGGACGCCATTCCCCTGCTTGAATCCGGCATAAAAATTGCCCCCAGGCGCGCCGATCTTCATGCCGCTCTTGGTGAAAGCTTTTTCATGTCCGGCAAAGCGGACAAAGCCATCAATGAGTTCAAGCAGCTGATCGATCTCGATCCGGCCGCACGTTCCTACGCGTTTATGGGACTCTCCTACCGCCATCTTGGGCGCTTCGACGAAGCGCGTAAGTATTTTGCGGAAGGTCTCAAGCTCGATTCCAACAATGCCAGCTGTCTTTTCAATATGGGTTTCATCGAAGGCCGCCAGGGCAATCAAGGGAAAGCGGAAGAGTATTTTCAAAAAACTCTTCGTGCCCATCCCGATTTTTCAGAAGCGCTTCTCGAATTAGCCAACCTGCGCATCAGCGCCAAGCGCTACGCGGAAGCCGCCGGCCTGCTGCGAAGATACGTCAAGGTGAGCCGTGATCCCGCGCCTGGCTATTACAAGCTCGCCATGGTGGAGCGAAACCTCAAACAGTTTGCGGCCGCGCAGCGAGATTTGAGCGTTTTCCAAACTCTTTCGAGGAATGCTTCCGCCGGGCCATATCCGTACCAGCATCTTTTCGACTATCTCGACAACCGAGCCCACCTTACGGCGCAAGAACGCACGCAACTTGATCTGACGGAGTTGACCGAACAAATCAAGAAACATCCGGAGCGCCCGCAGGATTTTTATCTCCTTGCAGAAGCGTACCTGAAGCTGGGCAAAACAGACGACGCTCAGAAGACCATCGCGCAATTGGATCAGATGAGCGCCGAAGATTTCCGCATGCAGGCGGGAATCGGAGTGCTCCTTGCGCGTTTTCGCTTTTACGATGACGCGATCCACCATTTCCGAACAGCGTTGCACGCAAGTCCCGATTCCGATGACGTGAAATTCGATCTTGCGGATGCTTACTTTCGCAAAGGCCAGTATCAACCAGCGCTCGAAATCGCAAATCAAGTTTCCGCCGATGCGCAGAAGGACGACGCGTACCTCGCGCTGCTTGGCGACATCTATGTGCATCTGAGCGACTCTGCAAAATCTGCTGAAATCTTTAAGGGCGCCATCGCGCGAAATCCCGACAACGATCAGTACTACTTGTCGCTTGCCTTAGTCCAACTGCGGGGCGGAGACGTGGATGCCGCCGACGAAACTCTATCCAAAGGACTCAACCGCGTTCCAAGCTCCGGCAAAATTCTCTGGGGACTCGGCATCATCTCCGCTCTTCGCGGAAATTCGGCGCAAGCGGCGGAGCGTCTGGAACGTGCCGTTGACCTCCTGCCTGAGTGGTCCGGCAGTTACTCCACGCTTGGTGTCTTCTACTATCAAACGGGTCAGTATGCAAAAGCACGCGAAGTCCTCGACCGTTTCAAGGGCAGCCAATCGAGCGCTGGACTGGATGTGGGTCGCATTGAACAAGCTCTGGCCAATGCACCGCGAACATCCACCGCCACGCTTCAACCGCTTCCAATGGCGGCGCGGCAGCAACTTCTGCAGGTTGCGTTTTCTCTGGCGGACCGCACGCTATGAGTCCAGTGAAAATGAAGAGGGGGACCGCGAAACAGTGGTGCATGTGGCTCGGACTTGCCGCCGTTTTCTGCTTATCATTTTATTTGCCCACGCTTGCCGGCCAAATGATAAGGAAACCGGACGCTGCTATTCCGGTGCACTTCACCGACGTTCGAAAGTCCGCCGGCATCACCTTTTTACAAGATTCCACGCAGACGGAAGAAAAGCTGTACCTTGAAACGATGGGCACCGGCGTTGCCTGGCTCGATTATGACCAGGACGGACTGATGGATTTGTATTTCGTGCAATCCGGGCCGACCGAGATTTACAAACCTGCGCAACCTCTTCGCTCCGCTCTTTATCACAATAACGGTGACGGCACGTTCACCGAGGTCACCGAAAAAGCCGGCGTCGGTGGCGAGGGACATTACGGCCAGGGCGTCGCTGTCGGCGATTACGATAACGATGGCTATCCCGATCTTTACGTCACTGGCTATCAGCGCGCGATTCTCTATCACAATAATGGCGACGGCACGTTCACTGATGTCACCGCCAAGGCCGGAGTCGCCGACGAAGGCGGCTGGTCAACCAGCGCTGCGTGGATTGACTACGACAAAGACGGCTATCTCGACCTTGTGGTCGCCAATTACATCGAATGGTCGGCAAAAAATAATCTATGGTGCGGCGAACATCGTCCCGGCTACCGTTCTTACTGCCACCCAGGAAATTACAAAGGCCAAAAAATTAAGCTGTATCACAACAATCACGACGGCACGTTCACCGACGTCAGCGATTCCTCGGGTGTCGGCAAGCCAGAAGCAAAAGGCATGGGTGTGGTGGTGGCCGATTTCAACAACGATGGCTGGCCGGACATCGCCATCGCCAACGATTCCTGGCCAAATTTTCTGTTCATCAACAAACATGACGGCACTTTTCAGGATGTCTCTTTCCTCTCCGGCATCGCCGCGAGTGAAGACGGCCGCTACGAAGCGGGCATGGGAATTGACGCTGCCGATCTAGATGGCGACGGCTGGCAGGACATCTACATCACTCATCTCGATTTCGAACTGAATCGCCTGTATCACAACAATCGCGATGGTACTTTTACCGACGCCACGTTCAGCTCCGGCATCGGCAACAAAGCCATTCTGCTGAGTGGCGTCTCCATGAAATTTATGGATTACGATAACGATGGCTGGCCCGATATCCTGCAGATCAACGGAGCGATGGTGGATAACGTCCAGCTTTATCACAGCGAAGTGAGTTACAAAGAACCTCTGCTGATGTTTCGCAATTTAGGGAAAGGTCAGTTTGAAAAAGCTTCTGATGCGCTGGGGCCTGACTTCAATCGCTCCATTGCGGGCCGCGGTTTGGCTGTGGCTGATTTTGACAATGACGGCGACGTCGATGTCGTCACCAACAATCGCGGCGATTATCCGTCGCTGCTTCGCAATGATGGTGGAAACGCCAATCACTGGCTGGAAGTGCTTCTGATCGGAACGAAGTCCAATCACGACGGCACGGGCTCATCTCTAAAGCTGACTGCCGGCGATTTTGTGCGCGTCGAACAAGGCAAAGGCGGCATGAGCTACATGTCTGCAAGCGATCCGCGTATTCACTTCGGCCTGGCAAAACGCACAAAAATCGATTCGCTCGAAATTACCTGGCCCAGCGGTCAAGTGGACCGGCTTAAGGAAGTTCCCTTGGATAAAATCATCGCCGTGAAAGAAGGAGTGGGAATTGTTCCGCATCCCTTTCCCAAGGTGCCCAGCAAATGATCGCTTATTCGCTTACCACCAAGATCGGTCATTCCGAACAAAGTGTGCGGAGTGAGGAATCTCTCTTCCCTGGCAGCCGTCAGGCTCAAACTCGATGAACTTCCTACGCCGCCGTTTTCTCGGCTCTTCTCTCGTTGGTCTGGGCAGTTCCCTGCTCGGGGTTCTTGCCACGCCGCTCTGGAAATGGAAATCCGGCTCCATTCTTCCAGCGGCGACTCTTCCTCAAACCGTTTCCAAATCTCCGGTCCAATTCGTCGACGTCGCTCGTGAAGCCGGACTCAACTCTCCCAACGTCTGGGGTGACCCTGAACACAAGCGCTACATCATCGAAGCGAAAGGCAGCGGTTTGGCTTTCTTCGACTACGATAACGACGGCTGGCTCGACATCTATCTCACTAACGGCACGCGGCTCGACGCGCAGTGGCCAGCGGGACAAGCGCCCACTTCGCATCTTTACAAAAATAATCGCGATGGCACCTTCAGCGACGTCACGGAAAAATCCGGGCTCGCGCGCACTGGATGGCAAACTGGCGTGTGCGTCGGCGATTACGATAACGATGGCTTTGACGATCTCTTCTGTTGCTTCTGGGGGCACAACATTTTGTTCCACAACAATGGGGACGGCACGTTCACTGACGTCACGAAAAAAGCCGGCGTTTATAACGAAGAGATCCGATGGGGCGCGGGATGCACTTTTCTGGACTACAACCGCGATGGCCATCTCGATCTTTTCGTTTGTAATTACATCAAGCTCGATCCGGCGAAAAACCCTGACCCGAACGGTCCCCCGCAATGCCAATGGAAAGGCATTCCGGTGATGTGCGGCCCGCGTGGACTGACTGGCGATACCAACATTCTCTATAAAAACAATGGTGACGGTACCTTTACCGACGTCACCGAGAAGGCTGGCATCCTCAAGCCCGGCCCGCGCTACTCTATCACCGCGGTGTCATATGATTTCGATAACGACGGCTGGCCGGACATCTACGTAGCCGTAGATTCGCAACCCAGCATTCTTTTCCATAACAATCATGATGGAACGTTTACTGACATCGCCGTCCTTGCCGGTTGCGCCTACAGCGAAAACGGACACGAACAAGCCGGCATGGGAGTTGCTGTCGCGGACTACGATTGCGACGGTTCACTCGACATCTTCAAAACCAATTTCGCCGACGATACCTGCAACCTTTATCACAACAATGGCGACGGCTCATTTACCGACGTTACCTTTTCTTCCGGCATCGGTATCAATAACAGCTACGTCGCCTGGGGCTGCGCGTTCCTCGATTACGACAACGACGGCTGGGCCGACCTCATGCAGATCAACGGCCACGTCTATCCAGAAATCGAAGGTCACGCCGTCGGGCAAACCTACAAGAATCCGCGACTTGTTTATCGCAACCTGGGCAACGGGCACTTCGCGGACGTCTCCGCGCAAATGGGTCCCGGCATCACCGAAAAATATTCAAGCCGCGGCGCAGCCTTTGGTGATTATGACAACGACGGCGACATGGACGCCCTCGTTCTGAATCTGGGCGACCTACCGTCTCTTCTGCGTAACGAAGGGGGCAGCAGGCAAAACTGGATCAAACTGAAGCTGATCGGCACCCTCTGCAACCGCACGGCAATCGGCGCTCGCGTTCGCGTCGTCAGCGGCACCCACTCTCAAATCGACGAAGTCCACAGCGGATCGAGCGTCATGTCTCAGTCCGATTTGCGTCTCCACTTCGGCCTTGGCAAGTCCCAAGTCATCGACCTCATTGAAGTAAAATGGCCCACCACCCAAAAAATCGAACGCTTCACCAAGGTTCCCGCCAACCAAATCCTAACCATCCGCGAATCTCAAGGCATCGTGTCCGCCTTCAAGCCCAAAACAAAATAGTCAAAAAAGGTTCACTTGCTTCGCTACTCAGCGAATCCTGCGTGTGGGCGTTGTCTTTGATTCCTTTTTGCTGCTTAATCTTGGTTGCCGATTGAACCTGGTGAGGAAGGGAGAATGCGCGCCGCCCAACCACCGCCTGGCGCCAGCTGTACTTTCAATTTCATCCCCTTTTTGACCTGCTGCGTCGTTTTCTTATAGTCGCTCGCCATGCGATCTGCATTCAGGCCGTCCTGGTACGCTTCCATCGTGAAATTTCCTTCCGGCAAGAACGACAGGTCAATGTCCAAATCGCGTGCCGTCCAATCAGTCATCGCACCCACGTACCAGTCGCGGCCGTTTCTTCTCGCCACTGCCACATACTCAGAAATTTTCCCGTCCAGCGCTTTGCTCTCATCCCACGTGGTCGGCACGGGCCCGAGGAACTCCATAGCTTCCGGCTCACGCTCATAGTTCGATGGACTGTCGGACAGCATCTGGAGCGGGCTCTCAAACACCACGTACATCGCCAGTTGGTGACACCGCGTTCCCAACGCCATCGGCCGCTTGAAGATCGGAGCGAACATGTCTTTTTGCGCATTCAGCATCGCGCCCGGCGTGTAGTCCATCGGGCCCAGGAACATCCGCGTAAAAGGCAGGGTGACGTTATGCTTCGGTTCGGCATCAGCGCTCCACTTGCACCACTCCATTCCGCGCACCCCCTCCGCGCTGATCAGGTTCGGCCATGTGCGCGTCAGCGAAGCGGGCCGTTGTGCGCCGTGAAAATCCACTAGCATTTTTCGTTTTGCGCACTCGCGGCTCACCTTGTAGTAGTAATTCATCAGCAGCTGATCATTCCGCTGCATAAAATCGACTTTGATTCCTCTCACGCCCCACTTCGCATACTGATCGAGCGCCGGAATCAACTGATCGTCCAGCGACTTCCACACCACCCAAAGAATGACTCCCACATTTTTCTGCTTCGCATACTTCATCAACTCTTCCATGTTGATTTCCGGCACCACCTCCAACACGTTGCCGAGCTTGTACCACCCTTCATCGAGAATGATGTATTGCAGGTGATATTTCGCGGCAAAGTCGATGTAATACTTATAAGTCTGCGTATTCACGCCGGCGCGAAAATCCACGCCGTAAAGATTGTTGAAGTTCCACCAGTCCCACGCGACTTTGCCCGGCTTGATCCACGATGTGTCCTGCACCTGCGACGGTTTCTCCAGCAGCCACACCAGTTGATTCGTCAATAGGTCCGCGTCATGCTCCACTATCCCCAGCACGCGCCACGGAAACGTGCGAGTCCCATTGGTCACCGCAATGTAGTCCGCGGCCTCGGCGACCTTGAAATCACGATCCTTTTCCAGTTTTTCTTTCACGGGATAGGGCTCAAATGTAGCGGAGAGCCCGTTCTCGGCCGTGCCCCGCAGCCACAATCCGGGATAGTCTTCGACGCCCGATTCCGCGACTGCAATCTTGACGCCGTCGCCTGCATCCACTACCACCGGCAGCGTCGCAAACTTCGTCGCCGCAATCTCTTTCAACGGATGCGGCAAATATTTCCGCTCGTTATGCGAGAAAAAGCTCTCTTCTTCTGGATAGAATGCAGTGTAGTCTCCAGCAAAGCGGAGATCGGCTTGCTCTCTGTAGACCTTTGCATTTTCGCCTCCGAGGTTCGTCTCGATCCGATACGCAATCCCTTCCGGATACGCGCGAAAAGTCACTGCGTACCCACCGTCCATCTGCAGCCGCAGTTCGTCGTATCGCTCGCGAATCTGGGCAAATTTTTGCCGTATGACCGGCTCCAGAACGCGGTCCGCGCTATCTTTCTTGGTCGACTTCACCTGCGGGTTTTCGCCAAGCGTTTTTCCATCAACGTTGATCGACAGCGTGGAGTCTTTTACCAACATCTTGCCTTTCAGCAAAACGTCGTAGGCAATGCGGTTTGTCACATGGATCCGCACTTCGATCCGGTCGTCAGGCGATTTCACGCTATAGCTCGAGTCCGCCGCAGCTCGGTTTGCAGAGCAACTCAGGCAAAGGAACAGCAGCGCCTTGCAAGGCATGCCCATAGCTGTATTCATAGGTTCACCCTTTTCGGTAATTTGCTGCCTGCCTGAATTCGTTTTTCATTTCCTTCCATGCGGCCCAGAGGTTTGTTTGTCGGTCCCGGGGCATATCGGTTTCCCGACAGAATCAAATTCTCATTTGCGCCAAATGGAGCTTGCGGACGGACTTCGCGAGACCGCTTGCAGTCTTCGCAAAACGCGCGCTCAGAGAGAAACGCCTCTCTTCCATGGAATGAAATCGTTCTGGCTCAACAGTTCAGCCTTCGTCTTTATTTCTCCGCTTGCAATTTGAATGACGCGATCCAGAATCTCTTCCCCCATCTGGGAAATTGTCCGACGTCCTGCAATCACCTCGCCAGTATCAATATCGATGATGTCCGACATCTTCTCGTTTAGCGTCGAATTCGTGGACAGTTTCACGACCGGCGCAATCGGATTTCCCGTCGGCGTGCCCAAGCCGGTCGTGAAGAGCACCAGATTTGCTCCCGCGCCGACCTGAGCCGTCACGCACTCCACATCATTCCCCGGCGTGCATTGCAAATGAAGTCCCGGCCGCGTTGCATACTCCGGATAATCCAAAACGGCGCTCACCGGAGCCGTGCCTCCTTTCTTCGCCGCTCCCGCAGACTTCATGGCGTCCGTAATCAATCCATCGCGGATGTTGCCCGGAGACGGATTCATGTCAAACCCGGAGCGAACCGCTTTTGCTCTTGCTGCGTAGTCGCTCATGAGTTGGATGAAGCGGTCAGCCACTTCCCTTTCAGCGCTGCGATTAATCAGCTCCTGCTCCACGCCGCAAAGTTCCGGAAATTCGGAAAGAATCGTCCTTCCCCCCAGCGCGACGACAAGATCCGACGTATGCCCGATCGCCGGGTTCGCTGATATCCCTGAAAATCCGTCGGAGCCTCCGCACTTCAGCCCCAGGCAGAGTTGAGACAAGGGTGCGGGTTGCCGCGTAAGTTTGTTGGCTTCAACTAGACCTTCAAAAGTTTTTCGAATCGCCTCCGAGATCATCGCGAATTCGGATCCACTTTGCTGCTGTTCGAACACGAAAAGCGGCTTCGAGAAATTGGCGTCGCGCTTCTTCAGCTCTTCGCGAAGGATGGCCGTCTGCGAGTGCTGGCATCCCAGGCTGAGAACGGTCACGCCAGTCACGTTCGGGTGGTGAATGTATCCAGCAAGCAAGCCACAGAGATTGTTGGCGTCCTCACGCGTGCCCCCACAACCTCCCTCGTGTATCAGGAACTTGATGCCATCGACGTTCTCAAAGACTCTCGGCCGTCGTCCCGGCCTGCTGCCCTCAACGGAACTAGTGCCGTCCCGTTCGAGTGGCTTTCCTTCTTGATACGATTGCACCAGGTTCGCAACCTGCTGCCGATACACCTGGGGAAGAGCAAACCCCAACTCTTCTTCAAATGCCTGCTTTAAAACCAGAATATTTCGGTTCTCGCAGAAGACCAGCGGCACAACGAGCCAATAATTCCGCGTTCCGACTTGGCCGTCCCTCCTGGCGTATCCGAGGAATGTCCTCTGGCTCCAACGCGAAATGTCCGGCGGCTCCCAACGATAGTCTTCTGTTTTCTCGTGAAATGCCGCAGCTTCGTGACGCACATTTCGCGTCGTCAGCTTCTCTCCTGAACCGATCGCCTCCGTCGCTTTGCCAATCAGCACACCATACATGACCACCGCGCCGCCAGTAGCGATATCCCGCGTCGCGAACTTGTGCTTTGCGGGTACATCAGTTCGCAACGCAATCGTGCGGCCGTCGAAGCCGATCTGCTCGCCCCGCGGCAGGTTACTCAGGGCAACCAGAACATTGTCCTTCGGATTCAGTTGCAACACTCGGCTCGCCGTCATAGTCGAAATTCTGCTCCCGATTTCAGTTCCCGGCGCTTCAGCCGTGCACCAACACCTTTTGAGTCGGACAAGCGTCTCGTGTCAAGCCAGGACGCATGAACATTCATTTTAGCAAGACTCCATGCTCGTGGTTTTCATCCGCCTTTACACGCGAAGTATTGGCCCAAGCCTCGGCTTGTGCCCCTTACGATGGCGATTCGGTCTGTGGGATCGAAGAGCGCCCCGCTCACGAAAGTGCCCCTGGTGCAAGAATGACCTTCATGAGGTTGGGCTCGCGCGCATGCAGGCGCGCAAACCATTGCGGACCATCGGCGAGTGGCGCGATCGCTGTAATCAACGGCCTCACTTGGATCTTTCCTGTTTCCAGCAATTCCATGGCACGCGGATATTCTCCCGCCGAGGCGCAGGAGCCTTGCAGGCGAATTTGGCGCGTGACCACCTTTTGCAGAGGAAGCGTGATTTCAGGGGAAATGTTGCCCACCAGAACGACGGTCCCACCTTTACGCACGCACTCCACGGCTGCGGTGACCGTTTCCGTTTTTCCAACTGCTTCTACGGCGACGTCAACGCCGGCGCCAGCGGAAAGCTGCAAGACTTGCGCGACTACATCCGTTTCGGCGGACAAAACGGCGATCGCGCCAAGGTCTTGTGCGAGTTTCAAACGCGAGCTATCAATGTCCGCTACAAAGACGCGCGTACATCCGGCTGCACTCAAGGCTTGGGCGGCGAGCAGTCCAATCATTCCGGCACCAACGACAAGTGCGGTACTCTCGGGAGAAATCCGAGCCAGGGAAACGGCGTGCACAGCAACCGCGACCGCCTCCAGCATTGCGGCCTCGGCAAACGAAAGGCTATCCGGCAAGCGGTACACGATGCGTGATGGAACGGCGACATATTCGGCGAATGCTCCAGCGCGGCGATAGTCCGCACAGGAGACGCCGAGAACCTGACGATTGTCGCAGAGATTAATTTCACCACGGCGACAGGGCGCGCAGATGCCGCAGTACACGGTCGAATCGAACGTGACTCTATCGCCTTCGGCAAAATCCGTTACGCCGTCGCCCAACGCAGCAACAATTCCAGCAGCTTCGTGGCCCATAACAATCGGAGGAATGCGGCGTCCAGAGGAGCCATCGTAGCCGTGGACATCGCTCCCGCAAATCCCGCACGCCGCAACGCGAACGAGAACTTCACCGGGACCGAGCTTCGGCTCGGGAAGATCGGCGAACTCGAGATGCTTGTATTTGGACAGCAGAAGGGCTTTCATGGGCACCTGAAATCAGGTTAGAAAAAGTGGCTGCTACTCTAGCGCATATCGCTGGCTTCGGAAACACCATATCCGAGAACGATTGATTCAGATGGACCGCGGTGTGTGTTTTGCGGGCATATTACAAGCTCGAACTGTGAATCGCGTCGCCAACGGCGATCCGTGACTTCGCTGGTGATTGCTTTTCCGCCCCTCGGCGAGGTTTTGCTTTCGCGTTTGCAGCACGCGTTGGCCGGGGTATCGCACTTCTCCCGCGGAACCGGTGCGAGGCAATTGCAGATCCTCGATAATCTGATCGACGATGTTGCGCGACGGATCGGACCGAATGAGTGTAGTGGGGGCGAGGGCGATGAATACTTGCGAGATTTTTGTTTCGCATTCCGAGTCTGCCGTGATCTGATGCGTGGCGCAGCCTCCAGAGAGCAGTGCGCCGACCATATCCAACATGAGCGAAAGACCCGAGCCTTTCCAGTAGCCGATCGGCAACGGGCGTTTCGATCCTTCGATGGTCGCAGGATCGCGTGTAAGATTTCCGGCGGAATCGAAACCACCCGCGACAGGCAATTGCTCACCTCTCATTCGATAGGACGCGAGGGCGCCGTACGAGAATTGCGACATGGCCATATCGAGAACCACATGGCCTGCGGCTCGCGGCACAGCGATGATCAAGGGATTGTTGCCGACGCGCGGATCGGCGGCTCCCCACGGAGGCAGATTAGGCAGCGTGTTGGTCCAGCAAATTCCAATGACGCCGGCTTCGGCAGCTTGCCACCCATAGCTGCCACCGCGCATCCAGTGATTCGTGTTAGCCAGGGCGACGCAGCCGAGTCCGTGCTCGCGGGAAATCGCGATCGCTCTTTCCATGCAGCGCCATGCGTTCAAGTTGCCGGGGCCGCTGTTTCCGTTCCATCTTTCAAGTGCGCCAAAACTTGCGCTGAGTTGCGGCTGGGCATGGACGATGATCACTCCGCTTTTGATCATGCGCACGAACTGGGGGAAACGGTTCAGGCCGTGAGAATAAACGCCGTCGAGGCTGGTTTCTGCAAAGAGTTGCGCGCAAAGGCGGGCGCGGTCGTGGTCGAAACCCAGATTGAGGAGGATTTTCAGGAGAACGGCAACGAGTTCGTCGTAGGAAATGCGCATGGGATTGTTCTGCTTAACGCCGGAATAGCCTACACCAGATGTTCCGCAGGCGAATCATGGATTCGTCCTAAATAGGATTTTCAGAAAAACTTAAAACGACGAATCACGGGAAATGTTTTGCGAGACGATTTTGTTTGTTGTAGTCTGCCCCAGCCATGAGATCCGTTTTCTTTTTTCTGCTGCTGAAGATGGCGAGCCCGTGCTTTGCCACGGATTTGACCGGCCAATAACTCAGAGCGAGTCTTAAGCGGAAATCTCACGCGGAGTTAAGGGAGCTGCAGACTATGCAGCAATACTAAAGACTGTCAAATTGTAGGAATTGAAGAATCTATTCAGCGGAACTGAACGAAATATTTGCGGGTTCTGAAAAGCTGGGACAAGTTTCTATCGACGTAGATGCGGCCTGACCGAGGATCTCTGCACGCGCAGAGACCTGCCTCCAGGCTTCGACTCAACCAGCAGAGCGATACCTGGCGAACCACTCTTCCTTTATGATTTTCCCGGAGGCGTTACGCGGCAGGCTCTCCAGGAAGCCGATTTCTTTTGGCACTTATAGCGAGCTAATCGGGTGCTCACAAATTCCATGATTTCTTTCGAAGCGACGCCACTTCGTTTTCGTGCTACCAGGTAAGCAACGCCCGCCTCTCCCCATTTCGAATCAGGAATCCCAATGACGGTGCCAGTGACGGTGTAGGTAGTTCAGTTTAGGGATGTTAGGCTCGGAGAGGTCCGGTTGGATGCTGAAGCCGTTCCGCAAGTTCCGTAGTCTTTGATCACGTTCTGCACTTGAAACATCGGATTTCCACTACCGTCGCTAGCCACCACAACTCCCTTGAGGGTGATTCGCTCGCCTGCCTTGAGGGACCTGCTGCTGGTCACAATCGAGTAGGTCTGGTTGTCCTTCTCATTGGTCAGGTTGATTCCGTCCTGGATGGACTGGGTGCAGCCGGTAAGATAACTCTGCGTTTTGTCGGCAGAGTGATGATGGTGGTGGCGCACAAGAAGGGCGATGCCAACAGCAGCTCCAGCCGCAACCCCAACACCAATGCCAATTGTCTTACCGGAGCTGTATCCCCCTGATGGCGCGGTGTATCCGCCACTCCCGGAGGTCGCTCCTGATCCGCCCATACCCCCTCCGCCATACTGAGCGCACGCGGCTCCGCACACGGCCAGAGAGAGTGTCGCAATTCCCGTGAACCGTACCAACCAATGTGAAAACATTACGTTTTCCTCTTTTCGTGTTTAGTTAAAGTTCGAAATCAGAACCGATAGTTCCGGCTCGGTCCGCTTATCCCACCGGTAACTCGGACCCGGATATGCCGGATTATCCAGGCGCTTAACAACAACGACTGAAGTTCTCGTTGTTTTATTCCATCAATCACCTTGGTCGCTTCGGCTCGTTATGCATGCGAGATCCTGCCGGACGGAGCTACGTCCTTTGCCAGGGGAACACAGTGATGCAACCTTCAGTGATGATCCTGGCCATCTGCCCTCGCCGCTGAAACGGTTCGTCCTTACACCGCACTATCACATTAAGGACCCGCAGCGGAGGTCCGCACTAAGCGTGCTTCTCCTTAGCGGGCCCCGTAGACCGCTATAAAGGAGACCCCATGCCAGAAAATCTCCGAGGTGTGGTGCATATTAAAGTGAACGAAAACATCAGTCTCGAGCATCTGCAAGCGATCGTTGCCAGGATTGCCGGGATGGCCGGATGCAGGCCATGCGGAATCATGGGCATCGATCTGCGACTGGTTGGTGACCCAGCCGAATCGCAGGAAATTGCCAAGCTTCCCGGCGTCAAGTCCGTTGGCTTCGGCGAATAACGGGCCTTGCAAATGGTCGGCGCCGACAACACGGTATCGCGCTGCGCCCGGCCGGCGCTGGCCACCACATACGAGGGTGACGACATCGCTCTTCTCGAACGCATCGTTCCTCTCGTCGATGTGATCGAGATCTCACCCGATGCCATCGCCCGAACTGACGGCAAACGGGCCCGCTTACGTCCGGAAGTGCTCGACGAATACGCCTGCGTAGCATCGAACGTCCGATTCATCGCCCACGGCATCGGCCTCTCCATCGGCTCTTTCGACCACTGGGATGAAGGCTACCTTGGTCTGCTAGACGAACTCTTTGCGCATGCCCCTCTCGACTGGCACAGCGAACACCTCGCCACGACCGTTGTGGCCGGCGAGAGCGTTGGGACTATGTTTCCAGTTCCGCGTAGCGAAGAAGCTCTCGACTTGATCTGCGAACGCGTGCGATTGATTCAAGAGCGTTACCGCGTTCCCTTTCTGCTCGAACACGTCATTCACCTGCTGCCCGATGCTCCCGCAGAGTTCACTCCCGCTGCCTTTTTGAACGCCATCACCTCGCGCACCGGATGCGGCTTGATTCTTGACGCTTATAATCTGCAGTGCGACGCGGCCAACCAGCGCCTAGACATCGGTGGCTTTCTCGACGAACTCGACCTGAACTGCGTGCGGGAGATCCACCGACAGCGATGGCGAGTGCGACAGTGGTCTCGTCGGTCAGACGGGAATGAATATCAAGCTGGAATCCCTGGTGTGCGACTCCCCCCGCCATGTGCGGCGCGCTCCCAACCTGAGAGCGGTCACGTTTGAACTTTTGAAGGAAGCCGTGCCCTTTCTGGGTCACGACGCCATCTCGGCGGAACTTTCGCGCATCCGCAAGGCGATTTCATGACGACGCTCGAAACCTATCAACGCGGCCTGCTGGACCTCGTAAAATCACGTGGCACGCCGCCGACCGACCCCTACCTCTGCGAGGTCGCAAGCTCCCGTGGAATTGAGGTGGTGCGCGAAATCGCCGTTTGGTGGCGAGCATTCCAGATCGCGACGCAGTGTCCCTTGGTCTCGCGCCTCCTTAAGCACCATGGCTGCTTTGACGAGACCATTGGTCAATACTTCGCTAACAACCAAACCTCGCCTTTCGTTGAGGAACTCACCAACCATTTCCTGCTTTTCCTCAACGGGAACAATGACCCCTTCCTCCGCTCCGCCGCCAAATTCGAACGCGCCCTTTTGTCTGCGCGAGCCGGATCTGAAGACATCTGCGAAATCTACTTCGACCGCAATCCTGACCTGGCCTTTCAATCTTTAGAACAGGCCAGCACGATTCCTCCGCCAGAACCTGGATTTCGATACCGCATGATTGTGGACCGCATCTGCCGGGAATGTTTCGCTGCGCTCGCGAGGACATCGACGATTCACGAGCGGCTCGCTTCTAGTTCCGCCGTTCGTCCGATCGGCATCGATAGCTGGCCGTCCCTTGAAGATAAGGCTTGGCTTTGGGACGCGGCCCTCGCGTTACTTCACCTCTTCTTGCGCTTTCTTCAAAATCTCTGGATCCGCATTGCAGTTGAGTAGCGCGCGGACCTCGCGCCACGCTTCTTGATTGTCTTTTTCGAGCCACGAATCTTCGATTTGCTTGATTTGGTCTTTCGTTAAATGCCAGGACAGCGGAGGCGGTTCTTTCGACGCGAAGAGAAAGTTGATCGTGGTTACGTTCACGGGGTCTTTTTGGGAGGCCAGATAGTCGTGGGCCATGTCACGCTCGATCGAATCCCTGAGCTGCTGTGAACTGGTTCGCACATGCAGGAGAGTTTCGATTGGACCGACCAGTTGTTTCTGCCAAGACCAAGCACTACCGTCTTTTTCCGGTCCAGGTTTGGCGTCAATCAGAATGAGCAGGACTTTATAGCCCTTGAGCTCGCCGCTCGTCTGGTTGAGCCATTCGACCGCACTGAGAAGTCCCGAATTGTCGTAGTAGCCCCCGTCGCCCACGTGATAGGCGGTCTTAAGGGGACCAGCCGACGCTCTGGCGAGCGGCGAAACGTAGGGGAAGGTCGCCGAGAGTCTCGCGGCGGTCGTTACCTCCAGATCCCCGGTGGGAAACAGTGAGAAGAATCGCTGCGTGCCGTCCGAAGATGTATCTGTCGACGCAATTAGGAAACGGTCGCCTGTCTCGCTGGAAGTCGCATTGAAAATAACCGCCGGACGCAAACCGCGGCGCACGTCTTCGCGCCATTGTTTCATGGTGGGTGTTTTGAGTCCCTTCTCTCTCCACCCCGTGGACCAGGTGTTTTCGAGCGACCAACCGCGGTCAAATGTCTCGGGAACAAGACTGCCGAGCGCGGGCACTGTGCGTGCCAGGTCGGGATACGCCAGACCCCAACCGACTGCGCTCAGCGAGGAACGCTTGGCGTTGAACCGGACTGCCTGCAAGTCATCATCGTTCGATGGATAGTCCCCCGTTCCCAGATACGGTCCAACCACGAACATCGACCCCACGCTCCCCCCTGACACCGAACTGACAAGCACAAGCGAGTCACTCAGAGCTCGGCAGCCCTCCTGTTCTAGACGCGTCATCACTTCCGCAGTCCAGGCAGCGGCGCGGATTCCCCCGCCGGCCGTGGCAACGATCACGGCGGTATCGCTCTTCTGGCCTCGCTCTCTTTTCCAGGCTCGAATCACATCGACAGGGCGGAGACCACCGCTGTCGACGACTTTCTTGTCTTCTACGACAAATTCGTGATCGGTCGTCTCCACTCCGATTAAGAGAGACGCGGCCAGCAGCGTCGTAAGAACCGGAAGGCGGATGCGGTCCAGAAAAAACGCGGCTCCGGAAAAAAACCAAGTGAGAATCGTGAGAAGAACCAAAAGGAAGAATAGAGCGGCTGGCTGACGCTCGGGCGATGACCACGCCGGCGAAAAGAAAATTCCCAACAATACATAGAATCCGAAGAAGACTGCCAGGGCAATACCTGCCATCTCATGACCGGATCGCAGGCGCGTTCCATCCAGAATACCGACCGTCAGATCCTGAGGCAGCCGTCCGAGCCATGACCCAATCAACTTCCAGAAGGCTGACTTGGGTGTCGCCGTCCTTTCGAGGAAACCGAAAGACGGAAAGATCGTCTCCGCACTATGTCCTGCCGGGTCTTCAATGGCAAAGTGTAGCGAGGCAGTGAGAGCCAATACGCCCACCGCGAAAAGCAAGCCGAGGAAGGCAGCCAGAATCTTGAGCGGGGCGCTGGGTTTCGCAGATCCGATGAAAAGAACCGCCACCAGTGGCACGGCCAGGAGTCCGTACCCGGCGACCATCCGAGTGCCAACTAGTCTTGGTTGTATCGAAGTCGCGCGCACAAACCGATCGGGTCCGTACACCAACACCAATCGGCACGTCACCATGATGCTCCAAGCCAATTGAAAGGCCGCCCACACCACAAAAAGGAACGACCTGAAGCCCCTTCCGTCAAACAGGCCCACAAAAAGGCTCGGGACGAAGGCATAGGCAAGCGGAAGAGCCAACACTAAGAGCAAAGCTGCAATAATTTGGAACCTCAGAAGATACCCGTACTCAATCCACAGCACGACGGACTGTAAAGGATAAGGCCAAACGCGGGCCAGGATAAGCAGGAAGGCCAGAGAAAATGCATATAATATGTAGAGCATTAGCCCAGGAATGGCCAGCGCCGCAAGGATGAAAACTCCGGAAACAGCGAGACCCGCCGCCACAAATCGGTACAAAGGCCCCTTGCGTGACCAAACAAGGATTCCCGCAACGACAAGAGCAATACCGAGTAACGTCCACTTCACGAGCGAAAATGGCCGCGGTAGCAGGCCGTCGAACTGCGCCGAATCGGAAAGCGCCGTAAGCCCCTTCAAAATTCGTATGTCTTCCAGAACGTCGAATAGCGCGGCAACGGAAATGAAGCCGGCCAGTAAATTCGACGGCCATCCACCTTCTATGCGTTCGAACAAAACAAAAACGCTCCAGTACAGAGCGATCAACACAAGATCCATGTAGGTGTTCGCGCGAACGAGCTTGATGTTGCCTGCGATCCGGTCCGCGCCCGCTTGCTTGACGATCGCGGTAAAGCAATCCGGCGTTGCGGCGAGTTCCACATCGAGAATCGGCTTCCCACTGAAATAGCAATTCGCCGGAACCTGCTGGCGTTCTGCCGGAGCGATGCCGTTCGCTTCGACCCCCATGGCCACACTCCACACCATTGTCGCGATCAAGAACAGGAACAGGCGACGCTCTAACGGGCTGGACATAGGGCTTGCCTCGGAGGTATTGCCGCTGAAGCTATCATGAAAACACAAAAGCCAACTACTTTGATTCTCTCGCGCAAGGGCCATCTATTTAAATACAGAGATGGCGCAAAATCAGGAATGGAGGTGCTTCGCCGCACCCCACTGCCGAACCCCGATTCCCATATTTTTTGCTGTGGCAAATTTCGACAGGCTGATCCGCAAATCGTCCAGTGTGGCTTGACTCGAAGGTCGCGGCGATATGACAAGGTCCACCAAGAAACACCATATCCAATCCCGGAAGCCGGCGTCTCGGCCAGTTGTCGCAGAGGCAAAGGTCTTCAGGACAGGACGGAGCCAGGCGGTGAGGCTTCCCAAGGAGTATCGCGTCACAGGTGATAGCGGCTTACCCCCAAAGCAGGCGATCGCTGGGCGGGGCTGTTCGCTGTCCTCGACGAGTTCAGCTTGACGCGTTTTCGAATCCTCTCGATATCCTGAAAAACATCTCTTAAGCGCGGCCTGTGCCCTTGAGCGATTCCTTAAGAGTCGTAGCCGGGGCCGCCAGGCGACCCGCACTCTTTCCACAGCTTTTCCCAATTCCAGATCCCGTACGCCACCTTGTTCGGCAACGGGAATCCGAGCTGATGGGCTAGCATACATACCTGCCCACGATGGTGCGCTTCATGAGAAAGCATGTAGCACAGCATTTCCAGGCCAACCGGCCAAGGCCGCGCCCAGCCGTCTCTGCGAAACTTCTCGACGCGCCCCCCGCAACCGCCGAGCGCTTCAGCGAGCATCTCCACGCAGCGAGCGGCGCTCTCGGCCAATCCCACACGGGCCTGCTGCGGCGTGCAGCGCGCGCGGTTGAGCTGTCGTGGAACCTTCAGGTGCGGAGCTGTAAGCCTGACCCACTTGGAGCGGACATTGTGCATGTGCGTGAAGATCGCCACAATGGGGCGGGCCTTGCCGGGCGGTTTGGCTCTCCAGGCGGTAGGGTCAAGATGTTCGATAAGAATCTGGTTCATGCGATCATTGGCGGCAAAGATCTGGACTGCGGCTCGACCGAGTTGAGTGTGATCTTTGTGTTGACGCGTGGTCACGGCTCCCTACTCCTTGGCCTATAATACCCCCCGGCCGCGGGCCATCCGGAAGTAATCCACTTCATCCGTCACGCGGAACCGCCCGGAGACTAGCGTCTTGGCTTTTTCACGCGGCCGACTGGCGACGATTCTTCCGTTGCTGCTTCGCCGCCTCCAGCTTCCGATCCCTGTCGGCGTGGATCTCCTGCTGACGCCCGGTGAGCATGTTCCGTCCTACACCGATTATTGGATGGGGCACTCGAACGGAGAAATCCAAATCTTTGCCGTATCCGGTACTCTCTCATCTAGGAAGTTCCATCTGAAGTCTCAACCGCAGATTTGCGAATGATCTCACCGAGTTTCCTTCGAAAGAGTTTCTGTCTCCCTCTCGCCGGGTGATCGATCATTTCCTCGTTGAGGACGCGCAATCCATCTTTTCTGAGTGCCTCGGCACAAACCGAATAGGTCGGGCTGCCTATGAGAATCACCGGCACATCTCCGTCTCTCGATAGGTTCCGAACTTTCTTCCTGAGTTCCGGAAGCGCGTTACGAATCATTTGCTTCTTTGTCGCGGCATCTGCATCTTCTGGCATCGGCTGCTCTAAGGCGTCGATCAAATAGAATCCGTCCCTCTGGAATTTCTTAAGCAACTCCGATTTCAATTGTCGAACGCGCTTTGCATCAAAACCCGGTTTTTGGTGGTCGTCATACTCAACGAAGGTGGTACGGATTGGATAAAGGACCTTCATCATTTCAAGGAAGAGCGTATCTCCATTCGTGAGGGCCGCGAAGTAAAAGAATCGGCCCGATCTGAGTGCCGGAGGAGCCTCAGCGATGAATAACAAGCGAATAGGGGTAGGGCGATATTTTCTGCTGGCTTCGGCAAAGTGTCGGGCATATGCCATTGTGTATCTCTTTTATGAAGGCAATTGGCCTCTATTGTGCGTCGCTGGCGAATTGCTCACGCACGCAATCATAAGCACGCATTTGAGGATCGATCCATACCGACACCAGCGGGCCATTCGTTCCCCCGCCCCGCTCGGATCCAGACCTGGTACAAACCGCCCTGCAATGGGTTTTGCAATTCCACGGACCGCGACCTGAGATGAATTCGCCGATTCGTGTCTTCCATTCTCCAAGCCTAGGCTCGGGTCACGCAGCGAATTGCCGAGCCAGCTCGCTCGGCAAGGAAGTAACCCACTGTTGATTCCCGGCTTCCCCCTTGGTGCAACTCCTACTAAGTGGTAAGAAGCACGGCCACGATCTCACCGTCGCTCGCAGGCTGTACCCGTCACGGACGGATTGGCACAGAGGCTGAAATATTTCACAGTAAAAGGAAAGGAACGCGCCCAACGCCAGCCAGCGAAAGGGGAGTAAACTGAGCGTTTGGGATAGACAGCACAGCATGGAGCCCTTGCGTCAATGACAGTTCACCGTCGTACGATCGTTCCGATGTCACTCCGCCACTTCTCCCATAGCCTTCTCTATCTTCGCCAGCTCTTCATCCGTCACTTCGGAAACCGATTGTCTTTTGCCTTCGACAACGTCACTGTCAATTGAAGGCCACGATGTCGACAACCAGGTTGGTTCTGCGATTCAGCAGCACGATGTTTCCTCCGATCAGGACGTGTGCGCACTCAGGAGGCGGAGGAGTCAGGCGTACTTCCAAATCTCGCGGTACGGGTTGCAGGCGTTTCTGGAGGCCTGGCGGAAGTGTGCCACGCATCACCAGTTGTCTTTGTAATCCGGGAGGTAATTGATCTCTTTTGGCTAGGCCAGGCGGAAGATGGCCTTCATGCTCGTCGTACCAGCCGCGCGCAACGCTTCGGTCGTGATCCTTGTAATAGTGTTTATCATGGCCGCGTGAATCGCGGTCACCTTCATTTTCATGTTTTTCGTTACCTTTTCCGTTTCCGTGCCCGTGACCTTGGGCGAGTGCAAAATTGCCAGTGAGGACGAAAAATCCGAACGCGCCGGCGAATATCCATTTTGTCGATTTCATTTTTCACTCCGAGTTGAAAACACTATATCCATCAGGGTAGCGGAAAACGACGCACTACAATTTGCCGCCGGCACGCGCGTGTCGTGACGTTTATCTGACCTTTAGATCAGGTACCCGGTTGCCCCGTGAATCGGATCTCGCTACGGCTCACTGGGAGCCGGACAAATTGCTAATCGAGCGATCGACATCGCTGCCCTGGGCGGCACGCGAGGAACTCGATTTGACTGTACGAAGTTCGGTTGTGGCATGGCGCTGTCTGCACCATTCATAGTGCAAGCGAGCAATTTCAGGCTGCGTCGGGAAGTTATTCGCCGGCCCCGAGAAGATGAGACGGTTGGTTGGCCGCTGTTTGAATCGGGATGGCTTCGGAATCGCAGCGCTGCGGAACACTCTGCTGCATGGACTCTCCCGTCAAACAGAATCCCTGGCCACGCCAGTGTGCAGTTTGTATCGCACAAGCTTTCCGGCGGCGTTTCTTGGCAACTGCTCCAAGAACTCTATCCGCCGCGGGTACTTATAAGGACTAATTTTTTGCTTTACATGCTGCTGGAGCTCATGGATTAAATCTGTGCTTTGAGCAATACCGTGCCTGAGGACGATGAACGCTTGCGGTATGACCAATCCGTTTGCTTGTTCGCTCGGTGCCACCGCCACTTCCAACACCGCCGGATGTTCCAGCAGAGTATTCTCCACTTCCATGGGAGAAACCCACTGTCCGCAACAGCGAAACATGTCGTCGGAGCGTCCTGCGAACCAGAAATAACCGTCCGCATCCGCCGAAAACCTATCTCCGGTGTAAAACCACGCTCCCCGCATACGCTCGGCGCTCAACTCCTTGCGGTTCCAATAGCATGATGCCGCGCTCCTGCCGTGCACGATCAGATCTCCGACCACCCCTTCTGGAACGTCTTTTCCGTTTTCGTCGACTATGCGCAATTCGTAGCCATCTACCGGTTGGCCGGTGCTTCCCGGCCTCACTCTTCCCGGACGCGAAGACAGGTAGATGTGAAGGAGCTCCGTCGACCCCACTCCGTCTAGGATCTCCATGCCAAAGCGCCGCTTCCACTTTTTGAAGATCTCCGCAGGCAGCGGCTCGGCTGCAGATACGGCGTGGCGCACGCTCGACAAATCGTAAGCATGCGGCGCATCGGTGAGTTCCAACATCGCCGCATACAGAGTGGGCACCGAGAAGAACAGCGTCGGTCTAAACCGACGCGCTTTCTCCAGCAGTGGTCGTGCCTGCGACTTTCCTGAGTCGAGGATCGTGGTAGCGCCCACGTGGAAGGGAAACATCAACGCGTTTCCGAGACCATAGGCATGAAAGAGCTTGGACGATGAAAATGTCACATCGTTCTCGTTGATTCCCAGGACGCCGCGCGCATAGTGCTCACAACAGTGTCGCCAATCAGAATAGCCATGCACCGCAGCCTTCGGCATTCCGGTGCTGCCGGAGGTCCACAGCCAAAAAGCTCCTCTTTGGCTTCCCCCACACGCATCGGGCTCTGGCGAAGAATCGGCAACCCAGTCCTGCCAAGCCAGATGCGAGCCGCTCCCGGCTCCAACGACGATGGTGTGCGCTAGATGTAGTCGCCCCTCGACGATGCTCGCTATCTCCCGCTCAACCGATACATCCGCGACAAGCACCAGCGCTTGACTCTCGTCGAGAAAATAAGCGTAATCCTGCGCGCGCAGGTACGGATTGGTCGGCACGGGAACGGCGCCAATCTTTATTGCTCCAAAGTAACAGGCAGCGAATTCAATCGAATCCAGAAGCACTATGAGAACTCTGTCCCCCGAACGAACACCGAGTTTCTGAAGACCGCTGCCAACTCGGCCCACAAGATCGGCGACTTCTGCGTACGTCCAGGTACGGTTCTCAGACAGAACGGCTGCTTTTGACCCGCGGCCTTCCCTAATATGGCGGTCGACGAAATGATCAACTAGATTGTTGGCGTCGGGGATCGCCAATCGCCCGCTGGGCTCATTGCTCACAAAGCCTCCCTCCGTCTCAGTTGTATCCCGGGCCGTACCCTATTTCCGGTTTTTCACAATATACCGATCTTTCCACGCGTAGATATTGAAGGATACTTAGCCTCCATCACTTTGACCGGAAATTCTTGTAACCGATTCTGGATTATATAATCCAATACGCTAGCTCAGCTCACAAAGGAGAGATGATGAGTCTCGCTTCAGGAATGCTTTCAGGCAAGGTTGCATTGGTTACTGGCGGCTCGCGAGGCATTGGCGCAGGGATCGTGAAGCGCCTCGCCGAGGAGGGCGCGGCTGTCGCCTTCACCTACGCGGCCTCACGCGAAAAGGCGGAGCAGTTAGCACGTTCCATAGAAGAAAGAGGAGGAAGAGCGCTGGCGATCCGCGCCGATAGCGCTGATGCTGCAGCCGTACAAGGCGCGATCGACCAAACCATGACGGGCCTCGGGCGGCTCGACGTATTTGTAAGCAATGCGGGCATCCTGCTAAGGGGCACAATCGACCAGGTTTCGCTCGAAGATCTGGACAAGATGCTGGCGGTGAACGTGCGCTCCGTCTTCGTCGGCATTCAAGCGGCTGCACGTCACATGGCCGAGGGTGGGCGCATCGTGACCATTGGAAGCGTCGTCGCGCAGCGAACATCTTTTCCGGGGGCAAGTATGTACACCATGACCAAATCGGCTGTCGCCGGTCTGGTGCGCGGCGTCGCTCTGGATTTGGCCCCGCGCGGCATTACCGTAAACAATGTTCAGCCTGGTCCAACGGCGACAGACATGAATCCGCCGGACGGCCCACATTCCGAAGCTGTCAAGAACATGATGCCGATCAAGAGGTTTGGCACGGACGATGAAGTAGCCAGCCTTGTGGCCTATCTGGCCAGCCCAGGGTCGTCCTTAATCACAGGTGCGAGTCTGACCATCGATGGCGGCTATCTTGCATAAGCGGCGCGGCCGTTCTTCGATGCGGCACCTCCGGCCTCAACGCCTGTAACGCAAAGATGGAACTACCTTCGGTGCGTACAGATAAACTAGTCCAGAACAATGGGAATGGACGGATCATGGCCAGACCGAAGGAATTCGATCGCGACGAAGCTCTGCAAAAGGCCATTGGGGTTTTTTGTGAGAAAGGCTATGCTGCCGCTTCGACCGACGAACTGATGCACGCGATGGAGATCAACCGTCAAAGCATGTATGACACCTTTGGCGACAAGCGGCAGCTCTACCTGGAGGCGTTCCGGCGCTACGTTGCCGACAGCGTTAGCGAACAGATCGGCTATCTGGAGAAATCATCCTCTCCGCTTGCCGGAATTGAGAAGATGCTTCTGGCATTCGCTACCAGGACCGAAAGGGATGGGATTGCTGGTTGCATGGGCGTGAATGCAGTTTGTGAGTTCGGTCGATCCGATCCAGAGATAACGTCCCTAGGAGACACAGAGAGCGGTCGGTTAACCGCCGCGTTGGAACAGGCACTTCGCCAGGCTAAAACCAAGAAGGAGATCAGCAAGACGCTGAAGGAGAGCGCTGCTGCTCAATTTCTGCAGGCAACCCTTTCGGGCATGAAAGTGGCTGCGAAGGCTGGCGCAGACACACAGGCACTCAAAAGCATTGCTCATTTTGCGCTGCGTAGTTTGACCAGCCCTAGGTAGAGGGAAGTTTAGGGGTGTTCTGGCCGAGTCGTCGGTAACTCTCCAGAATCGGGAATTGCCCGTCGAGCCCACCTCATGCGTTGTGTTGCCTCGCTGTTTCGAGCAGTTTTGAAGTTGGGTCGATGATCGCCGCGCAATCGCCCAATTCTTATTCTTTTATGACCCAAATTTTTCAAATAGATATTTGAAGCGAGCATTTAGCTTTGTTCTCACCCAATCATTCACTAGACTCAATCCTTCTCCGTCCCGTATCACCGGCCAGCATTCCGCCGAATCGCCCGAAGGGAGGAATCCATGAGTCGGGTGCCAATCTGGTTTGAACGCAAATTTGATTTTTCGTTTCCAGTGGAACTGCATCCGAATCTGTGCACACGTCTGCGCGGCAGTCCGGCCAGACTCGAAGAGGCGCTTCGTGGCCATTCTCACAAAATCCTGATCAGGAAAGCGCAAGAAGAGTGGTCGGCTCAGGAACACGGCGGTCACTTGCTTGACCTCGAACCGCTGTGGCTGGCGCGAGTGGGCGACTACGTGGCGGCCAGCGACCAACTCACCGCGGCAGACTTGAAAAATCGAAAAACCGACGAAGCGAACCACAACGCGCGCCCGCTGGAACAGATTCTGACTGACTTCCGCGCTGCAAGAGAAAGACTGTTGAAGCGTGTGGACGAATTGGATCCATCACTATTTGCTCGAGCCATTCCTCACCCGCGTTTGAAGACGCCGATGCGACTCGTGGACCATTTGTATTTTGTCGCGGAACACGACGATCATCATCTCGCGCGAATATGGGAACTCGTCAATGCCGTCCGGTAGAGTGCTGGGGCCGGGTCGCTGAACAGTCATCATCCCGTGGTTACATTTTCACAACGGGCAAATCGTGCATGTAGCAATTCGGTTCTACCGGCAGCGGTCCAGCGATTCCGGTTGAACGGTCGGCTAAACAAGAAATAATTCGATCGCTGATCACGCTGAATGCCGTGATGACGTAGAGTGGCAAATAGACGAGGGCTGCGAGCCTGATCATCGCGCATCGCAAGGCCCAAATCACGACCAGCAGGGTGAGGTGAAAATCAAAGTTGAACTGCCAGGCGAAGCAGCGCAAGACGACGATTTCCAGAAAGATAAGCTAGAGTCCGCGCTTCTACAGAAAGCGGGAGAGTTCTGATTTTGTCTTCCCGAGCGTCAGCACAGCACCCGTGCCTGTGAGCAGAAAAAAGACCGGAGCGCAGATGTTGCGGGTGAAGAACTATGCGGCCGTGGCTTGCGCCAGGTTTGTCGGGCTGATTCCAGGCTGACCAAAATAATCTCGGGTGTGGTCCAGCGCCATGATCACTATGGGGGGTCGCGGTGTCATAGACCACGAAGAGAGCTAGACCGAGCCGACTGCTTTACGTTTGAAAAATTTGGTGTCGGCAGCGAGACCGAAGGCTTCTAGCATGTTGGCTTGCACTCGCTTTGAGAGAGCGTTGATCTCGTCGACACCGAAGCTTTGGGGGCTAACCAGATACCTCAGTTGCTTCTCTCCCGCAGGAGTCTCGATAATCCGCAGAACGGCGTCCGCGACTTCCTGAGCATTGCCGGCCGTGGAGGAGAGTGCCGCGTTGACCTTCGCAGGGATCTCCTTGACAGCGCCGTACGTATTGGTGCGGGCCTGGTCGGCAGCCGTCACCATATTGCCAAAAACAGGAGTCTCATATTGGCCAGGTTCGACAATCACGGATTCAATTCCTTGCGCGGCAAGTTCGTAGCTGTAGGACTCGGCCAGCGCTTCGAGTGCAAATTTGCTGGCGCAATAGAAACCCATCGCAGGAGCAACCACGCGGCCGGCAGCGCTGCTGATGTGCATGAGCACGCCACTGCGTTGGCGCCGCATGTGTGGAAGCACGGCGCGATTTACGCGAACCGGCCCAAAAAAATTCGTGTCCATCAGACGCTGCGCTTGTTCGGTGGTCACAGCTTCCGCCAGCCCCGTCAGGGCGTAGCCGGCATTGTTGATGGCCACGTCGATGCCGCCGGCTTTGGCGACGGCGGCATCCACGGCCCGCTCGACCGAGGCGTCGTCGGTCACATCCAGTTCAAGGACGTATATTGGCAGTGAATCCTTTTCCGCGAGCGCACGGATCTCGGAGGCGTTCTGGGCATTGCGGCCTGCGGGGTCACGCATCGTCGCGAAAACGGTGTGCCCCTTACGAGCCAGGGTATCGACGAACAGTCTGCCGAAGCCGGTGCTGGAGCCGGTGATGAGAACCACTTGCTTGGAATTCAAGTTATCCCTCCTTGTGGCCCTAACATAAAACCAATTTGATGCCGGAGGTAAAGCGGTTGGTTACAGAATAATTTCAATGCTCCGCGAACCTTGATCGAATTCAGTTTTATTGGCGATCAAGACCCAACTCATCACAGTTCCTGCGGGCAACTTGCTTCCCCTACCCCTCGAGCCCTTCGGCGACTACCAATGCGGCGAACGCATCGTGCATCTGGACGGTTGCGTGGGGTCGAGGGCGCCTATTACAGCTTGCCGCCGGGATGAATCCGACGGCTGGTCAAGATGCAATGGGTTGCGCTGCACGTGCGCATCCTGCATCCCAGCACGAACCAACTTCTTCGCGAGCACCTACGCCAGAAACGCGGCGGGAATCGCATCCGGGCTACCTGACATGTTCGCGCGTAGCGCACTTCCTTTCTTGTATAAAGCAGGGCCTTGCGGTCGACGTGGTTTCCCTTCCGAGGAACCGGAGAAGGAAATGGCTGACTTCTTTGGTGTGCTTCTTATTGACGGGGGACACGAGGAACCGTAGCGTCCCTCCTCTTTCCCGTCTAGCCACTAAATACTGGTCAATTCAGTTACCAATCGATTCGGCGGAGTGCAGGGACTAGATCGAAGTGTCGGTCTCGGCTCAACACCGGAAGAGAGTGCTGGCGGCAGAGAGCCGCAATCCAAACGTCATTGGAAGGAATCGAGGTTCCGGCTCGTTTGAGTTCGCCGCGAACGACAGCATAGAGGTCGTTGTCTGCTCATCTACGGTCAACACCCGGAACTTCGGAAGGTATTCGACAAGCCAGTGTTCGTAGCGTTGCCGCTCGCGAGATTGCTGGATACCATATCGGTATTCGCCCAAGACGATGACCGGAACAGCGATTTGGGCCGCCTTTCGAAGGATCGGTTCGAGGCGCGACTCACCTACTGCTAGGGCGGAAAGCCCGTTCGTGTCCAAAATCATTGTCGATCTTCGGCCTCGATCTGTTCGAACTCCTCTTCGATGAGACGGTTAATTTTCGCGGTTTCTTTACGCAAGTGCCGGAGCTTCCCGAAAGCAGCCATCCAAGGCTGTTCCGCTGCTTTAGCGTCGGCGACCAGCTTGTCCTTCACCGCTTCCGTGACAAATTCGCGAAAAGGGATTCCACGTTCGGCCGCAACGGATTTGGCACGACGAAAGATGGGATCGGGAATTTCCAAAGTGGTCTTCGTTAAGATCGCCGATCAGCTTCTCCATCTTGGCTAGTACATCAGCGAAGTCGGGCAGCTTGCGGGCTCGCCGTCCAACCTTTCTTTGAGGATTAGCATTCTAAGAGTTATAAGAGGCGCTATCGTCCAGCAGTTGCTTGCTCCCAGCGTACCAGCGGATTTTATCCTCAGGAAGCCACGTCACTGATAAGTTAGTTCTTCTCCCTGGTGCCTCCCAGCAGCAACTTGGCGTGGAGGGCGCAACCCAGCAGGCCCACAAGGCCTGTTCGGCTCCGATGAGTCGAGCGGGTGAAGGATGCACGGTTACAGTACAGACTCTGACGAACGGAGAGTTGTTCCTCTCTTGCTGGCGTTCCTCGCGATTTCTTTGGCGTGGCTGTCGTCCAAACTTCTCGCGGTGATTCACCTCTCGGTCCCTTGGTGGGTGGATGCTCCTTCCCTCATGGCTTTCTACGGCGCGCTCTATGCCCTCTTCGACCGGTATCTCTGGCGGAGCGGCCTCGCATCCAAATTGGGGCTAGTTAGAATCCCGAATCTCGCTGGACGCTGGCATGGTTACCTTATCTCCTCTTTTGACGGCCATGCGAAGCGCCACGACCTGATGATCAATATTTTTCAGAGTTGGACGCAAATCACGGTATTCCTCACCACTGCCACATCAATGTCACGCAGTTCCGCGGCGATGATTCAAGTCGAGGACCCTGAAGGCGTCGCGTTAATCTACCAGTATCAGAATCAGCCACTAGCAGACGCGATGAGAACGATGCACATGCATTACGGCACTGCGATGTTGAGAGTCTCTAACGACGGCTGCCTGGTCGGAGATTATTATGCGGGGCGTGACCGGCGGACCTTCGGTCGGATTTGCTGCCGTAGACAGTTGCGCAGTCCCCAGACGGACGCAGAATCCGTCTATACCGCGAGCAGAGCCAAAGGCGTCGCATCGAGGCGCAGTATCACGGACATTTTTGATTGGACCGTAAGACTTGCAATCACTGCGCGGCTGCGAGCGCAGGCTGAGGGGCTGATATGAGTTCGTGAACGCATTCGGCCAGGTAAATTGGAAGACCGTCGGGCAGCTCGTCGCTACAAATTAGCCCTTCAGATCGAAATCAGGCTCGAGTCCGACCTCAGGGAGATCGAGCCCATCTTTGGAAGGACACGGGATATTTCGACTCGTGGCTTTTACTTCAGGATCGGCCAGGGGCTGAGTGTAGGAATGAAAATCCGATTTTCGATTAAGCCTCCCTGGGAAGAAGGCACCCTTGCATTTATCAGCGGGCGGGCTAGAGTGGCGCGCGTCGAAGAAGTTTCGGAGAGCAGTGTCGATCACGTGGGCGTCGGCGCCGTTATCGAAGCATATAAGTTCGGCCAAACGGAATCGTCGGCGTGTTGAGCGAATCGCGTCAAAAATACGTACGGCGTGGAGGTCATGGCATCTGCATCGGCTACGCCGGCGGCAAGCGCGGGGCCGAAGAGTATCTAATCACGAAGGACTGCCTAGGATTCTACGCTCAGGATAGGACGACAAGTGGTTCGCTAAGTTCGGCTGCTCCCACTTCAAGTCTGGAGCGGCGTGGTGCATGTTCCTTTTTGTTTTACGCTGCGCGATAATCTTTCCAATGCACAGAGCGAAGTCTGTGCGACTAGCGACCGAGCAGGAATTTAGCAGTCTATTTCCCGATGTCGTGTCTTTTTCTTGATGGTTTGTGTAGCGAAAGCCTTCAGGCCCGCGTTCTTCGGTTGCAGGAATAGAGCTGGCACCCGGCTACATCGCTGGGTCTGGCTCCGCTGGGTGAATCTGGTTATTTACCGCTCGGCGTTAAACGCAGCAGCACTCACGCTTTTCGAAGGTTGATAGGGTCCATGCATAGGAGGTGACCGGTGGCCTTTATCATCGCCGAACCCTGTATCGGAACGAAAGATACCGCGTGCGTGGATGTATGCCCGGTGGATTGCATCCATCCGGGGAAAGACCGCGCCTATGACGATGGACGCCCGACGTTCGACGAAGTGCCGCAACTGTATATCGATCCCACTGAGTGCATTGACTGCGGCGCCTGTGTTCCGGTCTGTCCCGTGACGGCAATTTTCGCGCTGGATGATCTGCCGGAGAAATGGCGCGCCTACATCGAGACCAACAAGAATTACGTTGACGGCGGTCAATTTCAGCGCGACAAGTATCAAAGAGCAAGGAGCTGACGTTAACCTTGCCACTGCGCTTGGCGCATATGAGCACACTGCGCGAAATCATTCACGAAAAAGTTCGCGAGGGCGAACTGTTCGAAAAGCTCGACGGCAACTGGGTGCGGTGTTTTGCCTGCGGGCACTGTTGCAAGATCCCAGAGGGCCAGCCAGGTGTTTGCAAGGTTCGTTACAACCGGAGTGGATCCCTGTTTGTGCCCTGGGGCTATGTCGGCGGCATCCAATGCGACCCGATAGAGAAAAAACCCTTCTTCCATGCTCATCCAGGGGCATTGGCGTACAGCTTCGGTATGCTCGGCTGTGATCTGCACTGCGGCTATTGCCAGAATTGGGTGACCTCGCAAGCCTTGCGCGACCCCGCTGCTGTTGTCGGCCCGATGCGCGTCACGCCCGCAGAACTTGTTCATGACGCCTTGCGCCAGGGAGGCAGAGTCATCGTCAGCACGTATAACGAGCCGCTGATCACGAGTGAATGGGCCATCGCCGTCTTCAAGGAAGCGCGCGTCGCTGGATTGGTGACCGGTTTTGTTTCCAACGGAAACGGCACCCCACAGGTTCTCGAATACGTGCGGCCGTGGGTGGATCTTTACAAGGTGGACCTAAAGAGCTTTGATGACCGCCACTATCGGCAGCTCGGCGGGCGCTTACAGCCTATCTTGGACACCATTAAAAGCTTATACGAGATGGGCTTCTGGCTGGAGATCGTCACGCTGGTGATATCCGGATTTAACGACTGCAACGACGAGCTGACTCGCTTGGCCGAGTTTTTGGCGGGCGTGTCCCCGGATATTCCTTGGCATGTGACGGCCTTTCACAAAGATTACAAAATGACCGATCCACAGAACACCACTGCTGAGACGCTGATGCGGGCAGCAGAGATCGGCAAGACGGCAGGCTTGCGTTACGTCTATGCCGGGAACTTGCCAGGCATGGTTGGCGACTGGGAGAACACGCGTTGCCCGAACTGCCGGGAGCTGCTCATTGGACGCCACGGTTATCTGATCACAGGCTACTTCCTTACGCCTCAAGGTTGCTGCCCATCTTGTGGCGCCAGTATTCCAGGACGGTGGGATCCTGCGTTTCGGGGACAGATTACAGATCGTCCCTTTGTTCCGCTCGTGCGCTCCCAATCAGATTTTCTGGTGCTCGACTTCTAAGAAGCCCAGATCATTTCCTGGCTCTCGGGTTTCGACAATTCGTCGAGATAGTGAACGAACCTGGCAGTCTTAGCGGATTGGTTGGGCGAATGACAGC
>WNFR01000123.1_pt1 | contig 74008 bp, 73 predicted proteins | sample 5400221 | NCBI WGS metagenome assembly WNFR01 (sample SAMN13153357, study PRJNA577476) | soil metagenome | isolation source: 40 cm soil under Madrone tree | place: USA:California | collected 2016-06-14
CCGAACATCGCGTCGCCCAGCAAATCATGTTCGAATGGCTCACACCTGGTCCGATGCAGATGACCGGCGGGCACGCCATCCGGTTTGTGGCCGACTGGGGTTTCCTTCTCGATCCGCTTTCCTGCGTCATGGTTCTGGTCGTTACCGGTGTCGGCTTCCTCATCCACGTCTACTCCGTCGGCTACATGGGGCACGAAGGCGGCTACTACCGTTTCTTCGGCTACATGAATCTTTTCATGTTCGCCATGCTCACGCTGGTCCTCGCTAACAACATGCTCCTCATGTTCGTTGGCTGGGAAGGCGTCGGTCTTTGCAGCTACTTGCTGATCGGTTTTTATTTCCTGAAAAAATCGGCCTCTGATGCTGGTAAGAAAGCATTCATCGTCAACCGCATCGGTGACGCGGGATTCATCCTCGGGATTCTGTTGACCGCGGTAACACTGGGCACTATCCGCTTTACCGACCAAGGATTGCCCGATTCGTCTGGCTATTCCGGAATTCTTCAATCGCTGAAATCCGCGGTGGAGAGTGGAGCGCTGGGATCCGGTTCACACTTGCTAACCGCCATCGCGCTCTTGCTGTTCGTCGGAGCGATGGGAAAATCCGCGCAAATCCCTCTTTACGTTTGGCTCCCCGACGCCATGGAAGGCCCCACGCCCGTCAGCGCCCTAATCCACGCCGCCACCATGGTAACCGCCGGCGTCTACATGGTCGTGCGCATGAACGTCATCTATCAACTCGCGCCTGTCGCCATGGACGTGGTCGCGATCGTAGGAGCCGTAACCGCGATCTTTGCCGCCTCTATGGCCCTGGTCCAGAACGACATCAAGAAAGTTCTCGCCTATTCCACCATCAGCCAACTCGGTTACATGTTCCTGGCTCTCGGTGTGGGCGCGTTCGCAGCGGGAATTTTTCATCTGATGACCCATGCGTTCTTCAAAGCCCTCTTGTTCCTCGGCGCGGGCAGCGTGATTCACGCCATGTCCGGAGAGCAGGACATCCGCAAGATGGGCGGATTATGGGACAAGATTCCGAATACCGCGAAAACGTTTGCCGTCGCGACTTTGGCGATCGCGGGAATTTTTCCCTTCGCCGGATTTTTCAGCAAAGATGAGATTCTCGGGAGCTCCTTCGATCGCTATCGTTCTTTATGGGTCGTCGGCTTCATTACCGCGGGCCTAACCGCTTTTTACATGGCCCGGCTCTTTTTCTTGACTTTTTTGGGCTACTGCCGCGCCGACGAGCACGTCGAGAAACGTATCCACGAATCCCCGTGGCCCATGACGGTTCCGCTCATGATTCTCGCCGGATTCTCACTTATTGGCGGCTGGATTGGCTGGCCGGAGGCGCTCGGCGGAGAAAACCGTTTCGAGAAGTTTCTTGATCCCGTCCTGAAAGGCGTACTGCCTGAGACGGGAGAAGTTAATATCGTGCATCATGCTCTCGTAAAAGAACTTTTGTTAATGGGAGCGTCGCTCACGATTGCTGCGGGCGGAATTTTCCTGGCCTACCAGCTCTATTGTGCCAAGAGAATGGCGCCGGAACTCGTTGCCAAAAAGTGGCCGCGACTCTATCAATTGCTCCTTCACAAATATTACGTCGACGAAATCTATGATGCAGCGGTTGTCGAGCGCACCAAAGACCTCGGAACTGGGCTCGTGTGGCTGGACGCGAACGTCATTGACGGCCTCGGCGTCAACGGCGCGGGCTGGCTCGCGCGTTTTAGCTCAACCCTTTCGATGTGGTGGGATAAGTGGATCATCGACGGGCTGCTGAATTTCAGCGCCAAGTTGATGCAGCTATTGAGTTATCCGGTCCGCCTGCTGCAAACCGGAATGTTTTCCAGTTACGCGATGCTGATTTTAGTCGGGCTAGTCGTTCTTCTGGCGTATTACGGGCACCACGTGCAGGTTCTTCTGCGCAGCGTGCGCTGAGAGGCGATGAGAATGGACTTTTTTGCGAATCATATCTTGAGCGTGGTCTTGTTTACTCCGCTCATGGGTGCGTTGCTGCTGCTGCTCATTCCGCGCGAGAACGAGCAGGCTCACAAGATCGGCGGCAACGTTTTTGGCGTCCTTGGCTTCCTGGTCTCGCTTCCGCTGCTTCGCTGGTGGAATCCGGGGGATCAGCCTTTCACCTTCCAGGAAACGGCCGACTGGATCCCCTCCATCGGCGCGAAATATCATCTCGGCATCGACGGCATCAGCCTCTTGCTCGTCATGCTCACCACCTTCCTCGGGATGATCGCCATCCTCTCTTCCTGGAGCGCCATCCATCTCCGCACTAAGGAATACTACATTCTGCTTCTCCTCCTGCAGACCGGCATGCTCGGCGTTTTCGTTTCCCTCGACTTCTTCCTCTTCTACGTCTTCTGGGAAGTGATGCTCGTCCCCATGTACTTCCTAATCGGCGTTTGGGGCAGCGATAGGCGCCTCTACGCGGCCATCAAGTTTTTCCTGTATACGCTGGCCGGATCGGTGGTCATGCTGCTGGCCATCCTCGCGCTCTACTTCTACGCGCCAGTGGCCCCCGGCGCGACGCGAACTTTCGATGTCCCGACTTTACTTGCCGCCGCGCAGACTTTCGCCGATCCGCTGAAAGTGTGGCTCTTCTGGGGCTTCTTCTTTGCCTTCGCCATCAAAGTCCCGATGTTCCCGTTCCACACCTGGCTCCCCGACGCGCACACGGAAGCGCCGACCGCCGGCTCGGTCATCCTCGCCGGTGTTCTCTTGAAAATGGGCACGTATGGATTCATCCGTTTTTCGCTGCCATTGCTGCCGAGTGATCCGTACCTACGCCACAAGATCATTCAGGTCGTCATTGTGCTCTCCCTGATCGGCATCATTTACGGCGCGCTTGTTTGCCTCATGCAGAAGGACATGAAGCGCCTCATCGCCTACAGCTCCGTCAGCCATCTCGGCTTCTGCACGCTGGGAATTTTCGCGCTCACGCCCAACGGCCTCTCCGGCAGCGTGCTCCAACAGATCAATCATGGCATTTCCACCGGCGCGCTCTTCTTGATCGTCGGCGTACTCTATGAACGCCGTCACACGCGCATGATCTCTGAATTCGGCGGCCTCGCCACTCCAATGCCCAATTTCGCCGCGATCTATTTGATCGTCAGCCTTAGCTCGCTGGGCATGCCCCTGCTGAACGGCTTCATCGGGGAATTCACTATTCTGCAAGGCGCGTTTCAGGTCAGCAAAGCCTGGGCTGCTTGGGGCTCGCTAGGTGTTGTACTCGGCGCGGCCTACCTGCTTTGGCTCTACCAGCGTGTGATGTTCGGCCCGGTCACGCAGGTTGCCAATGAAGAATTGCCGGACTTGAATCTGCGCGAGTACGCGACGCTTGTGCCGCTCGTTATTCTGGCGTTTTGGATTGGCATTTATCCCAAGCCGTTTTTCAATCTGATCGAAAAGCCCGTGCAAAGAATTGTCGAGCAGGTGAATCCGAATTTCTACCCAGTCGAGCACGCGAAATTGCCTTCCGCGGAAATCCACGCCGCTGCGGCGGAATCGAAATAGCCCGCCCGCATGAACACTCCTTTTATCAATTCGATTCTTAGCTATCTCCGGGGCGACGGCGCCGTCATCCTTCCGCAGATGGAGCTCACCCTGTTTGGCTTGGCGATTCTCATCATGGGTTCTTCGATTGATGAATCGGCGGAGGAGAATTGGTTCACGAGGCTGTTGTTTAAGGATTTCTTTGCCAAAGCGGCTTTCGCCGGCACCGTGTTCAGCGCCTTCACGCTGTGGAAGCTCCGCGCTACCGTCGCAGCCAGGGGCGAATTCGCCGGATTCCACGAGTCGGTCGTGGTCGATCCGTTCTTCCTTTTCTTCGCGACTCTTTTCCTTGCCGCCACCGCGCTGGTGATTCTTCTGTCCGTAAAATATCTGGAAATTGAAAAGGAGCAGGAGGGGGAATATTTCGCGCTTCTTCTCTTTGCCTGCGTTGGCATGATGTTCATGGCCTCCGGCGTGGACCTTATCGTCATGTTCCTCGGCCTTGAGACCATGGCCCTCAGCTTCTACGTGCTCACCGGTTTTTTGCGCCGCGAAAAGCGTTCCAATGAAGCCGCCTTAAAATATGTCCTGCTCGGCGCCTTCAGCTCTGGAATCCTGGCCTATGGTTTCTCAATAATCTACGGTTTGACGGGGACGACAAACACGGGAAACATTCAGGTGGCCTTCGACCAGCGGAGTTCTCTGGGAAAAATCATCGAGATGAGCCGCCAGCCAAGCATGATGGGGAGCCAGGCTCGTGAGGTTCTTGAGATGCGCTATCCGGCCGCGCTCCATCTCGAACCTACGCTGCTGAATCATGCCGCTGTTCTCGCCGCCGCTGCCTTTGTCCTGGTTGCCGTCGGTTTGTTCTTCAAAATCGCAGCCGTACCCTTTCATCAATGGGCGCCTGACGTTTATGAAGGTGCGCCGACGCCTGTCACTGCTTATGTCAGCGTGGCCTCGAAGACCGCAAGTTTTGCGCTGCTTCTGCGATTGTTCACCACGGTGTTCGCGCCATCTCACCAGACGTGGATTTATCTCATTGCTGGCATCGCCGTTGCTTCGCTCACCTGGGGAAACTTGGCCGCGCTGACGCAGACCAACGTGAAGCGCCTGTTGGCGTATTCCTCCATCTCGCACGTGGGCTACATTCTCCTCGGCCTCCTTTCGTGGGACGAAACCACCGGGACTCTGACGAAAGCCGCTTCTACGGGAATCGCCTACTACTTGCTCTCCTACGTGTTCATGACCGCGGGCGCGTTCGCCGTCATCATCGTTCTTCGCCAGAAAGGACTCATCGGCGAAGAACTCGAAGACCTGAACGGTCTCTACCAGCGCAGCCCCGCCGCCGCCGTCTTGCTGCTCATCTTTATGCTCTCGCTCGCGGGCATTCCGCCCACAGCCGGCTTCATGGGCAAGTATTTTATTTTCCTTTCGCTCATCGAAACGCACCATCCGGTGCTGGCCGTCTTCGCCGTCCTCTACATTGTCCCCGCGCTCTACTATTACTTCCGTATCGTCGTCCACGCCTGGCTCAAGCAGCCCGGCGAAGCCCCGCGTCCCATCATGACCAGCGCGCAGGCCTTTGCCCTGACCATCGCCGCATTTGTCACCCTCGCCGCCGGGTTGTATCCTGAGCCGTTCACCCGGCTCGCTCAATATGCCTTCGGACAATAAGCAAGACGAGACCTCCTCACAGCCAGCCGGACCAAAGAAGTCCGTGGACCTTGCATCGCAACCGGCTCTTGCTCTCGAATTACCGTTCACTTTCGTTGGCGCGATTGTCGTCGGCGGCGCAATCGGTTTCTTTCTGGACCGCTGGCTGCACACCTCGCCGTGGCTGATGCTGGTTTTCGGTGGTCTTGGCTTTTACGCCGGTATCCGCGAAGTCATCCGCCGCCTCCCCGGTGGCGGTAAGGATAGCCAAGGTGACTGAGGAAGTTGCCGGCGCGACGACCGAGCGGCGCATCGCCTGGCTGACGCTCCTGTTTGGTTTCACTGCTGCCGCGATTCTGGCGCTCTCGCACCAGCGGCCCTGGGCCACCGGGCTTGCTATTGGCACCGTTCTCGCCTGGCTCAATTTCCGTTGGCTGAAGCGCGGCCTCGATGCCCTAGTGCGCGCTTCCGAAGCCCAACAAGGCCGCGAAAGGCCTCAAGTCCCTCTCGCAACCTACTTCACGGCCATTTTTCGCTACGGGTTGCTCGCCCTGGCCGTCTATGTTATTTTTAATTATCTACAAGTTCCCATCGGCAGCATGGTTGTAGGTTTGTGCGCTTTAGCGGCCGCGACGATTACCGCAAGTGTGTGGGAAATCCTGCATCCCATGGAATAAAGAATGGAAGAACACATACTCGGCATAACCAAGCTGGTCAATCATCTTCTGGGGCCGCTGGTCCTGTCCCTGCTTAACGCGCTGCACATCATGCCGGACAATCCCGAGTTGCCGATTCCCCAGCACGTCGTGATGGCTTTGGTCGTCCTCGTGATAGGAACGCTCGTCGCGCTCTTTCTCCGTTCCCGATTGTCGGTTGAAAAGCCCGGTGCCGGCCAGCAAATCGCCGAGATGTTTCTCACCAATCCGCTCGGCATCGGCATTCGTGATTTGCTCGAAGAAAACACCGGTCATCACGCTCCGCAATACATTGCCTTCGTCGGCGCGATTTCGATTTTCGTGCTTCTCAGCAACCTCCTCGGAGCTTTACCTTTCTTTGCCTCGCCTACTGGAAATGTCAGCGTTCCCTTGGCTTGCGCCATCCTCACTTTTCTCTATTTCAATTGGCAAGGCATCCGCCATCATGGCATCGGCGGATACCTCAAGCACTTTGCCGGACCGGTCTGGTGGCTCGCGCCGCTGATTTTCCCCGTGGAAATTATCAGCACCTCGGCGCGACTGCTCTCTCTCACCGTCCGTCTTTGGGCCAACATTTTCGCCAGCGATATGATTTACGGCATCTTTCTCAGCCTGCTCGCCGGACCGGCCCTCTGGGGTTGGACCAAGACTCCCGTGCTGGGCGTCGTCTTGGGCGTGTTTCCCGCCGTCCTGCCGCTGGCTTTCATCGGCTTGCACATCTTTGTTTCGATCATTCAGGCGTATGTCTTCACCATTCTGCCGTCGGTCTATATCGGTATGGCCACGGCGGAAGAGCACTAACGCCGCAGGAAAGTTTTTGTCGCTGTCCAGTGTGAGCCCGGCTGCACGGTGTCCGGGAACCACCTCCTGGCGGCAATTTCATGAGGAGGAAGTTATGAAGAAAACTGCAGTACTTTGTATTGCTCTCATCGCCATTCTCGCCATCGCGCCGTCCGCGTTCGCGCAGGGTGGAGCGGCGGAGAAGGCCCCTGTCAATACCACTACGCTTGCTCTGGCCGTTGGCTTCGGCCTGGCCATCGCGGCGTTTGGCGGAGCGCTCGGCCAGGGCCGTATCGCTTCTGCTGCTTGCGAGGGGATCGCTCGCAACCCCGGAGCCGCGGGAAACATCCGCGCAGCCATGCTTCTGGGTCTCGTCTTCGTCGAGACGCTCTCGCTCTTCACCTTCGTTTTGGGCATCCTCCTCTACTTCAAGTTCTGAGCTTGACCATTTTGGATCAACAACGGCCCCGCGGCTTGTGCCTCCGGGCCGTTTTCTTTTCGGCCAAGCGTTGCCTACCCCCCACCAATTTGTATGAATGTCAAAAGAAAGGACTTATAGATTTGCATTTCGTAGCTGATTGATTCTAAAAGAGTGCGATTTTAGTTGTCTTGGGGTTGCAAAGGCTGAAATAGCTTGCACTGGAAAAGAAAAGCGGGAGCAAGCTCCCGCACTCCAAATACAGTTACCTACAAGATTAAGTATAGCACAGATTAGAGATTTGTCAAGAGCCATTTTTGGGCAATTTGGGGACAGGCGGATTTTGGGTGACTTGGGCGCCGAACTGGGTTGTGCGGACGCTGTTCGGCCATGCTCCGGGTCCACAGGGCGGCGCTGTACCATTCAAGGCTAGCGCCCAAGCAGTGTTGGCTGCAGAATGAAGTTGATCACCGGGTTCGGATATACGCCAAACAGAATCGTGCCCGCAAAAGTCACCAACAACACGACGCTCACACCCAGCGGAAAACGCACTGGCCCGAGCGCCGTTGCTTCCGCGCTGGACTCGCGCATGTACATCACCACGATCACGCGCAGGTAGTAGTAAGACCCGATTACGCTGTTAATTGCCATCAGCGCCGCGAGCCACAGCAGGTGCGAATTCACAGCCGCCTTGAAAATATAGAACTTACCGAAAAAGCCCGCCGTAACCGGCAGCCCGAGCAGCGAAAGCAGGTAGACGCTCAGCGCCGCAGCTACCCACGGTTGCCGCTGCGAAAGCCCCGCGTAATCGTCCAGCGAGAGATTCTTCTCTCCGGTACCGCCAAGCTGCGAAACAATCGTAAACGCCCCCAGTTTCACCAGCGCGTAGCTCAGTAGATAAAACAGCACCGCGGCATAAGCCGGCGCAGCCTTGGCCGCTCCCCCTTCCCCCTGCGCCATGGAAGTGACCGCTGCGAACGCCACCAGAATATAACCCGCGTGCGCGATTGAGCTGTACGCCAGCAGCCGCTTGACGTTGGTCTGCACCAGCGCTCCCAGGTTCCCGGCGAACATCGTCAGCGCCGCCAGCGCCCAGAATGCCCAGAACCAGAAGTGCGTTGCGGCGGGAACCGTTGCAAAGATCCGCAGCAGCAAAGCGAACGCCGCGGCTTTCGGCCCCGCGGAAAAGAGCGCCGTAACCGGCGTTGGCGCGCCTTCGTAGACATCCGGCGTCCACACCTGGAAAGGCGCCGCAGCCACCTTGAAACCCAGCCCGATCAGAATCATGGCCAGCCCAAGCTGCAAAAGGGTGCTATGGAAGAGCTCCGCGGAATCCATCTTCACCAGCATGGTCGTTCCGCTCGCGCCGTAAACCAGTGCAATCCCGTAAAGAAAAAACGCGGTCGCAAACGAGCCCAGCAGGAAATACTTCATCGCCGATTCGCTGGACTTCAGCGCATCGCGCCGGTATCCCGCCAGAACGTAGCTCGAAATCGAACTCATCTCCAGCCCGATAAACGCAGTGAGCAGTTCCTGTGCTGAAGCCAGCACGCCCATGCCGGCAGCGGCAAAGAGCAGCAGCGAATAAAACTCCGCAAAGGGCAGCCGCTCGCGCTCCAGATATGGACTCGCGGCCAGTACCACCAGAAATGCCACCGTGCCCACGAGCACACGGAAAAAGAAACTGAACGAATCGGATTGCACCAGCCCGCCGAACGCCGGTCCCGCATGCATCGCCGCACTAACAGAAGCTGCCGTTCCTGCCACCGTTCCAATCAACGCAAGAAACGTGAAGAAATGCCGGCTGCGCACGAACGGCTGCATCAGCATTACCAGCACGCCGAACCCGCACCACACCAGCTCCGGAAACACTCGATAAGCGTCTATGGCGCGGGGAAACATTAGCGGGTTCCCAGCCTTTCCGTCGACGTGGATTTCAACGCAATCGAGGAATCATGCCTTGCCTGCGGCGTAACGCGGCTCGGCGCGGCCCCACGTGACAGGATCCCGTCCGGTTTAGCGAGATTCGGCGCAGCAGCTTCATAAGGTCTTTGTGGCTCAACCTGGTCAATTACGTCTTGCGAAGCAGCGGCGGTCCGCGCGGTAATAAACGTCGGGCCGATACCCATCCACAGCGTAACGACCGCCATGATCGCCAGAATCCACTTCTCGCGTGCGGAGGCATCGGGCAGCGTGCGGTTTTTGTCCCGCATGGTCTCGCCAAAGAACACTCGCTGATACGACCACAGCAGGTAGCAGGCGGAGAGAATCACGCCGAGCGCGGCCCAGGTAGCCCATTGCCAATGCCGCTGGTACGTGCCGAGTAAAACCAGGTACTCACCGACGAATCCATTGAGCATCGGCAAGCCCAGCGAAGAAAGTGCCACAAATAGGAAGAACGCGGCCAGCTTTGGCATCGGCGTGGCCAGCCCGCCGTACTCGCTGATTTCAAACGTGTGCCGCCGGTCGTACAGCATCCCAACGAGCAAGAAGAGCGCGCCCGTCGAAATTCCATGCGCCAGCATCTGGTAGACCGCGCCCTGCATGGAAATGTTGTGAAATGCGAAAATTCCCAGGACCACGAAGCCGAGGTGGCTGACTGACGAATACGCGACCAGTTTTTTCAGGTTCGGCTGCACCATCGCCACCAGCGCGCCGTAAATAATGCCGATGATCGCCAGTACCGCTACCCAACCAGCGACACGGCGCGAAGCTCCGGGGAAGAGCGGCAAGCAGAAACGAATCATGCCGTAGGTGCCCATCTTCAGCAGCACGCCCGCCAGCATTACGGAGCCGGCTGTGGGCGCTTCCACGTGCGCATCCGGCAGCCAAGTGTGCAGCGGGAAGAGCGGCACCTTGATCGCAAACGCCACGAAAAACGCCAGGAACAAAAGCATCTCGGTTCTTGGCGCCAGCTCCAGGCCACCTTGTGACACGGGAGTATGCAGCAGCGTCTGGATTGTCGGTAGATCAAAAGTCCCCGTGGCGTTGTACAGCCAGATGATGCCGATCAGCATGAAGATCGATCCCGCCATGGTGTAGAGGATGAATTTCACAGCGGCGTAAACGCGGCGCTCGTGGCCCCAAATGCCGATCAGCAACGCCATCGGAATCAGCATCACTTCCCAGAAAAGAAAAAACAGAAAAAGGTCCAGCGAGAGAAACACGCCGACAACGCCGACTTCCAGCATCAACAGCATCACAAAAAATTCTTTGACGCGATGCTCGATGCTTTTCCACGAAGCCAAAATCGAAATCGGTGTCAGGAACGTCGTCAGGATGACCAGGAACAAACTGATTCCATCAACGCCCAGGTGGTAATTGATTGGCGGCTGGTTGATCCACTTGAGGTATTCCTCGAGGTGATACCCGGCGGCGCCAATCGGCACCTTGGGAACCATAAAGAGCGAGAACAAAAATTCCGCCAGGGAAACAATCAGCGCGGTGATGCGGATGAATTTGTGATCGTCGCCGCGCAGCAGCAAAAGCGCCAGCGCTCCCACGGCTGGGAAGAAGATCAGCACCGAAAGCAAATGTCCGCCGGGCAGCATCAGTGCACCATCCCGAGGACCGGTTTTCCGCTGGCCGGCCAGAAGAAGATCACCGCGATGATCACGAGGGCGCCCACGACCACCCACACCGCGTAGCTGCGCGTGTTTCCGGATTGCGTGTGCCGCAAGCCGTCCCCGATGGACGTAGCTCCTGCTGCAATGCCATTCACGGCGCCGTCAATTCCGGCAACGTCGGTAGCTTTCCAGAGCACATTGGTGGAAATCCAAAGCAGCGGCCGAACGACCACCGCCGCGTACAGTTCGTCCACGTAATACTTGTGCAACAAGGCTGTGTAAGCGGGCTTCAGCGAGTGCGCCAGTCCGTCCGCCTTCCCGGGTCTCTTGAGATACAGCCAGTACGCAAACAGCGCTCCGGTAAGGGCAATCGCGACGGCGACGCCGGCCAGCCAAAGCTCGAGCGAGTGAGCTTCGGTTTCCGTTCCGCCCCCTTCCAAGCGGCCGAAAACCGGCTGCAGAAACTTTGTGAAATAATCCGTTCCCCCCGGCAGGAAAGCAGGCGCGGCGAGCCAGCCTCCCACAGTCGAGAGCAGCGCCAGGATCATCAGCGGCGCCAGCATGTTGTTCGGTGATTCGTGCACGTGAACTTGATGCTCGTCGTAGCGCTGCTTGCCCTTAAACGTGAGGAAAATAAGCCGGAACATGTAGAAGGAAGTCAGCAGCGCGGTGGCCAGCCCGAAGGCATAGAGCGTGTATCCAACTTTGCGTCCGCCGTATTCGTCTTGGAACGCGCTCAGCAGAATCGAGTCCTTGCTGAAAAATCCCGCAAACGGAGGAAAACCCGCGATGGCCAGAGTGGCCGTCAGCATCGTCACGTAGGTCCAGCGAATCTTTTTGCTCAACCCGCCCATGCGGTTCATGTCCTGCTCGCCACCCAGGGCATGAATCACGCTGCCCGCCGCCAGGAAGAGCAACGCTTTGAAGAACGCGTGGGTCATCAAGTGAAAAATTCCCGCGGAAAACGCGCCAACACCACATGCGAGAAACATGTAGCCCAGTTGGCTGACTGTGGAGTAAGCCAGCACGCGCTTGATATCCGTTTGTACCAATCCGATGGTTGCCGCAAAGAACGCCGTGGCGCATCCGACGATGGCGACGGTCAGCATCGCCGTCTCGGAGTGGGCAAATAAAATGTGCGACCGGGCAACAACGTACACGCCCGCGGTGACCATCGTCGCCGCATGAATCAATGCGCTGACCGGAGTCGGTCCTTCCATGGCGTCCGGCAGCCAGACGTACAACGGCAGTTGCGCCGATTTTCCGCAGGCTCCCATAAACAGAAACAGACAGGCGATCGTGAACGTCCCAAGGTGCCCCATCGTTTCTGCCGGCCACCGATCGGCCTTGGCGAAAAGTTGCACGAAATCCAGAGTTTCAAATCTCTTGAACAGCAAAAACATTCCCAGCATGAATCCAAAATCGCCAATGCGATTGACGATGAACGCTTTTTTCCCCGCATCCGAAGCGGACTTCTTCAGGAAATAAAATCCGATTAGCAGGTAGCTGGAAAGTCCCACGCCTTCCCAGCCGACAAAAAGCAGCACGTAATTCGCCGCCAGCACCAGGATCAACATGAAAAACATGAACAGGTTGAGGTAGGAAAAGAAGCGGTAGTAACCGCCCTCGTGCGCCATGTACCCGGTGGCGTAAATGTGAATGAGCCAGCCCACTCCGGTCACCACCAGCACCATTACGACCGTGAGTTGGTCCATCTGCAAATCGAATCCGGCGCGGAAATTGCCGGCCGCAATCCAAGTGAAGAATACCTTGTGGAAGAGAACTTGCCCGGAAACAAAAAACTCGCGTACGGCTTCAAGAGCGGCGAGGAACGAAAGCCCCGTCGAGCCGATCGCTACCCAGTTAACAATCTTGTTCGGCCATTTCGCCCCAAAGAGTCCATTCACCGCCGAGCCCAGCAGCGGCAGCAGCGGGACAATCCACAGGTATTCGAGAATCGGGCAGGTCGGCATTAGAGTTTGAGCAGGTCCACGCGTTCGACGTTCAAGGTTTGCCGGTTGCGCGCGATCAGGATGATAATTCCCAGTCCCACGGCTGCTTCCGCCGCGGCGACCACAATCACGAACAGCACGAATACCTGCCCGTCCAGTTTGCCCAGCGCCTGGCTGAAGGCCACAAACGCCAGATTCACGGCATTGAGCATCAGCTCGATGGACATGAAAATGGTGATGACGTTGCGCTTGAAAATAAACGCGAAGACGCCCAGCCCAAAAAGGATCGCGCTCAGAATCAGATAATAGTTTGTCGGCACCATTTCAGCTTTTCTCCCGCTGGGCCAGCACTGTGGCTCCCAAGACGGCCACGAGGATCAGGAACGAAGTTAGCTCGAACGGATACACAAAGTCCTTGAAGATCATGTTCGAAATCCCAAGCGTCGAAGACATTTCCCCGGTTTGCGAAGTGGCCTGTATACCGTCCGACGACCGCGCGATCGTGGCTGCTACGAAGCCTGCTAGCGCCACGACCAGCAGCAAACCAGGGGCTCCCGCCATCTTGGAAATGCTGGTGTGCTCCTCGACGCCCGCATTCAAGAGCATGATCACGAACACGAACAGCACCATAATCGCGCCGCCGTAAACAATGATCTGCACAGCCGCGACGAATTCCGCGCCGAGCAGCAGATAAAGCCCGGCCAGCGCGACCATCACCACGATTAGCGACAGCGCGCTATGAATGGGATGCTTTTGCAGAATCAGGCTGACCGCGCCAATCACCGCAAGTCCTGCCAGCGCGAAGAAGACGACGAGCGGCGCCGTCATTTCGCGCCCCAGGTCATCTTCGCCAGAATCACGAAGCTGGTGACAATCACGTTCACGATCGACAGCGGCAGAAGCAACTTCCATCCGAAGGCCATCAACTGGTCATAGCGGAAGCGCGGCAGCGTCCCGCGCATCCACACATACACGAAAAGGAAAACCAGAATCTTCGAGAGCAGCCAGAATGGCCCCTGAATAAACGTATTCACGCTCGGCAACAAAATGAGAGCGGCGCCTGCCGCCGTAATGGCCGTTCCCAGCACCGGCAAAACCATTCGCCCGAAAACCGTTTCATAGCGAATTCCATCCCAGATGACCCACAACCCGAACGGAATCAGAATCGCCGACGGAAAATAATGCGCGGCGGTCCACGAAACCGGGAAGGGAGACAGCCATCCCCCGAAAAACATAATCGAACACAAGCACGAAACGGTGATCATGCTGGTGTACTCGGCGATAAAAAACATCGCGAATTTGAAGCTGGCGTACTCAGTGTGAAATCCAGCGACCAGCTCTGACTCCGCTTCGGGCAGATCAAAGGGCACGCGATTGGTTTCCGCGATCGCCGCAACGAAAAAACAAAAGAAACCCAAAATCTGCGGCCACACGTTCCAGCCCAAGATTCCCCACTCTGGATGGTGCGCTTGGGCCTCAATGATTTTTTTCAAATTAAAGCTACCGGCCATCAGCAGCACGCCGACTACGGACATCGTCAGCGCCAGTTCGTAGCTAATCATCTGCGCCGAGCTGCGCAGCCCACCGAGCAGCGGGTACTTGCTGTTGGAAGACCATCCCGCGAGCGCCACGCCATAGACGCCCATCGCGGTGATCGCAAAAAGCGCGAGGATGCCGATATTCACGTCGGGAGGCGCGATGCCCAGATAAATTTCGTGGCCGAGCAGCCGAATCGGGTCTGGCCCAAACGGAATAAGCGCAATCCCAGTGAGGGCAAGGGCCAAAGCCAAGAGCGGCGCAAGATAATAGACAAATTTGTCGACGCCTGCAGGCGTCGGATCTTCTTTGAAAAGAAACTTCACGCCGTCTGCCAGCGGCTGCAGCAATCCGTGCGGACCAACGCGGTGCGGGCCCCAGCGCGACTGCATGTGCGCGACGACTTTGCGTTCGAACCATGTCAGATAAGCATTCACCGTCAGCACGATGAACAGCAGCAGCGCGATCTTGACGAGCGTGATAACCAGCTCCGCGTTTGTGACCAAAAATGAATTCACAGCTCGGTCTTAGCCTCCGGCAGGGATTCCATCATGGTGCAGAAGCGTCCAAGCGTCCCGCTGGTGAACAAAGTATCTTTTGCGGATCGAATCAAGCCGACCGGCACGTCGTAGGGCGCGTGCCCGTTTCTCGCAAATTCCACGCGCGTCGGCTCCGCGCCGCCGGTCAGCAATGCCATGGGCGGCACGTTATAACCGCTCACCGCCCTGCGAATCTCTTCGAAGACCGCCGCGGGCGTCTTGTAATGAAACGCTTTCCCGAGCCCCAGCTTTTCCAGTTGATGCGATAAAATTCGCAGCAAATCAAAATCGCTTCGCGGCCCCATCACTTCCGCGCCCTTGTGCAGCATTTGGATTTCGCCTGAAGTGTTTGTGACTGTTCCATCTTTCTCGTATGCCGAAGCTGCCGGAAAAACGATGTCCGCCACCTTCGCGGTTTCCGTGAGAAACATTTCGTGCACGATCAGCAGCTCGAGTTTGCCGCGCCCGGAGCCCGGCGTTCCGAAATGCGCCAGCGGATTCGCGCCCACCACGTAGAGTGCCTTCAGCTTTCCGCCTTGCGCTGCTTCGACCATTTGCGGCGCTGTCAGCCCTGGCTTTGTCGGAATCGGCCCGCAAGTCCACAACTTCTCAAAAGACTCGTGCGCATACGGATTGCCTACGTAGGCATATCCCGGCAAGCGATCCGGCAACATGCCCATGTCCGCCGCGCCGCGCGAATTCGCGTAATCACCGAGAACCATGTAGCGCGTCTTGCCCGGCAGTTTCGAACCGAAGGCCACCAACAGCGAGATCGCCGCGCCGGAAACTTCCGCGCCAAAAACAATCGAAACATCGGTCTCTGCTTCGAGCCCGGCTTTCAATAGCACGAGTTGCTCGACAAGCTCCGGCGCGAGTTGTCCTTCTTCATGCGCGAGCCAACGCAGCGAGGCCACTTCGTGGCCTGCGTCCACTCTCACAAACTGCGTGGCCTTGCGCTTCAGCTTGATCTCGCTGGAATTAATGACGAACAGCTTAGTGCCGTGATGGCGAATTCCGCTGCGAATTTGCCAGCCGACCAGCGGGTTCTGATTCGTAGGATCATTTCCCACCAGGAGAACGGCTTTCGACTGATACAACTGCTCCATGGTGAGCAGGGAATCGCCGGCGCGGTCGCCCAGCGCGGTGATCAATCCGGTGTAATCTGCCGAACGGTGATGGTCAATGTTGTTGGTTCCCAAGGTGGTCCGCGCCAGCTTTTGCAGCAAATAATTCTCTTCATTCGAAGTGCGATTAGAACCAATGAAGCCAATTGCGTCTTTGCCGCCCGTGTCGTACATGGCCTTTAACTTTGTGGCCGCCGCTTGCGCCGCTTCTTCCCAAGACACGGGATAAAGCTTGTCTCCCTTGCGGAGCATGGGCTGTTTGATACGTTCCGCATGCCTCGTAAAGTCAAAGCCAAACCGCCCCTTCACGCAAAGAAAATCCTTGTTGACTCCGCTGAGGTCGCGATTGTTCGAACGCAGAATTTCGTGGTTACGAACGCTTAGCGTGGTTTTGCAGCCATTCGAACAGTGCGTGCACACCGTCGAGACATAGTTCATCTCCCATGGGCGCGTTTTGTACCGGTACGTCCCGCTGGTGAGCGCTCCCACTGGGCAAATGTCAATGCACATCCCGCATTCTTCGCACTCCAAATGATCCTGGCGATTCGGGATGATCACGCTGTTCGCGCCGCGCATCCCGACGCCCAGCGCCTTCACGTCCATGCCTTCATCGCAAACGCGCACGCATCGGAAGCACAGAATGCAACGCGGCGCATCGTAATAAACCAGCTCGGACCATTTTTCTTCCGGTCGGTGAATTTTTTCTTCGACGAAGCGGCTCGAGTCGGCGCCGTAGCGGAATACCATGTCCTGCAATTCACACTCGCCGCCCTTGTCGCACACCGGGCAATCCAACGGATGATTGGTTAGCAGGAATTCCAGCATGTACTTGCGCGCCTGGCGCACCTGCTCGGTATCCGTTCGAACGATCATGCCTTCCGTGGCCACCAGCGTACACGCCGTCTGCAACTTGGGCGCTTTTTCCACTTCCACCATGCACATGCGGCATGCCGCTTGCAGCGAAAGCCCTGGGTAGTAGCAAAACGAAGGCACCTCCGTGCCGATGCGCCGCGTCGCTTCAATCACCAACGTCCCTTGCGGCACCTGCACTTCGCGCTCGTTAATTCTCAGCTTGATCAATTTCTGTTCGGCCATGGATTCCTATCGTGATCCAACCAGCACATTCGCGGATTTGTATGGACAACTTCCCCTCAAATGTTCTTCAAATTCCCCACGCCACTTCTTCATGATGCTGATCGTTGGCATTGCCGCCGCGTCTCCGAGCGGGCAGAAGGTGCGGCCCAGCATGTTTTTCGCGAGGTCCGCGATCATGTCGATGTCTTCCACGCGGCCCATGCCGGCATGGAAGCGCTCCAGCGTCTTGCGCAGCCAGGTCGTTCCTTCGCGGCAGGGAATGCACCAGCCGCACGATTCGTGCGCGTAGAAGTGCATGATTCGCCGGGCCATATCCACCATGCAGGTGTCTTCGTCCAAGATCACCATGCCGCCGGAACCCAACATGGAGCCGGCTTTCGCGACGGAGTCATAGTCCATGGGGATATCGATCTCGTCGGCTGCCAGCAGTGGGCAGGAACTTCCTCCGGGGATCACCGCCTTCAGTTTTTTCCCTTCCGGGATTCCTCCGGCCACGTCGTAAATAAACTTCTTCATGTTCATGCCCAGAGGCACTTCGTAGATTCCGGGCTTGTTGACGTGCCCCGCAATGCAGAGCATACGCGTCCCGCCATTTTTCGGAGTGCCGCGATTGGCGTAGGCATCGCCGCCTTCGCGGATGATGGAAGGCACCGCACTGAGCGTTTCCACGTTATTGATGATCGTCGGGCAGCCGTACAATCCCACCACGGCAGGGAAGGGCGGTTTGATGCGCGGATACCCGCGCTTGCCTTCCAGCGATTCCATCAGCGCAGACTCTTCGCCGCATTCATAAGCGCCCGCACCGGTATGCGCCAGCAAATCGAAATCAAATCCTGACCCGAGAATATTCTTGCCCAGGTATCCGCGTCCGTGGGCTTCGGCGATGGCTGCATCGACGATGTCCAGCACGTAGCGGTATTCGCCGCGAATATAAATGAATCCCTGGTGCGACCCGATGGCGCGCCCCGCGATCACCATGCCTTCGATGAGCTGGTGCGGGTCCATCTCCATCAGCGGGCGGTCCTTGCACGTTCCCGGTTCCGATTCATCGGCGTTGCAAATCACGTACTTCGGCTTCGGAGAATCCTTCGGTACGAAGGACCATTTCATTCCCGTGGGGAAGCCCGCGCCGCCGCGCCCGCGGAGATTCGATCTTTTCACTTCGTCAATAATCGTTTCCGGGGTCATCTCCTTCAGCGCTTTTTCCAGGGCCTGATAGCCGCTCTGCATCAGGTAGACGTCGATCTTGTGTGAATCCTTCATCCCCCAGCGACGGCTGATGAGCGGGGTTTCCAGCGCATGGCGCTCGTGCAGCGCGCCGGAAATCACCGGCTCCGGTGTGGGATGCTTGCCAGCATCCAGTTCTTCGATGATGCGGTCAAACTTGAGCGCGGTCAGATTTTCGAAAAAATCGTAATTCACTTGCATGGCCGGCGCGCCCGTGCATGCCCCGATACATTCCACTTCTTCCAGCGAAAAAACTCCGTCCTGCGTCGTTTCTTTGTGCCCGATTTCCAGCCGTTTTTTTGCGCGCTCCAGGAGCTCGTTCCCGCCCTTCAGCATGCAGGCCACGTTGGTGCAAATCTGCACGTGATGCTTGCCCCAGGGCTTGCGGTGCAACATCGAGTAGTACGCGAGCGTTTCCTCGACCTGCACGTTGTTCAGGTCGAGCCGCTGGCCGATCTCGGCGATCATTTCATCGCTGACGCAGCCGTACTCGTCCTGCGCGTACATCAGCATGGGGACCAGCGCGCTGCGCTTTACGGGATAGCTGCTCTGCAGCTTTTCAAACTTTGCTGATAGTGCCGGGGAAAGTTCCATGATTACCTGTCGACTTCTCCGAGAACGATGTCGATAGTGCCGATGCAGGCGATGACGTCGGAAATCAACTGCCCTTCAATCAGCTTTGGCAGGGCTTGCAAATTGATATAGGAAGGGCCGCGAAAGTGCACGCGTAGCGGCTTTGGCGAACCATCGCTGGCAATGAAACAGCCCAGCTCTCCACGCGGGGATTCAACGGTAACAAACACCTCGCCCGGCGCCGGAGAGAATCCCTCCGTGAAAATCTTGAAATGGTAAATCAGGGCTTCCATCTCCGTTTTCATTTTTTCGCGCTGTGGCGGGATGATGCCGGGCGCTTCCGCTTTGATCGGCCCTTCATTCGCGATCTTGTCGAGCGCCTGACGAATGATCTTCAAGCTTTCGCGCATCTCCGCCACGCGGACCAGGTAGCGCGCGTAGCAATCCGAATCCGCCCGCGTCGGCACATCAAAATTGAATTCCTCGTAGCTGGAATATGGGAAGAACTTCCGATTGTCGTAGGCCACGCCAGCGGCGCGCAGCGTTGGCCCGGTCATGCTTAGCGCAATCGCATCCTCGGGTGAGATATATCCGACGCCCTTGGTGCGTCCGATCCAGATGCGGTTTTCGGTGAGGAGCGTTTCGTATTCGTCCACGCGGCTGGGCATCATCTTCAAAAAGCGCTCGACCGCCTGCCGCCAGCCTGCCGGGAGATCCAGCGCGAGGCCCCCGATGCGAATGTAGCTGGTCATCATGCGCTGCCCGGTGAATAATTCAAAAATCTTGAGAATCTCTTCGCGCTCGCGGAAGCAGTAAAGAAAAACGGACATCGCCCCCAAGTCGATCGCATGGGTTCCCAGCCACACCAGGTGCGAAGAAATCCGCTGCAGCTCCACCATCATCACGCGGATGTATTGCGCGCGCTTGGGCACTTCCAGCCCGAGCAGTTTTTCTACCGCGAGGCAATACACCAGGTTATTCCCAAGGGGATTCAGGTAATCCATCCTGTCCGTGAGCGTGATGGCCTGAGAATAGGTCTTGTCTTCGCACGACTTTTCGATTCCCGTGTGCAGGTAGCCGAGATCGGGAACCGCCTTTACCACTGTTTCGCCGTCCAGCTCCAGCAAGATGCGCAGCACTCCGTGCGTGGAGGGGTGCTGCGGTCCCATGTTCAGGACCATCGTTTTTGCCGTGCCGATTGCGGTTTCAACGGTTGTCATGGTGTGCTGCTTTTCCTGAAGAGTTCGCCCGTGTTGGGCACGTCTCGATAGCCCTCAACAGGATAGTCTCTGCGCAAAGGATGGCCTTCCCAGTCATCAGGAAGTAGGATGCGCCGCAAATCCGGATGGCCCAAAAAACGAATGCCGAAGAGGTCAAAAATTTCCCGCTCCAGCCAATTCGCGCCTGTCCACACCGGAACCAGGGAATCCACCACTGGATCGTTGCCACCGAGCCACACCCGCAGCCGTACCTTTTCCCGTCGCGGGATGGAAACCAGGTGATAGTTCAATTCAAATCGCGGATCGGCAGGGTAGCGGTCAACACACGTAGCATCGGTCAGCAGGTTGTACTTTAGCTTGCCATCCTCCCGGCAGTGTTCTGCCGTGGCTCGGAGGAGTTCGCGTGGCACCACGATCGTGGTTTCGCCCCGAAATTCAAAGACTTCCGCGACTGCTTTCGGGTTCCACGAACGCAGGCATTCGGCTACAACATTAGCGTTTTTACTGGAAGACTCCGTCACGATTTCGAATCCCACAGGCACCGGCTATTTGTGCCAGTCCAGCGCGCCTTTTTTCCAGAGATACAAATAACCGACCAAAAGGATGGCAATGTAGAGCATCATCTCCCCGAAGCCGTACCACCGCAAACTGCGAAAGATGTAGGCCCAGGGGTACAGGAAGATGGCTTCCACATCGAAAAGAATGAAAACCATCGCAACAAGGTAAAATTTGACTGAGAAGGGCGCGCGCGCGTCGCCCGTGGGTTCCATGCCGCACTCGTACGGTTGCTGCTTGGCCCGGCTCGGACGACGCCAGCCCACCAGAACGGAGACAGTGGTTAGCGCGCCGGCGAGCGCCGCGGCAATCAGCAGGTGTAAGAGAAGCGGAGCATACGTATGTAAACCAGAACCACTCATAGGCGAAGCGCTATAATAACGATTCGAACGCCAATCGGTCAAATGCGGCGGAAGGTTCCCTGCGGGGTGGGGTGCAATCCCCGTTGGGGCGGAGCAGACTTGGGAATGCTTTTTGGTCACAATACCAACGTGAAATCGGGCGATACGAGCTATCACGTCCAAACGGAAGATCGCGGCACCGCCACAGCGCTCATCGACACTACGGTCTATTTTCGCGGACGAGTGCTGCACCGGCGAACGAATAATTACTTTGACCTGCTTCCGCTCAACCTGGACCGTGAAAAAGCACTAAAGGTGCGTCTCGACGAGCAGCACCGGGCGGTCACTGAAGAGCTTCGAACCGGTGCGTTGACCCTCGCGCTGCCACAGGAGGAGAAAGTTTCCGTTGCGGCAGGAAATGCGCATGCTGGTGCGTCGTCCGGGATTCTATCGCTCGAATTGATCAACGCAAAGACCTGGCTCACCGGCAAACACGCGCTCTTGCAGGTGGTCGTGCGAAATGCAGCGCACCAGGCGGTGAGCGGAGCTACTTTGAGCGCCCGCGTGGATGGGGCGGCGGAAGTGACCCAGTTTTCGGCGAAAACCGGCGACTTCGGGCATGCCCAATTCGAATTCGACATGCCGCGTCTGGCGGTTGCTGAGCCGGCGCTGGTCATCGAAGCGCTGTACGGAAGTGCCAAAGGTCATTTGCGCTTTCAGTTGCGCACCAAGCCGCGAATACCGTCAGCGAGTTAGCAAATGCAGACAACGATTTCAATTGTGGTGAATGGGGAAAATCGCGCAGCAAAGTCCGGGGCCACGGTTGTGGACCTGCTTGGCGATTTGGAGCTCAACTCTGGACGCGTGGCCATCGAACGGAACCTGGAAATTTTGCCTCGGCAGAAATGGATCGAAACCAGGGTGGAAGCCGGGGACCGTTACGAAATCGTGCAGTTCGTCGGCGGCGGGTAGAAGCAATTCTTCTGAATTCAGACTCCTTCCAGAAGATGCCCCATCTTGCGTTTTTTTGTCTTGAGATACGCCCGTGAGATCTTTGAAACACGCGGCTGGCACGGCACGCGCTCGATGACGCGAATGCCCGAACTTTCGAGCTGGCGGACTTTTTCCGGATTGTTGGAAAGCAAGCGAATTTTCGTTGCGCCGAGTTTTTTCAGGACCTCAGCTGAGAACTTGTAATCGCGCGCGTCGGCCACGAACCCCAGATTTTCATTGGCTTCTACCGTGTCCATGCCGCTGTCCTGCAGTTCGTAGGCCCGCAGTTTGTTCATCAAGCCAATGCCGCGGCCCTCTTGCGGCAAGTACAGCAAGACTCCCGAGCCCGCCTGGCCGATTTTCTTCATCGACAGTTCGAGCTGCGCGCGGCAGTCACAGCGGAGCGACGCGAGAACGTCGCCCGTCAGGCACTGCGAGTGGACGCGCACCAGGGGAACAGTTTTTGCGTTCAAGTTGCCGCGAACCAGGGCGACCGCTTCTTCCTGTGGACCGGGTCCCTTGAAGCCATGAATGGTGAAGCGTCCATAACGCGTTGGCAACGCGGCATGCGCGACCATGTGCAGTCCGGTGGTTTTTCGTTTTGTTTTCTTATCTTGCCTTGATTTTGCGGTCATCGGGAAACGAGCAGTATAGCAGGGACTGTATTTCCACTGCTTTCAGAGCACTTTGCCAAGATGCTTGAATGTCTGTGATTTGATGCGCCGGTGTCTGCCTGCGCTACACGCTTTACATCGGGCAACGGATTGATTAGCGTTAGCCTGAGATACTGAGGCGGGCAGCGAAAAATGGATACCGCGACATCCGTTCGGGACCTGCTGTTCACCTTGCTGCTAAAGGTGGGCGTGGCGTCGTCGATTGCGGCGCTGCTGGCGCGGTGGAACACGTTTCGGCGCGTGCTTTTCACCGAGGACCGCGATCCGGACCAAAAAGTCAAACTGATGCTCTTCCTGACGCCGGCGCTGTTTGTGGGCGTGATGTTGCGGCTGGTCGGCGGGCCCCCTTATGCGTTCGCCGATTTGTCTCTGGAAGGCGCTTTTCTGATGGGCCTGCTCGGCGGGCGCGTTGTGGGGCCGATCGGCGGCGCAATCATCACCATTCCGGCGTTGATCTTTCACGAATGGCTGGCGATGCCGGCGGCGTCGACTGCGGGCCTGCTCGGCGGTCTGATCCGGCAGGCGATTCCCAACAAGGAAGATCTCTGGAATTTCGGGCCGTTCACGTTCTTGAATATCCCGAAAGCGACCATGCGACTGTTGCGAAAAGCGGAATTGTCGTGGGAAATGGCGCCCTTGGGTGCGTGCGTGGGACTGGAACTGGGGCGCGTGGCCCTGGTGCTTGCGACCAAACCGAAGTGGCTCTTCGCGGTGGACTCGCACTGGGACTGGTGGCTGGCGCTGGTAGTGATTGCGACCCTGATGTCCGTGGCTGCGCCACTGAAGATCTGGAACAACACACGCATCGAGATGAACCTCGAGCAGCACCAGCAACTGCTTTTGAAAGCGCGCATGGATGCGCTCTCCAGCCAGATCAATCCACATTTTCTGTTCAACACGCTCAACACCGTGTCGGCGTTAATCCGTTTTGATCCGGATTCGGCGCGCGGCGTAGTGCTGAAGCTGAGCAACATTCTGCGACGTCTGCTACGCAAACATGAGACGTTTGTGCCGCTCCGCGAGGAGCTGCAGTTTATCGACGATTACCTGGACATCGAAGTGGCGCGTTTTGGAAAAGACAATCTGGACATCGTGAAGCAGATCGACGAAGCCGCGCTCGAATCGTTTGTGCCCAGCATGCTGCTCCAGCCGATGGTGGAGAATTGCCTGAAACACGGGCTCGCGCCAAAGCTCGGAGGCGGAAAAATCGAACTGCGAACGACAAATCGCGACGGGCGGCTGCTCATCGAGATTGAAGACAACGGCGTGGGCATTTCTGAAGACAAGTTGCCGCACGTTTACGTCGAGGGCATCGGGCTGAGCAATGTACGCGAGCGTTTGCGCGTGTTGTACGGAACAGACTTTCAACTGGACATCCAGAGCCAGCCCGGAGAGGGTACGGTAATCCGCATCGAGATTCCGGAGCTGGTGGCGACGATGCAGGAAGTGCGATGAGACGTGAAGCCGTGCCCTCCCCGCGCAAGTGGGGGCCGCCGTTTTCAATAGCAGGCCCGACGGCCGGCTTAAATCAGGTTGTAGTTACAGGAGCAGAGGTGCAGACTAGGGGCACGAGTCATCCCCCTAACGAAAGGCCTAAGTAATCTGAGCGTTCTCTGCGGCCAGCTGCTTTGATATTTGACTGAACGGATGAGAGACTAAGAACGCGACCCCCAAGGTAAGCGGCGAGGGGCACACATGGAGAGAAGAACCGTGACTAGCAAGAAATCAGGAGAGGTAAGATCAGCGGGTGCTGGACGCGGCCGCGGTGTTCACGTTACGCCCGAACTTGCACGAGAGGCGTGTACCTGCGGGCACCGAGCCGGTGTCCACGCTGCGCTCAAGTACTCCTGTCAGGCCCCGGGCGACCACAAAGGTTTCTGCCCGTGCATGCGCTTCCTTTCGGCGAAGGAATGGCGGGCAAGTAAAACGAAGTCCTCTTAGCAAGACGTCAGCTCTAAGAGGTGCTCGGCCGTCGCCAATGGGTGATCCGCTGGCTCCCTGGAAGCACCAGCAGTAAGAAGCCCCCGCACATACTTCAGACGAAGCTCATTCGTCGCGCAAAGCCACCATGGGATCCACTTGAGTGGCGCGGCGCGCGGGGATGTAGCATGCGAGTAGCGCGGACAGCAGCAGTACGGCGGTGACGCCGGTGATGGCTGCGGGATCCAGCGCACTCACTCGATACAAGGTGGTCTCCAGCAGCCGGCCAACAAAGTAAGTGCCAGCCAACCCTACCCCTAGCCCGAGCAACGCGAGTAGCATCCCTTCCTGCAACACCAACCGAAGCACTTGCCGCGGGCCGGCGCCGAGAGCCATGCGCAATCCGATTTCGTGGGTGCGCTGGGCGACCGCAAACGACATCACGCCATAGATTCCGATGGCAGCGAGCAGGAGGGCGACGCCATGTTGCGTCCTCCAGGTCCGCCAGATCACCAACCTTTAGAATGTAGACGTATTTTGGCCCGAGTTGTTTCTGCCAGGTAGCCGATGGGATGCCGGGCTTTGCGGAGTAAGGTCGTCATCGGGGATGTGCCACGCTATTGCTTTTCGTCGAGGAGACGGGTCAGTGTCTTGGGCGCTGCCAATCGCCATGCGGCTTCCAGGGCGCGGCGCAGCGCAAGTTTTCTGATTCCTTTCAGGCGCACGTTGGTGCAGCCTCGGCGTCCCCACGCGCCGGCACATGGATTGAAAACGCTTGGTTGAGCTTTGACGAGCACTTCCTGCTCGATGGGTGTGAGTCTGAGCATGCCCCAATCTTTGTCGGGATAACCGAGCGTGGCGAAGAGCTTTCCGGCGACGCGAAAGTCCGGATGGTCCATGTGAGACTTCTCCGACGTTTCAGGGAAGCTAAGGGCAAGACGGCGAAATTCGTTTGAGGTCATGAATACCTCTCCAGCGATTCCAAGGAGGGCACGATAACACAATCGGCCAACAATTGACTCAACCGCTCACAGATCAAGAGCCATTTTCACGGAAGTGCAACTAAGAAGATAGCAGCGGGGCGAAAGGCGGGGAAGTCCAGAAAAAGCGCAGGTTAAAAGCGCTTGACAACGGACGGAAACAACTGTATGTTCTGTATTGACAGAATTAACAGACGCGACGGATGCGACCATAAGGGCAAGAGACCTGGAAGACGAAAAATGAGCGAAACGACAAAAAACAGCTTAACTCCCGTGGCCCAGAAATTCATTTTGCACTGGGGGGAGATGGGCACGCGGTGGGGCATCAACCGGACGGTTGCTCAAGTGCATGCGCTGCTCTTTCTCTCTCCGCATCCGCTCCCCGCGGATGAGATTTCCGAAACGCTGGCCGTAGCGCGCTCGAATGTGAGCACCAGCCTGCGCGAACTGCAGGGCTGGCGGATCGTGCGTGTGGTGCACGTGCTCGGTGACCGGCGCGACCATTTCGAGTCGATCAAGGACGTATGGGAGATTTTCCGGATTGTTTCCGAGGAGCGCAAGCGCCGCGAGATCGATCCAACTTTGAGTGTGCTGGCGGAATGCGTCCGCGAGGTTAAGTCGAATCCGCAAGGAGACGCCTACACGCGGGAACGGCTGGAGAGCATGCTGGAGTTTTTGACGGCAATGACGGGGCTGTTCGAGGAAATCATTCGCATGCCGACGGGTGCGCTGAAAGGCGTGGTGAAGTTGCGCGGCAAAGTCATCACGCTTCTCGGAAGCGATCGGAAAAAAGCAGCGGGATAGCGGAAGCGGAGAAAGACCATGATTTCGCTGGTGAGTGAATACACGGACGGGAAGGGGCGGCACGCGCGAGGGTGGTTGTTTTTTGACGCGGAGTGCAAGTTCTGCACGCGGATCGCGCGCTGGCTTGCGCCGATTCTGGAACGGCGCGGAATCGCACTGGCGCCATTGCAGGATCCCCGCGTTGGAGCGCTGCTAGGAATGTCGCGGGAAGAATTGCTTTTTGAAATGAGATTTCTGCTGAGCGATGGAAGTCAATTTGGCGGTGCGGATGCAACCGTAGCGTTGGCTCGCGAAATTTGGTGGGGGCGCCCATTGTTATGGGTATCGCGAATTCCTGGGATGATGGAGGTTTTGCGCAAAGGATACCGGTGGGTTGCCGCGAATCGCAGTTGCGCCGCGGCTTCTTGTCCAGCGAGTGAAGTTTCCCGTCGAGCGTAGAGCGCGAAAGGAGGCAATCATGCGATCCATTTTCCTGTTCCTGTGGTTGGCGGGATTTGTGCAAATAGCGATTGCGTGCGCAAATCTTTTCATTCCCAAGAAACTGAACTACCGAGAAGAATTGTCGCGCGTTTCGCCGGTCATTCGCCAGATCTTCGTCGTGCACTCCGCCTATATCGTCGGCGTAGTCCTGTTTTTTGCTGTTGTGACCTTTGGCTTCGCGGCGGAACTCGTTAGCGGCCGGGGGCTAGGCAGATTCCTTGCGGCAGCGATTGCGCTTTTCTGGCTGTGCCGCGCTCCGGTGCAACTTTTGTATTACGACGCCTCCCTACGGCGAGCCAATCGTGCGGGAGACGTTGCGTTCACCTTGGCAGGGCTCTTCCTATCCACGACATACGTAGCTGCCGCGCTGTCACACGCTTCATGAAGGAAATCAGATGCGCAACGCTCCCGATGCGCGAGGCTGGTTCCGCACGGCCGTTCTTTTCGGCGCCATGGTGTGGCTTGGGATTGCTGCAGGGTCCTGGAGCGGTTGGCCGCAATTGGGTGTGATCGAGCCTCTATTTTTGCTAGCACCCTGGATTGCGGTTCCCCTCGCGACTTCGTTGATTCCGCCTGTAGACGGATGCGACTCGCCCACACGACAGCGGCCAACTTTAAACTGGGTTATGTTTGCGGCGGCTGCGCTCGCGACCACTTCTTTTTTTCTTCCCGTCGGCATTCTGGCGGCATCCTTCGCGGCCGCATGGCTGCTAGTTTGCGCTTGGTTTGGGCTGCGAGGTGTGTGCAGATTCTGGCGATATCGCACACAGTCGTTCTCGCAATTCTGCTTCGCCGTAGGCGAGGTTTACCTGATTGTTGGCGGAATATGGCTCGTGGCTTCACGGCTCGGTTTGCAACCTGCGGGGTTTCAAGAGCCCATCGTACTGCTGACCGCGGTTCATTTTCATTTCGCGGGATTTTTGTCTGCCGTGCTTGCGGGATTGACCTATGAACGGTTTGGAGAGACCCGTTGGAGCAAGCTGCTCGGCGCGGCACTAGCGGGCGTCGTGGCGGGACCAGCGCTGTTGGGATTGGCCTTTCTGGTAGGACCCAGGATGAAGCTTACAGCGGTCATTCTCATTGTCACAGGACAATTCGGGCTGGCGGCGGGGATGGTTCGCGTCGCGCTGGGCAATGTGAATCCGATTGCGCGAGCGATGTTGCTGCTCTCGAGCGGATGTGTGGCTGTCGGTATGGCATTGGCGGCGAGCTGGGCGCTTGGTGAGTATCCTCTGCAACCGTTTGTGGATCTCGGTCGCATGGAACGAGTTCACGGCACCCTGAATGCCGTCGGATTTGGCATTTGCGGGCTGATCGGATGGCTGAACGCAGGCCGAGAAAAAGAGGCTGCGGCGGCGTAGGAGTCGAAGAGATGCGAATTGCAGATCTGTGGCGGTGGCAGGGGAGGATCGATCGCAAGAGGTATGCAGTTGCGGGTTGCACGGCTTTTGTCCTGAAATATTTTCTCGACAAGATGGTGGCGGCCTTGGTGTTTGAACGGACTTGGTTCTTGTGGAATTACTGGCAGCCGCTGGGGCCGGATGCGCGTGTTAGTGCAATTCAGCCGGACACTCGCGCATTTGTGGGCACGCTGCTGGTTTTGGCGCTGCCGTTCATTTGGCTGGGTTTGACTCTGACGGTTCAGCGTTTGCGAGATGCCGGACAACCCCTGTGGCTAGTAGGGCTTTTTTTTGTTCCGGTGATCAACCTCCTGTTTTTCCTCTTGCTTTGCGTGATGGAATCGCACTCGGTGACGGCGCAGCGCGAAGCAATGCCCTGGCCGGAGACCCGCATGCTGGACCGCTGGATTCCTCGCAGCGCGATCGGAGCAGCAGCGACGGCGATCGGAGTCACCATTGCGATTGGTTCCATGTTTACGGTAGTGGGGACGGAGGTGCTTCAGTCCTATGGGTGGGGATTGTTTGTGGCCTTGCCGTTTTGTCTGGGGCTGTTCTCGGTGCTGGTGTACAGCTACCACGAGCCACGATCGTTCGGCAGTTGCATGAGCGTTGCGCTGTGGGCCATCGCGTTGCTGGGCGGAGTGCTGATCCTGGTGGCGATTGAGGGACTGATTTGTATTTTGATGGCGGCTCCGTTCGCGCTAGGACTCGGGGCATTGGGGGGAATGCTAGGGTACACGATTCAGGCGGGTTATTGGCTGAGCAAAGGCACGCCAGCGATGCTGTCGATCGTTTTTTTGTTTACGCCGGTATTCCAGGGTGTGGAGCATTGGGTGAAACCGACGGCGGAGACTTTTGAAGTGCGAACGGCAATTGAAGTGAACGCGCCGCCGGAAAAGGTTTGGAATCAAGTGGTGGCTTTTGCGGAGATCCCGCCGCCGAAAGAATTGCTGTTTCGTGCAGGGATTGCGTATCCGATTCGCGCGGAGATTTCCGGACACGGAGCTGGCGCCGTGCGCCAGTGCATTTTCTCGACGGGCCCCTTTGCGGAACCCATCGAAGTTTGGGACGAGCCGCGGCTCTTGAAATTTGGCGTGACGGCGAGTCCGGCTCCCCTGAACGAGCTTAGTCCCTACGGGAATATACAGCCGGCGCATTTACACGGTTACTTTGTCTCGAAGCAAGGAGAATTCTTGCTGACGGCTTTACCAGGAGGCCGGACGCGGCTTGAAGGGGCGACCTGGTATCAGCATACGATGTGGCCTGCGGCGTACTGGCATTTATGGTCGGATTACATTATTCACAAGATTCATCTGCGAGTGTTGGAGCATATTCGCGTTGCCGTTGAAGAAAGGCCTCAGGCCTGAAGGCTTGAGCTACAGCAACAGACGCAACAGCGTGATATTGAATTGACGCGCTCCGCGGCTTGGCCCTAAGATGCGGGCAACGATGCGGGTTGCCCGGAATTTCCTATCATTCGTCAAGGTAAGGCGCGCCGAACTGGCGTGTCTGTCTCTCTCTTTATTCCTCTGCACAGTCGCCTCGACTGGTGAACAGGCCGTTCGATTTCTCCGATTTGATGACGTGGCGGAGACGCTCAAGCTTTTTGCGGATGCAGGGCTCAGCGCAATCGACATCAAGGATTCCGCCGCGTGGAACGATTGGGCGCGCGCAGGCGACACGGAAGTGCGCGCGCGTGTGGACCAGGGCGTCGAAGATTCCATCAGCAATCTGATTCTTTACGGCGCTTCCTATACAAATCTTCCCCGGCTTGAGGGTGTCGAGAGTGCGGCATCCGAGACGGGAGAGTTGACAGCGTCTGCCCGAGCGCGACTCCACGCCCTCGCTGCAGCGCTGCCGAGTGGGGCGCGCAACGAGAGGCTGCGCTTCGTCAACGAGTTCCTGGCGCGCAAGGGCCTTCCACGGGAGTCGGTAGAAACGAAACTCCAGGAAAATCTGCGGCGGCTAATCGCCGAACAGCGCGCGTATCAAGAAAAATTGAAGGCATCGGAAGAAGCAAGCGACCCAGCCGCAAAGTTATTGGCGCGGGGAACACTATTCCAGGACCGGGGCTTGTCCGCCGATACTTCTTTGCTCCCGAATTACGCGCTGGAAGATACGCTAAGAACAATGCTGAAAAAAGGAGCCCTCCAACCGGGCACGATGCACCGGGTCCTGGTGATCGGGCCGGGGCTGGATTTCACCGACAAGCGCGACGGCTATGATTTTTATCCAGTGCAAACCATTCAACCTTTCGCCAAGGTGGAAGCGGTGGCGCGGCTGGGACTGGGCAAAGCCGAAGAAATTTCAGTGGTAACGGCCGACTTGAATGCCGCGGTCAATGCGCATGTTGCGAGGCTCGCGGAACGTGGCCGCGCGGGCCAAGCGTACACCGTACAGCTGCCGCGGCTGGTTTCAGCGGAGTGGAGCCCGGAAGCCGTGGCGTACTGGCAGAAGTTTGGCGAGATGTTGGGCGCGCCGGTGAAGCCGCTTCCGGTTCCAGCGTCTGTAATCGACGTAGCGATGCGCGCGGTGGCCATCCGGCCCAGATACGCGGCACAAATGCAGGGGTTCGACATGAATGTGGTGACGCAGACTATGGATGTTCCCGATGGACGGGGGTTCGATCTAGTGGTAGCCACCAATGTGCTTGTCTACTACGACCTTTTTCAGCAAGCGCTGGCCATGGGCAGCATCGCTCATATGATGAACCACGGCGGCATTTTCCTTGCGAACCATGCGTTGCCGGCGCAGCACGTCAAGACTCTTGAATTTCTGGGCCGGCGCACTGTTGCTTATACGCCGAGTGGAGCGTACGGTGACGATGTGGTCGTGTACCGGCGCCGCTGAGGTTCGGTGGCCTGATTTACGCAGCTCTTTCGGCCGGAGAGGAATTCTGCTTAGGAGGACAGCTTTGCCAGGGACTCGGCTAAGACCAGCGCGCCCCGTGCAATATCTTCCGGTGCAGCGTATTCATCGGGCCGATGGCTGTAACCATTGCGGCAGGGAATGAAGAGCATCCCCGTCGGTGCGATCCGCGAAATGAAAAGGGAGTCGTGGTAGGCGCGGCTAACCATTTCGAGAAACTGAAATCCGTGCCGGCGGCAGGAATCGGCGAGCGCTTCGCGCACCTCGGGAGCACAATGCGCCGGCGCATCCGCGTTGACCAACTCCCACTGAATTGAGACCTGGCGGTTTGCTGAAATACTTTGCGAGGCGCGCTCGATCGATTGCATCGCGCTGTCGCGCCGGGCTAGGTCCGTATCGCGAATGTCGAGCGTCATGCCAACGCGGCTCGGGATGCTGTTTACAGCGCCGGGAAAGACTTCGCACATGCCGACGGTGGCGACCGTACCGGCTGCGCCGCTCGAACGAGCGGCGGTTTCAATGGCCAGAATCAGCTCTGCCGCAGCACAAAGTGCATCTTTGCGATCTGGCATGAGCACTCCGCCGGCATGCCCGCCAGCTCCTTCGATTGAAATGCGAAGACTAGCGGGCGCGGCAATGCTCGTGACGATTCCGAGGGGCGTCTGCGCGCGCTCAAGCAGCGGTCCCTGCTCGATGTGCAATTCAATAAATCCCTTGTAATACTCCGCCGGCAGTTTCACATGCTGAAGATTTCCGCTGAGGCCTGCCTTTCTGCGAACTTCCTCCACGGTTTCGCCGTCGCGATCTTTCAGCTTGGCAGCGGCTTCCGCTGAGAGCGTTCCCGAAAGCAATCGGCTCCCCAGGCAGCCGATACCGAAGCGTGTCGGCTCTTCCGTCGCGAACACAAGGAGTTCAATCGAAGTTCGAGGCCGGAATCCGCTCCGCTGCAGCGCGCGGATTGCTTCGAGGCCGCCAAGGACTCCCACGACGCCGTCGTATTTGCCGGCATTCGGAATCGCATCAATGTGCGAACCGGTGCCGACGGCTGGTGCTGCCGGATCGCTCCCGACCCACCGCGCGAACATATTTCCAATGGCATCCTGCCGTACTTCAAGACCGGCTCCTTCGCAATGCACGATCATCCAAGCGCGGGCTCTTAGATCTGTCGGCGTAAAGACAATTCTGGTGACCGCCGGCCGCTCCGCGTCCGAAATAGCGGCTAGAGCTTCGATCTCGGAGAGCAGCCGCTGATGATCGATTTCCAATTTCATTTTTTCGGTTCGCCGAGCGGATGCCGATTCCAATTTTTGTAAATCAGATATTTGGCGGGAACTTTTCCGATTGCTCCGAACCATTGTGGGCACCACGGGCTCATCCAAATAAAATCGTCCGCTGTCACCGGATACCACGAATCACCAAGCCGGTAGATGCCGCTCCCTTCGAGTATGATCAGCCCGTGTTCCATCACGTGCATTTCCACCATGCTAAGCGCAGCGCCCGGCTGGTACACCATGGTGTTCACCGCAAAATCAAATGGCGCCTCGTCGGGAAGCAGGCATTTGACCTGTAAATCAGAATTGCCGTCAAGCGCATGCGAAGAAATCGCATCTTCGCTTGAAACGAGCAGTCGTGGGGGCTCGATTTTCTGGACTCGCTCGTAAGACTTTTCAACAACCGCAACCCGGCTCTTTTCTTTGGCAACGACTCGGTGAGAAAATCCCTCCGGCAAATACGCGTAGCCGCGCGTGCTCAAGTCGTGCCGCTTTCCTTTGCCTTCCAGGGTCACCGCTCCTTCCATCACATAGATGAAACGCTGCGCACAGGTATTTCCCAATTCGCCCTTCGGCTCAAATTCGGCAGTGTATTCGGTGAACGTTGCGCCCAACGCCGGACCAACGTGAACGATTGCAGAAGCATTCTTCATCCCCGGCAATGCCGTGCGCACAAAAGTGTCAGGTGTCTGCAAAATGTGATTGCGTTGATGAGAGCTGCGCGTTTGACCGAGATTATGCACGGCACGTCCTTCCCAGAAATTCTTGCGACGCCGCAAGCTGGGTCAGCAATTGATGCCCGCACTCAAGCGCTTTCGCGACATCGTCAAGATGCACCGATTCCGCCGGATCGTGGCTGATGCCTCCGGGCGTCTGCAAGAAAATCATCGCCGCGGGGACCTTTTCCGCCAGGATCATGGCATCGTGTCCCGCGCCGCTCGCCATGCGATGCGGCTTGTAGTCGGCTTTTTGAATGGCACGCTCGATCTGGTCCGTCAGAAATGGATCCATCGCCACTGCATTCTGTGCAAGAAGCGTCCGCCACTTTGCAGTCACTCCGCGCCGCGCGGCAATCGACTCCGCTTGGCGAATCAACTCATCCAGCGCTTCGATTCGTGCGCGATCCGAAGCATGGCGGATATCCAGAGTCACCCGCACTTCTCCGGCAATCACATTCGTCGCACCGGGCTTCGCTGCTACGGATCCCACGGTCGCGACCAAATCCGCTATGTGTCGCGCCAAATTCTCGACCGCCACAACCCACTCTGCGGCCGCGGCCAGCGCATCGCGCCGCAAATTCATGGGTGTCGTACCCGCGTGATTCGCTTGCCCAGAAAACGTAAATTCCAATCTGTTCTGTCCGACAATTGCCTCCACGACTCCAAGCGGTCGTCCCAAACTTTCCAGCATTGGCCCCTGTTCGATATGAAATTCGATGTATCCCATAACATCATCGGTCAGCGCAGCTCTGGAAATCTCATTCGGGTTCAACCCGAAATCCTGAATCGCCTTGCGAACGGAAATTCCGCGTTCGTCTTTGTGGTTGAGAAGTTCCTCATCCACTCGGCCCACCAGCGCTCGGCTCCCGATAAATGGAACTCCGAAGCGCACTCCTTCTTCTTCCGAAAAGCCAATGACCTCGATCCCAAATGGCAGCTTGAATCCGTTCAAGGATTCCACCAGCCCGGCTGCCAGCACCACTCCCAAAATCCCGTCGAAGGCTCCTGCATTCGGGACCGTGTCTAGATGCGACCCAATCAAGATTCGCGGCCCTCCCGGCGACGCCGCGGGATAAAATCCTCGCAAATTTCCGACCGCATCCACCGACACGGACATGCCAAGCGCGCTCATCCAGAAAGAAACTTCCCGGTGGCAATCGCCCATCGGTGCCGACAAGAAAGTTCGCCGTGTGCCGCCGGTATCTTCCGAAAACGACGCCAGCTTGCGGCAGCGCGCGATCGCCTTTTCCGCGAGATTTGTAAAGTCGCTTCTCGTCAACACTGAATTTCACTCTCGCTTATGGCCCAAGTTTCGATTCATCAAAACTCGCGAATCAACTTCGCTGCTCCGCACCCCGCGACAATGAGCGCCAACATGATTTCCCACCCGTACCGGCTCCCATAAGTCGCCACGGGATAGTGAGAACTCAACATCAAGAAGACGACTGGCACGGCCATAAACGTATTGTGCTTCGAACGCAGCTTCGCTTGCGCGCCAAGCGAAGCATCGAATTTCTCGGCCGCTGCTGCCGCGGCGATCATCTTGCGCTGTGCGGGAAGAATACGCATCCACACGTTCAAGGTCATGATGGTGCCGAAGATCGCTCCCACGTGGATGTACGCAGCACGGCCGCTGAACACGTGCGTCAATCCCCACGCGGCGGCCGCCGTCATCACCAGACCAAATCCCGCGAACGCGGCTTGCGACTTTCCCAAGGGTGACCGCGCCGCCAGATCATAGATAATCCATCCCCCCACCATGGCGGCTACGCCGATCGCAATTCCGGCTTGCTTCGAAATGTCCGCAACGTCCGGATCGATGAGCCCGTCCCCCACGTAATAAACAAGAACGAGCAGAACCGCGCCGCCCACCCAGGTAATCAACGCTTCCCAGCGAAACCAGCGCACCTGTTCCGGCGCGACGCCCAGCGATTTTTGTTTCTCGACGGAATAAAAACCGCCGCTGTGCACCATCCAAAGCGCTGATGCTTTTCCGTTCGCTGCCACTTTTTTCTCAAGGTTTCCGAACTGGCCGTCAAGCCACGTGAAATAGTACGTCTGCCCGACCCACATGATCCCTGCGAAAACGTGAATCCATCGCAAGCCGAGATTTAGCCATTCGCGGATCGCGGAACTCATCTCAGCTTCCCCGGTATGTCGTGTAGCCGTTAGGACTCAGCAGCAGCGGTATATGGAAATGCGATTCGCCGCTCCGCACTCGAAAAGTAATTTCCACCACCGGGTACATCCCTTCCTGGTTGGACGCTGCAAAATAACCTGTGGTGTCAAACGCCACCCTATAGAGGCCTTCGTGCAGTGTCGCGCCTTCCGGCAACAATTGGCCGCACCGTCCGTCCTGATCGGTTTGCCCGGAGCCGAGCGCAGACCATTCGCCCGCAGAATCTCGGCGGTCCAGGCGCACCGGCATGCCGGAGGCAGGCGCGCCCTTGGCCGTATCCAGAACGTGTGTCGAAATGCGATTCATTCCGCGACCCACTTTTTCATTCGAATGTGCATGATTTTCTGCTGCTCCTCGGCTGCAAGCTGCAGTTCGGTGGCGTCATCATTGTGCAGCCGTCGCCGCAGAATCTCCAAAATTTCGTTGGCCGATTTTCCCGTCGCGCAAACTATAAAGATGCGGCCAAACTTTTGCTCATACTCGCGATTGCCCCATTTCAGCGCCATCTTTACGGCATCGTCCGCCGCTGCGACTTTTTGTTGTTCTTGTTCGGACCACGCTGACGACTGCGGCGCGACAGTATTGTCAGCGCCCGACTCGCCGATTCGCGGATGGCTCCGAAACGCTTCCAGCCGATCCGCTTCGCTGAGGGCGTGCCAAATTTCATCCGATAGCGCCAGCAACGTGGCTTCATCTTGGATCGGTCTTTTTGAAGCCATTTTTGTGGCCCAAGTTCCCGAGCCGCAGCAAGCGACAATCTCGCGAGCAGCTTCTTCCTGCGGCAATCCGTTCCAGCGAGCCAGCGCCTCGCTCACCGCTTCGTCTCCGAGGCGCCAAGCTGCCCGAGGAATTCGGCGACAAGATTGCCAGCCACGGCTGACCGATAGCGAGCTGTAGAGCGAATATCGTCGATGGGCCGAATCTCTTTCGTCACACTTTTTCTTGCTGCATCGATTATTGATTGTTCGACTTTGTTTCCAGTGAGCAGTTTTTCTGTTTCCGTTAATCGCAGAGGAACAGGCGCAACGCTTCCCATCGTAAGACGCACATCGCGGATCGTGCCGTTTGAGATGTTTCCCAACGCCGCGAGACAAACTTTGGATATGGCTTGTGCGTTACGGGCCCCGACTTTCCGCGCGTACGAAATGTATTCAGAGAACCGGCGCGGAAGAGAAATATCGCGAATCAATTCGTCAGGAGCCATCGCCGTCTGCTTGTAGCCGGTGTGAAAATGTCGATAAGCCACACGCCGTTCGCCCCGCACAGAAATTAGCGTCACTTCGGCGTCGTACACAAGCAGCGCGGGGAGGGAATCGGCAGCAGGAGAAGCGTTCGCGATATTGCCTCCGAGTGTTCCGCGATTCTGGTTTGCAATTCCTCCCGTCCACGATGCAGCCATGGCCAGCAAGGGAAATTCCCGCGAAACAATTTCATGCTGGCGCAGCGCGGTATACGTGCAGGCCGCTCCGATGCGGATTCTGTCTGGAAACACTGCAATTTGCCGAAGCTCGAGAATATTCCAGATGTTGATCAATTGTCGGTTGGGCAGTTTTCCCGCTGAGTACAAAACCATCACGTCGGTCCCTCCGGCAATCGGCAGCCATTGAGCCGGTTCGTTTGCCATCAAAGAAAGAACGGCCTGCAAATTGCCCGGCGAAACGAGCTTGTATTCGGATGGATCCGCCCTCATTTTGCAACTCTTCGCCGCGCTGCCGTTGTCACCGCTTGGAAAATCTGCATGTAACCGGTGCAGCGGCAAAGATTGCCCGCAAGCCCCTCTCGAATGTCCGCAAGCGCTGGCTCCGGTTTCTTCTCGAGCAAGTGTACTGCGGCAAGAACCATTCCCGGCGTGCAGATGCCGCACTGCGCGCCGCCGCATTCCAGGAACGCCTCTTGCAAAGGCTTCATCAAGGCATGTGCGGAAACTCCTTCGATGGTGACTACACTCGCGCCGCTCACTTGTGCCACCGGAACGAGACAACTGTTCACCAGCATCCCGTCCAACAACACGGAACATGAACCACACTCTCCCTCGCCGCATCCTTCTTTGGTGCCCGTTAATCCCAGGTCGTTCCGCAGCACGTCCAGCAATCTTTCCATCGGATAAACGAAAACGCTCTTCACTTCAGCATTGACAGAGAACGAGATTTCGCATTTCGCACTCGTCTCCGGAGAGTAGTTCATTCCGTCTCTTGCACCGAAGAGCAAACAGGTTGCTCAAATGAATCCGGCCCAAGAGCCTGAAACAAATCTTCAGGCAGCAGCGGAATAGTATGGACGCTAACGCCGGTCGCATCCTCGACCGCGCTTATGATCGCCGGCGCAGGGCCGTCCATCGGCAACTCTCCGATGCCCTTTGCGCCATGCGCACCATGAACGTTGCCAAGCTCTTCAAAAAACACACGGATCGGCGGCAGGTCCACTGAAGTCGGCATGATGTAATTCGTCATCTGGTTGTTGATCATGCGACCGTTCTGCCAGACCACCTTTTCATGGAGCGCGAAGCCGATTGCCTGAGCCACACCACCCGTAATTTGTCCCGCAGCAAGAACCGGGTGTAGAACCTTGCCGATTTCTTGTAGCGCGACGAAGTCATCCACGGTCACGCTATAAGTCGTCAAATCCACCGTGACTTCCGCGACGTACACGGCCCAAGCAAACGCTGCGTACGCTTCTCCGTGATATTTTTCGTCGTCCCAGTAGACATCGCCGGGCGCCTCATACCGCGCATAAGATTTCAACGCTCCGTGCTCCGCTATGTATTCCTGGCACGCGGCGCGAAATTGTTCTAGTGTGCAGTCTTCTTTCAGAAGCCCGGTCTTCGTGAGCGTTTGTTGGATTCCCTTGGCCGCGGACTGAACCAGCTTCCCGACAATCATCGCCGTTCGCGATGCCACGGTCGGGCCGCTGTTCGGAACCACCGTCGTGTCCGGCTGCGCGATCGCGACACTTTCATACGGCAGACCCAGCGCCTCCGCCGCGATCTGGCAAAGCACCGTATTTGTTCCCTGGCCAAATTCCGCACTGGACACCAGCACTCGAACCTTGCCGTCGGCATCGGCTTCCACACCGACCAGCGAATTCAGATAGCGTTCGCCGGAACCCGTGAATCCCGCGCCATGCAAAAAAGCGGCGATCCCGATTCCTTTTTTACGCGATCCGTTCTTGTTTTCTTCCGCAAAGCGCGTTTTCTTCGCGGCATAGCCGGAAAGTTCAAGCGCCTGGCCGAGCAAACGATCCAGATCGATATTTTCTCGAATGGTCTGTTCGGTGGTTGTAGTCTGGCCCGGCTTCAGAAAATTTCTCCGGCGAATTTCGAACGGAGAAGTTCCCACGGCCTCGGCGATGCGGTCCATGTGCCGCTCCATCGCAAACAAGCTCTGTGGCGCGCCAAATCCGCGAAACGCCCCGTGAGGAGGCGTATTCGTTGCTACCGCCTTCGCGCGAATGCGCACATGCGGCCAGTAATAAGGTCCGCCCGCGTGAATCGTACCGCGCGACAGGACCACCGACGACAATGTGGCGTAAGCGCCGCCGTCGATGGTGAACTCGATCTCGCCTCCGAGAATCTTGCCCTCTTTGCTTACCGCGGTGCGATGCCTCGTTCTTGAAGGATGCCGTTTCGTCGTCGCCGCCATGTCTTCCATGCGGTCGTAAACGATTTTCACAGGTCGGCCAGATTTCATCGCGAGAAGCGCCGCATGCCCGGCGATCATGGACGGATACTCTTCCTTGCCTCCGAACGCGCCTCCTGTTTCCATTTGCACCACGCGAACTTTGTTCTCCGGAAGGCCGCACAGCGCCATCAACGCCTTGTGAACGTAATACGGACATTGCAATGAGCCCCATACAGTGACGCCATGCTCCGCGTCGTAAGCTGCAATCATTCCATTATTTTCGATGTACAGTTGTTCTTGTGCGCCCGTGAAATACTCACCCTCGACGATGAAGGCCGCTTCTCTCCACACCGCATCCACGTCGCCCTTTTCCACCAGGTAACTCTTGAAAATATTGTCTGTGCCCCAGATGATCGTGGACTTCTGCTCGCGATCTTCGATGGTGTGAATGGACGGCAGCGCTTCATACTCGATGGAAACCGCTTCCACCGCTTTTCGGAGCTTGTGGCGGTTGGCGTGTGCCAGGAGCAGAATTGGCTCTTCGGCGTGATTCACGGTTTCCGCTGCCAGACAAGGCTGGTCATCCAGAATCAGTGCGATGCAATTCTTCCCGGGGATATCTTTCGCCGTTACGACGACAAAATCGTTCCAGTCGACATTCGAATCAAAAGAAATCTTTTTGATTTTGCCGCGCGCGACATTGCTGCGCACCGTCGCGCCGTAGAGCATGCCGGGCAAAACCATGTCATCAACATAGCGCGCCGCTCCCGTGACTTTATCCCAGCCTTCCTTGCGCGGCACCGCTGCGCCGACGATGTGACGGACGGTCATAGACTTCTTTGCTGGCCGTATTCTGTATGAAACGGCAGAAGTTTCAAATCCCTATTTGAAGGTTCAGTTCGCCTGCTAACGCCGCAACTCACGCCCGCTTGGTTCTCCGGGAAATTCCCCATCGGCGAAAACACAATTTCCGCGCAAGTAAGTTGCCTTAACTACGCCGCGAAGTTTTTCTCCCACGTAAGGCGAAACGCGATGACGATAGTAAAGACGCTCTTCCGTCGCAACGAACTCCGCATCCGGATCAAATGCCACGAAGTCCGCATCGAAACCCTTAGCGATACGGCCCTTGCGCGATTCACATCCGGCCAGCCGCGCCGGACCCTCCGCCATCCACCGCGCGACATCTGCAAGCGTGAACCCGCGAGTAGAGGCCGCCGTCCACATCACCGGCAGGGCCAGCGAGAGACTCGCAATCCCTCCCCACGCCGTTCGAAAGTCGCGCTCGCTCAGTCGTTTCATCTCCGGCGGACACGGAGAATGATCGGTCGCCACCAGATCAATCACTCCCTCTTGAAGCCCCTGCCAAAGTTCTTCGCGATTTTCATGGCTGCGAATCGGAGGCGCGCACTTGAGCAGCGTCCGGCCGTCCGCAATCTTTTCCGAAGAGAAATGCAGATAGTGCGGACACGTTTCAACGCTCACTGGCAAACCTTCCGCTTTCGCGGCGCGCAACATTTCCAGGGCTTGGCTCGTGGCCAGATGCACGATGTGCAAGTGAAAACGAACTTCGCGGCAGAGCGAGATCATTAGTCGAATCGCGGAAACCTCCGCTTCATCCGGCCGCGACTGCAGATAGGTTGAGTACCTGCTCCAATCCGCGCCCGTCAACCGTTGCGTTGCCGCTTCCACGGGCCCGGGCAGCTCCGCATGCACTAGCAGCGGCAAACCGGTCCCCGCGACATGCGGCAAGGCGGCGCGCAGCTCCTGCTCATTGACCATCGTGAAGCCATCGATGCCGGGATGAATCAGGAAGCATTTGAATCCCGGCACTCCCGCGACAGCTAAACCTTCGAGGTGCTTTTGGTTGTCGGACACAACGCCACCCCACGCCATCCAATTCACGCGGCACTGCCCGCTCGCGGCTTTGCGTTTCGCTTCGAGTGCTGCGACGGTGGTCGTCGCCGGCAGACAATTCAGTGGCATATCCACAAGCAGCGTGTACCCGCCTGCCGCAGCGGCGCGTGTCGCCGTCCGGAATCCTTCCCATTCCGTCCGCCCCGGTTCGTTGATGTGAACGTGCGAGTCCACCAGGCCGGGGAGAATGGCGGCCTTGCCAAAGTCCTTCACAGAAATTCGCGCGGACAGTTGATCCGGCGGAACAACATTTACAATGCGTCCGTCTTTGACGAGCACCGCCGCCGGTTTGATTCCGTCCGGCGTCACCACTCGTCGTGAGAGAAATGCTTTGAGACTCATGTTCTGGCTAAAATGTTTTGCGCGGCCTTGCGCAACAGCAGCGTACCGCAACCAACTTCAACTCCCAAGCGCCGTGACGCCGGTTTCTCCTTACAAATGCCCAGCCGAAAATTAAGCAAATCAGGGATAATGCTGCTTGTTGAAAACGCCCCACCAACTTCTGGACGCATTCAAGGCCCACTTCGGCGCCGCCGCAAGCGTTTTCCGGGCGCCCGGCCGCGTGAACTTGATCGGCGAGCACACCGACTATAATGACGGCTTTGTGCTGCCTGCTGCGATTGAATTCTATTGCTGGGCGGCTGCTGCTCCACAGCGCGACGGCCGGCTGATCATCTACTCCGAAAATTTCAACGAAACGGTCGAGGCCGCGCTCGATTCCTTGTCACCCTTGGAGAAGAAGCATTGGGCCAACTATCCTCTCGGCGTTGCCTGGGCGCTCCGCCAAGCGGGAAAGCCGCTCACCGGAGCAAACCTCTATATCGCCGGAGATGTTCCTTTCGGGGCTGGATTGAGTTCTTCGGCTGCCGTGGAAGTCGCCACTGGCTTCGCGTTGCTCGGCCTAAGCGGGCTTGCCGTCGACCGCTCGGCATTGGCTCAGCTCTGCCAAAAAGCAGAGAACGAATTCGTCGGCGCGCGCGTGGGAATCATGGACCAGTTTATTTCCTGCTTTGGGCGCGCGTCACATGCGCTTTTGCTGGATTGCCGCTCGTTGCAGCACGAATTCGTCAAAATTCCAGCAGATCTCCAATTGGTGATCTGCAACACCATGGTCAAGCACGAACTTGCTTCCAGCGAGTACAATGCGCGCCGCGCGGAATGTGAGGAGGGCGTTCGCATCCTCCGCAAAGCATTCCCGGTGATTCGCGCCCTTCGCGACGTCTCGCTTTCTCAGCTCGATGAACATCGTCGAAATCTTCCTCTAAGGGTATTTGCCCGTTGCCGCCATGTCATCACGGAAAACGCGCGTGTGAAAAACGCGGTCGACGCATTTCGCCGCGAAGATCGCCAAGCCCTCGGGCAATTGATGCGCGATTCCCAGCGCAGCCTCCAGGACGATTACGAAGTCAGCTGCAAGGAACTCGATCTGATGGTGGAAATTGCTGAGGCGCAACCGGGCTTAATCGGCGCAAGGATGACTGGCGGGGGGTTTGGCGGCTGCACCATCAATTTGGTAGAGTGCGCAGCCGTGAGTGATTTCACGCGCAACGTGGCCGCGGCATATTTCTCCAAAACCGGCCTGACTCCGGAGATTTTCGTTTCCCCGGCGACCGACGGCGCGCGGCAAATCGCCGTCCTCGAAAACAGGCCCGCTGGGTGACAGAATTCTTTCCATGAGTTTCGACGAACTCAACAAAGTTCCGCACCGCCGTTTCAATCCGCTCCTGCGGGAGTGGGTGCTCGTCTCTCCCCACCGGACCGAGCGCCCCTGGTTGGGCAGAGTGGAGAAAATTCAGAAGCCTCCCGCAGTCACTTTCGATCCCAACTGTTACTTGTGCCCTGGCAACCAGCGCGCGGGGGGAGCGCGAACGCCGCCTTATACGCAAACCTACGTTTTTGACAACGATTTCCCCGCGATGCTTCCCGAGGTCTCATCAATCCAATTTGATACGGCCGGCTTGCTGGTAGGGAAGTCCGAGCAGGGAATTTGCCGCGTGATGTGTTTTTCTCCGCGGCATGATCTCACGGTTGCACGGATGAGTGTCCCGGAATTGCGCGCAGTCATTAACGGCTGGGCCGAGCAGCACATCGCACTCGCGCACATTCCGTGGATTAACCACGTACAGATCTTCGAAAATTGTGGCGAGCTGCTGGGCGCCAGCAATCCGCACCCACACTGCCAGATTTGGGCGAATGCTTCGTTGCCAAATCTTCCCGCTCGGGAGCTGGCGTCCCTCCGTCAATATCGCGCCGAAAAACGCTCCTGCCTCCTCTGTGACTACTTGAAACGGGAGCTGCAGTTGAATGTGCGGGTCGTCTGCCAGAACGACGCCTTTGCCGTCGTCGCGCCCTTCTGGGCTGTTTGGCCATTCGAATCGCTGGTCTTGAGCAAGCGCCATCTCGCTTCCATCGATCAACTCAGCGCGGGCGAGCGGGATCTCCTCGGCGACATCATGCGCCGCATCACCGTTCGCTACGATAATTTGTTCGAGACTGCTTTCCCGTACTCCATGGGTTTCCACCAGAAGCCCACCGATGGCGGCGCCTACGACGAGTGGCACTTCCATGCGCACTACTTTCCGCCGCTCCTGCGTTCCGCCACGATTCAAAAGTTTATGGTCGGTTACGAACTTCTCAGCGCTCCCCAGCGCGACGTTACGCCGGAGAGCGCTGCGAACCGACTTGTCCAAGCAGGCGAAATTCATTATCTTGACCGCGCGTAGCCAACGCATAGCCAAAGGCGTGCCTCGCCAAGTAAACTTATTAGGTTTTCGGTGTATTGCTGCGGAGAAGGCACGCCGCTGGGGGATTCACATGAAATATGGGATGCCCATGTCACCTGGAATGAAAGTCACAATTTTCGTGGGAGCATTGCTTATGACCACTTTCGCGCCCCTCGGCGCAACGCCACAGCTCGGTTCCACCGTGAAAAAATCGTTCGGCAAAATTCGCGACGGCCAGTCCGTCGATCTTTATGTGCTTACCAATAAATCCGGCGCGGAAGCCTCTATCACCAACTATGGCGGTGCGATCGTCTCTCTGAAAGTGCCGGACCGCAACGGCAAGCTCACCGATGTCCTCCTCGGCTACGACAACGCCGGCGGCTACGCTGCCGACCAAAGCTATTTCGGAGCGCTCGTTGGCCGCTACGGAAACCGCATCGGCCATGCGCAATTCGTGCTCGACGGCAAAACCTACACGCTTGCCAAGAACAACGGTGACAACACACTCCACGGCGGCGTCAAAGGTTTCAACAAAGCGTTGTGGGCCGCCAAAATTCTTCCCGCCAAAGATGGCCAGTCCCTCGAGCTTTCCCGCCTCAGCAAGGACGGCGACGAAGGATTTCCCGGCAATCTGAAAGTCAGCGTCGTCTACACTCTCACGGATACCAACGCGCTAAAAATTGAATATTCCGCCACCACCGATAAAAAAACCGTGGTCAATCTCACCAGCCACGGTTATTTCAATCTCGCCGGCCAGGGTTCCGGCGACATCCTCGGCCACCTGCTCATGATTAATGCCGACCAGTTTACTCCCGTCGATTCCGGCTTGATTCCCACCGGTGAACTTCGCGACGTGATGGACACGCCTTTCGACTTTCGCAAACCCGCCGCCATCGGCGCGCGCATCGATCAGTCCGACGAGCAACTAAAACTCGGCGGCGGGTACGACCACAATTTTGTCTTGCGCATGCCCATGGACAAGGGCGAAGCTCTCGCCGCGCGCGTCCTCGAGCCCGCCTCCGGCCGCGTCATGGAAGTCTGGACCACCGAACCCGGCATCCAGTTTTATACCGGCAATTTCCTCGACGGCACAACTGTTGGCAAGGGCGGGCTCACCTATCCCAAACGCTCTGCCTTCTGCCTGGAAACCCAGCACTTCCCCGATTCCCCCAACCAGCCGAAATTCCCCTCGACGGTCCTGAACCCCGGCGCCCGCTACCACTCCATCACCACCTACAAATTCTCCGTCGAAAAATGACCATCGCTGGCCGGTGATGAGCTCGCAAGAGCGGTGCCACGCACTTGAACATACACCATTTTATAAGGAAATGGTGTATGCTTTCGGTATGGGTAGAACGAACATTGAGATTGACGAGAGTTTGGTGCGCAAGGCGCGCAAGCTGACCCGCCTCAAAACTAAACGGGAAATCGTGGATAAGGCCCTGGAGCTCCTGGTCCGCTCGGAGAGCCGCAAGGGCATCCAGCGCTATTACGGAACAGGGATCTGGAAGGGTGACCTGAAAGCCATGCGCCGGAATCGTGCCCGGTCAAAAGTTAATCGATAGATGATCCTGGTGGACAGTTCCGTGTGGATCGATTTTTTCAGTTCCTCCCCGGGGCGCGCCGGAGACGAGTTGCGGCGGATGATCGCTGACGTCGAGCCTCTTGCGCTCACCGGTGTTGTGGTCGCCGAAGTTCTTCAGGGCCTCACGCGGGATGTCAGCCACATCGAGCATTATCTTTCGCAGTGGGAAATGTTCGAGCCTCGTGGTTTCCGAACCTATCGGGAGGCGGCCGCGATTTTCCGGCTGGGGCGTGCCAAGGGTATCAGCCTGACAACGGTTGATGTACTCATTGCCGCGATTGCGCTCGAGCATCGCGCCAGCGTGTTCACTCTCGACAAGGACTTTTCCCGAATCGCGCGCTTGTCGGGGCTTCCGCTGCATCCGCTGCCTGCCCCATGAGTGCAAAGGATAAATCGGCGGCCAGGAGAGAGCAGCCCGCGGATCATTTAGATGGATGAGGTTTTCTAAGCGGAGCGGACGCAGTGGTGCGGCGTTTGGCTTCGGGGCTGTGCGTGGTCCAGTCCTCGGGAGGAAAGGCCACGCGCCAGAAACGCGGGAAAGCTCAAGGAATTCAATGCCGACTTCGAATTTGTCGGCGTGCTCGGGTCCGACGTCTACAACCTTGCCGCGAATTTCTTCGCCGGATTTGGCGTTGCGGGCAGTGAGCAATTGGCCGGGCGCGACTTTCTCCACCACAAGAATCAGCGCCGTGCGCATTGACCACGGAAGTGCGGGCTTCCTCAGAGAACCGTTGCCGATCCAGGCGGTTGCCGCTGACAACAGTCTTCACCGCGAGCATGACGCGCTGGCTGCGGCGCTGTTGCATGTACTTATGCTAGCGGATCGGAGTGGCACTCAACGGTACCTCCTTGTCACCATTCCTATCGGCATGTGTAGAGGTTTCCTTGATTGCTCATGAGAGCAATTTGGGAGCCAACGGGTGAATAAGGGGTGACAAGATGAGAGGAATTTAAGAATTCCGAAGACAAAACAGACCTTGCAGGTCGGACGCCCAGCCGAGCTCGCTCATTTTTTCGGAACTGCCTCGCGCGCTTGCGACCCAAGCAATTTCCGGCAACAATGAACCTCATGAACAGTTTTGCAGGATTGCGAGTTCTGGCGCTGGAGAGCCGCCGCGCCACTGAGCTTGCCAAATTGGTTGGCACCTACGGCGGCGAACCGGTGGTTGCGCCGGCGATGCGCGAAGTGCCACTGGAGTCCAACAAGGAAGCCGTGGCCTTTGCGAAGGCACTTTTTGCCGGCGAATTCGACATGGTGATTTTTCTAACCGGTGTTGGCACGCGCGCGCTTCTCAACGTTGTTGAAACTGCCTACCAACGCGAAGAATACATCGCAGCCTTGCAGCGCGTGAAAGTGGTTGCGCGGGGACCCAAACCCGTCGCCGCTTTGCGCGAACTTGGGATCACCGCCGCCATTACCGCGTCAGAACCGAATACCTGGCGCGAACTACTGCTCGCGCTCGATGAAGCCGCGTCTCGAGAGGAGTTGCGCTTACGCGGTGCGCGCGTGGCCGTACAGGAATACGGGGTATCCAATTCAGAATTGCTGAGCGGGCTTCGGGAACGAGGTGCTTCTGTAACGCGTGTGCCCGTTTATCAGTGGGCGCTGCCAGAAGACTGCGCTCCTCTTCAGGCCGCCGTCAAATCGCTTGTGGCGGGAGAGATTGACGTTGTGCTGTTCACCACGGGCGTGCAGGTCACGCACCTCTTCCAAATTGCCGCGGAGATGAAATTGCAAGAGCCGATGCGACTCGGGCTTGGCCGCGCAATCGTGGCTTCGATAGGGCCAACAACATCTGAAGAACTGCAAAGGCACGGGGTTCGAGCCGACCTCGAACCGTCGCATCCGAAGATGGGCTTCCTGGTGAAGGAAACGGCCGAGCAATCGGGGGAACTGCTCAGCCGGAAACGGCAGGGAATTGCATCCGCCGGTTGAGGCAAACCGCTCAGCGCGAGTTTGCTCCGGCGGCCGCTCCCATGACCGCATCAGCAGGAATCACCTCGAAATCGACACCGGCCTGGGCCAGAGCTTGGGCCTCTTCGTCAGACCGCGCAGATGGAAGCTGGCAGTTCCCCCGGAGGCGTACGACGTGATGTCCATCATGCGCCGCCGAGATGAGCAGGGAATTAATTTTTTCCTGGAGACCGCCCGCCTGCGCGCCCAGCTTATGGACGCTGCGCACTTGTGCTGAAGCGGGGACTAGTTCGAGGATTTCCGGTGAAACCTGGTCGTCATGCAGGACGACCTCCGCAGCGCGAAGCACGCGCACCGCCGCGCTGCTCAAGAGATCGGGAACACCGGAACCGGCCCCCATCAGATAAACCTTGCCTTTCATCATCGAGGTTTGCATTGGATACCATCCCGCTACTGGCCTGAGCCGACGGCCTTTAGTCACGACGACGGCCCAAAAAAAGCTGCCAGTCGCTAATACCACACCGGAACATTAGCACCAAGGCTGACAGGCGGAGTCGCCGAAGAATGAATCTTATAAATCGATAATTTTGATGCTAGGGATGCAAAAATGGCCCGGGGAATGCACGCAAACTCACCCCGAGGATTTCGATCGGCCACGATTTCTGCGGAAAGCCTCGAAAGCTTCCTCGCTGGCGTCTTGGTGCAGCAGGCGTTTGCGTTCCTCCGGATCCATCTTGGCAGAGTGGAGTTTCTCGCGGGCTTCGCCTAGCTGTATGAGCCATTCCTCGTATTCCGGGCCGAATTGATCTTCAAGCTGCTTTCTGAGGCGCTGAGCAAGGGCCGGGCTTAACCCAGCCGTAGAGATGGCGATCTGGAGCGGCCCGCGTTGAACGACGGAGGGATAGTAGAAATCGCAAAGAGGGGGAACATCAACGATGTTGCAGAGCACACCGCGACGAGTGGCTTCGTCGAAGATGCGCTCGTGAAGTTCCGTGGACGACGTGGCGGCGACAACTAGAAACATGCCATCGAGATCGCCCGGTTCGAATGCGCGCTGGCGCCATTCGATGGTGTTCGATTGAGACCAGGAGCGAACTTGCTGGGTCGCCTGGGGTGCCACTACGCGCACGCGAGCACTGGCCTCCAGGAGGCTGGCGATTTTGGATTCAGCAACAGCGCCTGCTCCGACCACGAGGCAGGGCCGGGCCGAAAGTTTAAGGAACATGGGGAAGAGCTTTTCCAATTTCATTCGAACGGTCGACGCGCTCCTGGCAGAAGTTTGGGCCACAATTGCTGAGCAAATCTATTCCTTCATTGTACTCAGATGGAGCCAGAAGCGCGGGGAATTTGGATTCAGGAGAGACGATCGGGGGTCAGGAGAGCGGTCATTTCGAGTACGCGGTGATAGTAGTCACGCTGGGTTAGCTGCGAAGCGGCGGCATCGTCGATGATGAAAGTCACATCGGGATGCAGTTGAAGAGCGGAAGCGGAGACAGCGGAGGTGATTGGCCCTTCGATGGACTTGGCGACGGGTGCGGCCTTCGAAGGGCCGGCGGCGAGCAAGAGAACTCTGCGAGCCTCCAAGATCGTGCCGATCCCCATGGTGATGGCGCAACGCGGGCTCTCCTCGCCGGGAGCGAAAAATTTTGAATTATCGTCCAGCGTTTCCCGGCTCAGAACTTTCAGGCGGGTGCGGGAGCCGATGCTGGAAGTCGGCTCGTTGAATCCGATGTGGCCATTACGTCCAATGCCCAGTAGCTGGAGGTCGATTCCGCCGGCTTTGCGAATGGTTTCTTCATAGGAGGCGCAATACTGATCGTAATCGCCGCGAATGGTTCCGTCGGGAATGTGGATGTTGCGGGGATTCACGTTGACGTGCGCGAAGAGATGCTCGTGCATGAAATGATGAAAACTCTGAGGATGCGCGGGGGGAAGTCCGAGATATTCGTCAAGATTGAAAGTAACCACGCGCGAGAAATTAAGCGAACCCTGTTTGTGAAGGCCCACGAGATGTTTGTAAACACCGACCATCGTGGCACCGGTGGCCAAGCCAAGCACTAATGCCGGCTTCTTATGAACGGCAGTGGCGATGAGTTGCGCGGCTTGTAAGCTGATTTCTTCGTCGTCGCGTTTCAGGATAACCAGCATGCAGCATCCTCTCCGAACCGTGCTTTACCCAGAGCCCGAAATAAGCATGAGATGGGCAAAGAAATTCGCCGGCCTTATCGGAAGCGGCGAATGACGAGATTGTGCCGGTCCGAGCGGTAAAAGCCCAGCACGTACATGATCGCCCGGCCTTTAGTGGAATAGATGACCTGGCGAATTCGCAGCAGAGGATCGCGGCGGGGGATGGCGAGAATCTCCGCGATTCTCGGATCGGCGGCGGTCGCGTCAACTTCTTCGTCGGCATAGCCGAGTTCGATTTTGTAATTGCGTTCGAGGATTCCAAAAAGAGATTCCCGGCCGATGGGAGCGTCCAAAAGCCCCGGGAATTCAGCGGCGCTGAGATAGCAAGTCTCAAGGGCAAACGGTTCACCCGCGGCATGGCGAAGGCGCTCGAGTTTGATGATTTGTGTCGTGGGGGGAAGCGAGAGGCGAGCCGCGGCTTCATTTTCGTTGTCGAGCACTTTGGCGAAGAGCACCCTGGAGCAGGCGGTGAGACTGCGACTGGACATCTGCTCGGTGTAGCTCATCAACTTATTGAAATGAATTTTTGGGGCGGCGACGAAAGTCCCGATGCCCCGGCGGCGTTCGACGATGCCTTCGAGTTCGAGCGAGGCGAGAGCGTGGCGTGCGGTCATAAGGCTGACCTGATGGATTTTGGCGAGGTCGCGCTCGGAAGCCACGGCGTCACCGGGACGCAAGTGTCCGGCATCAATGCGCTTGCGGATGACACCTTGAATTCTCTGGTAGGCGGGCAAGCCATTGCGGCTCTTCGGTGGCATTCTCTCTCCCGAATCGGCAGGTGGCCTCTTAGGGGAGGCGTGAGTGGCAGCTGGCTTCATGGCAAGAACGATATTCTAATCTGCACTTGCGTCAAGAGCGCCAAGCGCGATGCGTTCCATTTTGGGACTCGAGTGTTATAGAGCGGAATCCCTAGAGCACACCGTGCCATGCGAATATCGTTATAGCACAGCAATTAGAGCTTGGCACGTTTTAAATAGTGCTATATAGCTATTCCCAATCCGGCCCTATAGCTGGCCAAAGGGCGCAGGTGCGCGCCACGCGTCTTCCGAGGCGGGTCGCTTGGATGAAAGATCGAGCTTTTTTCCGAGTCGAATCTAAGATCTGAAAGAGAGATCGAAAATGAAAAGCACCAGCAGCGAACTCGGCACAGGAATCAAGAACAAAAGGCAGGAAACGGTTGAGGACATGCACTACCGGAACATCGCCGGCGGATTGGCTGACGAAATGATGGGTTTTCATCCGGCCAGGCGAATCCCGCAAGCGCAACCCACCCTTCAAGATGGTCATCATCGACAGGTGCGGGACGTTGGTATTCGAAGGCAAAGTGAGCAAGCGCGGGAAGGTGCGTCCTTTCGGATCAGCACGCATGGTCGAGGACTCTCATTTTCCTGCCACTGCGTTGCTTACGGACAGCTCGTTCGTCACACGCGCATTCCTGATCGAGCGCGCGGCGCCCGCTAACAACTGATGCGCCCTCCTCAGGAGTTCAGAAACGCGGCGAGCTCGGTATTGAATCGCTCTTGATCCTCGATATTGGAAAGATGCGCGGCGTTCAGTTCAGCGTATCGAGCGCCTTGGATGTGCTGCGCAAGAAAGCGTCCGTCGGCCGGTGGCGTCGCGGGATCGTGCGCTCCTGCAATTACAAGAGTCGGTCTACGAATCTTGCCGAGCTGCTCGCGGAAATCGAAATCGCGAACGGCAGCGCAACAAGCGGCGTAGCCGTCCTGATTTGTTTCTTCGAGCATTTTCAGAGTATTTGAGATCGTTGCCGGGGACTTCTTGCGGAAAGCAGGCGTAAACCATCGATCGATAACCGCCGAGGCTACGGATTTCATTCCGTCTTTTTGAACGGCATCGATGCGCGCATTCCAGGCCTCGGTAATTCCGATCTTGGCGCCGGTGTTGCACAGGACGAGCTGATGCAACCTCTCCGGCGCGTTCGCTCCCAGCCACATGCCAATCATGCCGCCCATGGATAGCCCGCAAAAATGGCCGCGGTCCAAATCCAATGCATCCAGCAGCGCGATGACATCTTTACCGAGGTGTTCGATCGAATAAGGGCCAGGCGTGACTGAGGATTGTCCGTGACCTCTGGTGTCGTAACGCAGGCACCGGAACTTCTTACGAAACACGTGGACCTGCGGGTCCCACATGGAGTAATTCGCGCCGAGCGAATTCGAAAACAACAACACGGGCGATCCGCCCTGGCCTTCCAACGCGTAGTGAATCCGGGCTTCTCCAGATTTAAGGACGGGCATCCAGGCTATTCTTCTCCTGTGGAAATTTTTCTGCAACTGGCGGAGCGGTCAGACAATGCTAGACGCGTTCCAGAATGAGAGCAATTCCCTGGCCCACCCCGATGCACATGGTGCACAGCGCATATTTGCCTTTGGTACGCGAGAGTTGATAGAGCGCTGTGGTCACCAGCCGGGCGCCGCTTGCACCGAGAGGGTGACCGATGGCAATCGCTCCACCGTTGGGATTGACGTGCGTCGCGTCATCTGGAATTTTCAACTCGCGCAGCACTGCCAACGCCTGTGACGCGAAGGCTTCATTCAATTCCACAACGTCCATTTGGTCGAGTGACAATCCCGCTTTGGCCAGAACTTTGCGCGTAGCTGGTGTTGGTCCCATGCCCATAATTCGCGGAGCAACGCCGGCGGCCGCCGCGGCGACGACGCGGGCCCTTGGCGTCAACCCGTGGCGCTTCAGCGCCGCTTCTGAGGACAGAAGCAATGCGCAAGCTCCATCGTTCACCCCCGAAGCATTTCCCGCGGTGATCGTGCCGTTCGGTTTCACGACCGGTTTCAACTTCGAGAGCGCTTCCAGGGTGGTGTCCGGCCGAGGATGCTCGTCTTCACAAAAAAGAATGGGGTCACCTTTCTTTTGCTGGATAGGCACGGCCACAATTTCCTGCTTGAATCTACAGTTCTGGAGAGCTTCGGCGGCGCGCTGCTGGCTTCTAAGCGCGAAAAGATCCTGATCCTTTCGGGAAATGTGAAATTCTTCGGCTACGTTTTCGCCGGTTTCCGGCATCGATTCAGCGCCGTACTTGGCCTTCATCAATGGGTTGATGAATCGCCAGCCGAGCGTGGTGTCTTCCATTTTGATGGAGCGCGAATAGGCGCTGTCGGCCTTGGCGACGACGAAGGGCGCTCTAGACATGCTCTCGACGCCGCCCGCAATCATCAGATCCGTCTCGTCGCACTTGATAGCACGAGCGGCAGACGCGATGGCGTCCATGCTCGAACCGCAAAGGCGATTCACCGTGCTGCCCGGAACTTCCTTCGGCAAGCCCGCGAGCAAGAGCGCCATGCGGGCAATGTCGCGATTGTCTTCGCCGGCCTGGTTGGCGCAGCCGTAGACGACATCGTCGAGAGCGTTCCAGTCGACACTTGCGTTGCGCTCGACGAGGGACTTGAGAGGAATCGCCGCGAGATCATCGGTGCGAATCGAGGCCAGCGCTCCGCCGTAGCGCCCGAAGGGCGTCCGGATGGCGTCGCAGATGTACGCATTCTCCATGGTTATCCTTGGATTTTCAGCGCACCTCTATTTTATACAGAACAGCGGCAACGCGCGCCATAGGCTTGATTAGCCGCGCGACCCGTCAGCGTTCTCCGGGGTCGCGTGTTGTTGGAGTTCACTCGTAGCGCAGAGCTTCGACAGGATTAAGGCGAGCCGCGCGCACAGCGGGGTAAAGTCCCGCGCCGAGGCTAACGGCGATTGCGAAGACAACGGCGCCAAGCGCCAGCCACCAGGGAACGTCGGATATTTTTACCCCTGGCAAGTTCTGCTGGTGCAGGTAGATCGTCGTGCCCCAGGACAGCGCTAACCCGATCAGCCAGCCGAGCGCTACGCCGAAGAACCCACCGAAGAGTCCCATGGCGCCAGCCTCCGCGAAGAACAGGCTGCGCACGTCACGGTCAGTTGCGCCCAGCGCCTTCAAGATGCCGATTTCGCGGCGTCGTTCGAGAATGGCCATCACTAAAGTGTTGATAATGCCCAGTGAAGCGACGGTGAGCGCGAGGCTGCCAAACAGACCCAGGAAGAGATCGAAAACAGTGAAAACTAGCCGGAGGCTTTTGGTGGCATCCAGCAAAGAAAAAGTGGCGAATCCCAATTGCTTGATGGCTGCTTCGACTTGTGGCACGTCCTTGGGCGAATGAACGCGCACGGTCAATGCCATGTAGGAAGGCTTCGCGGAGTTGCCGGAGAGAAAGGCTTGCAAATCATCCGGCTGCGCAACGTGGAGCTGTTCGGCGGTTTTGAGCGGGAGATAAACGCGCGCGCCGCCGAATCCACCAATGCCCGCGGAAGGATCTGATTCGATGACCCCAACGATGCGAAGATTCTTTTCACGCGGCACAATGGAAATGCCGCCCGGCGTGCCCGAGGCCATCATGCTGTCGAGAAGGTCTTCGTCACTGGCATTTTTCGCAAGGACCGAGCGTTCCGCATAGCGCAGAGTCAATTCCTTGCCGACAAGCGAGGAAGGCTGATCAGAAAGCACTTTTGCGAACTCAATTTGCAGAATGGCTTCCTCGGCGATTGGCGACGAAAAATACGCGCCGGTCATGCCTTCAAAAGCGCCGCTGGAGCGCGAAGAACTAGGAAGGCCGAGAACAGCAGTCGATTCGGACTTCCCCGCGTAGCGCACGTCGGTGGCAAATCGGATTTGGGGATAGACTTCCGTGACGTTGGGAAGCTTGCTGAACTGTTGGCGCGCGTCCTCGTCAAGAGCCCGCGAGTCCTTTTTTGGGACTGATTCTGTTGATGGAGGCCGCCCCGGGCCGCGAAAATTCCGTTGCGATGTAACGAACACGGCGTCGAAAAGACCTGAACGTGTGAGGCGCTGCGAGGCCAGGGTCTGCAGTCCGACGCCGAGCGAAAGCATGGCCACCAGAGAAGCAACGCCAACGGCCACGCCCAGCGTGGTTAGCGAGTTGCGGAGAACAGCTTCGCGTAGATTGCGCACGGCCAGTTCACTCAGATCGCGCGTTTTCAATGGTGCGCTCCATCACTGACGAGCCGTCCGTCGGAGAGGAGCGCGATGCGATTTGCAAACCTCACGGCTAAGGGCCGCTCGTGTGTGACCATGATGATGGTCATACGGAGGGAATCCTGAATCTCACGGAGAAGGAGGAGAATTTGTTCGCCGTTGACGCTGTCGAGATTTCCCGTCGGCTCGTCGGCAAACAGAATCGCGGGGCGATTCACGAGTGCGCGCGCCAGCGCGCCGCGCTGTTGCTCGCCACCGGACAACTCGCTAGGCCGATGCTTTCTTCTTGCCCCTAATCCCACACGCTCAAGAGCTTCACCTACGCGAGACGCCCGCTCCTGACGATCCACTTCGGCCAGCCGCAACGGCAGCTCAACATTTTCCTCAAGTGTCATGCGCGGCAGCAGATTGAACGATTGGAAGACCATACCGACCGTTTCGCGGCGATACCGCGCGAGATCGTCAGCTTCCAATTCGGCCAGGTTACGGTCATGGACGCGGATTGCGCCCGAGGTGGGGCGGTCAAGACCAGCCAGCATGCTCAAGAGCGTGGACTTGCCAGAGCCGGAACTTCCCAGGAGTGCGATGAATTCGCCTTTTTCAACGGTGAGGGAGACTGAGTCGACAGCGCGAATGATAGTTTCTCCCAGCCGATATTCGCGGGACACACTTTCAGCTTGTAGGAATGTGGCGGCAGTGGGCATGGTTGGGCGCTCAATTGTATTACGCAAGAAAGACGCAGATCTTACGCGGTTTTCGCCGGATCGTTCAGGCCGAATTGCCACAGGCGCATCAAATGAGCCAATCGGCGCGCACAGACCTCACCCATGGATTAAGTGCTTCGCAAGGTCAGCAATGCCCGACGCTACTTCTGTCTGATAGTTACGGGTTGAAGCAGTTTGAAATCGAGCGCTGTCTCCGCCGCAAGGGTGATGTCGCGATTGCCGGTCAGGCCCGCACCACCAGTACCCGCGGCGGCACCAATCAACGCCCCAATGGCGGCGCCTTTGCCGCCACCTGCAACGGCACCGATGGCGGCACCACCAGCGGCGCCACCGCCCACCATGACTGCGGTGCGCTTGCCTTTTCCTTTGCTGGACATGGTTGCACCAGAGGTCTGAATCTCGTGATCCTTGCCATTAACTGTGACGCTGGTGAGCTCGAGCGCCAGCGCGGCGCCGCCCTTGAACCGGCCGGCAGCTTTCGCGTCTCTCACGACTCCCTCCGCGCGCGCACCCTTCGGAATGGCAACTTTTCCTTCGATTTCAACGGGCGATTCGACCGTCGCCGTAAACTTGTCGCCGGATTTGTTGGTCTTCGAGCCAATGGTTTGATCCAGAACGACGGCAATCACGGTGTCAGCAGGCATGACTAGCGGCTTCGGCTCGATAACTTTTTTCACAGCGGTCTTTGCGGCGTCCGCCACGGACGGAGCAGCGCTGGCGTCCGGGCTGGAGGACTGCTGGTCAGCCGGCTTTTGACAACCTGTAACCAGAACAGCAAGGGAAAAGGCAGACAGCGAGATTGTAGCGAGAAAACGATTCATTAAATCCTCCCACGGGCTGGAAATCTCTATCTCTTAAACATACGCTCATCTGTCATGAAGTCAATTTAGCCTGCCCAATGTCAAAACGAAGAGAGTGTCCCGATCTGGTACCTGTTGCTAATTTTGAACCTTCGAAACTGCACCGTTTCACGTTTGATTAGAAAAATCCAATCTTGTTGAGTCGATTCCTCTTCTCTTGAATTGCGAAGCATCAAAAGACTCCAACGGTAAGGCAGCGCCGCTCTGCCGTTACGGGCGCCGCTTCACCGAAAAAAACGGCCCTTGGGTCCGGCAATAGCGGTTTTGCTCCTGCGGCAAGGGGACTCTCGTGGCGTCTTACCAAGCTATCTCCTGCACTAGCTCCCGGATTTGACCAAGCCGCTCAGTGCCTGGATGTCGCTGGCCGTTGTTGCTCCGAAGCTTTGCATAGATGCTGTTTCACACCGTGCGCCGCGGAAGTCAAGAATCTCGGCCCAGCCTTGTTCTGCTGACTTCTCAACTAGCGGCGGCATCCGCGGATTTCTCTGAGCGTGCTTCCGTCGTTGTGCCGACGGACTTGGCAGTAATTTCTAGTCCATTCTTATTCATATCGAATCTCTGCTTTCTGTCCAGCCCTTTGACAAACTCACGTGCCGCTTTGCCGACGGCTCCAGGAAGACTGGAAGCCTCCACTTTGACCGTCGATTCCACTGTTTCTTCACTTCGATCTCGATAGCGAAATTGCACCTCAAACGTTTTCATGCTCGTTACCTTCCTTTCTGGTTTTGAAAATAGAAATCGGTTCGCGCGGTCCAAACCACTTGCAGGTCCTGGAATGGCCGTAACCTTTAGCTCCGGTGGCGTTTTCGGCTCGCAACTTTCTTTCCGGAGCCCTTGCTTTTCAGGGCCTTAATCTCCGCCTTAAGTTTCTCATTCTCCTTCGTCAACGCATCGCGGCTAGCCGTCATTGTTTCGAGGTCGTTTCCCACTTGGCCGTTCTCTTTCTGAAGTTCCGCCACCTTGGCCTTCAATTGCTCATTCTCTTGTAGAGTTTTTGTGTCCTTGCAAGCGGCTAAGGGCAAACTCAGCGCCACTGCCACAGCAAGTCTCGCCCAAGTGTTTTTGCGCGTCATACGTCATCCTTCTTCGTTGACAAGAGTTGAATCACAGCTGGAACGACCGTCAGCGGGTGAGGAGGGAAGCCACCGCTGCAACTTGGCCAGCGTAATGGAGTTTCTTAGATCGCGCAAGCTTGATAAATCCGGTTATGGGAGAAGCGGAATGACTCCTGGTAGTTGCCAGTAGCGCGCGCAATCAGGAGTCAGCTATCTAACCACTGGACAAATCAAGACCGATGATGACTTTTGTATTGCCGGCCATCCTCCCAAAATGAAACTGGAGCGTGAGATGAGGATCGCCTAGGTCAGTCGTACATCAAACAATGACAGCCAATATTGAAGGGATTGCAGAGTGAAACCGCAAAAGATAAGTCCGATGCCGAATACTCCCAGCCGCCGCTCCGGGAGATTGTCGGCGTAATATTCGATGTAAGGATTCACCGTGATTCCCAAGCCGGTGACAATGCCTGTCACCAGCCCCACGCGAATCGCGAAAAGCCAGGCGTGGTCCACGTGATGGATTAACGCGCTACAAATAAGGGCCGTGAGCATGTATCCGACAGTCCGAACCACCGTTCCCCAAAACTGGCGACGCGTAAGCCGTGGACGGCGCATCGCTGCATAGTCGGCGGCAGGACGCATGCCGCGAGAGTAAGCAAATATTTGGCCGACTGTGATGAGAATGGCAAATGCGAGCGCGAATCCGAAGCCCAAAATCCTGTACAGTCCAGCCCCGAAACCGAGCCCCCGGATGGCGGAAAACAGTCCTTCCCAAAACAAGGAGTAATGATCCAGCCCGCGCGACGCTCGACTGAATTCAATCGCCAGGGTGATACCGGTGGCGATACCGGAAGCCAAGCCAAATAAAAGACCGAGGCCGAGGCCATAGCCGATGCCGAAGACAACGGAGTACGTTACCGCACGGGTAAGCAGCCGCAACGGGCCGTGTTGTCCACCCAATAGGTCGTAAGCAAGATAGAGACTACCCAGCACATCTAGACAGGTGCCGGTAATGCTGACGACCGCCACGGTATGGTGATCCACGCAACGATTGTAGACCTAAACTCTTGGTGATCATGCCCGGATGACTTGGGATGAGGTAGTAATTGCTTCCAGTTCGCCGGCGAGTCGGCAGGCGACCAGTTATCTGTGAGGCACGCGCTACCGGGATCGCGACCGGAGCATGCTCAAGACCATCGCGATCTGCCCGGAATGGTAAATCGCGTGTTGCACGATTCCGTGGAGCAACGTTTCGTAGGGATAGTTGCGTCCGGGAACTTGTTTCGCCAAATTTTCAATCGGGAAACTCCGAATCTTCTCTTCGAGCAGGTCGCGGCTCTGGTTCCAGCGGGCAATGAGTTCATTCCAGAGAATCGGCGGCTCGGCCCATTCCTTTTCGGCCTCCCAACGCGGCATCGGATGGCTGTCGGAGGTGTTTCGAATTCTTTCGTTCCATAGGAGCAAATGCTGAAGCAGAGCAGAAATGGAATGAGCTCCGGGAATGGGTGGCGTGGTCGCAAGTTCAGGAGAAATCTCTGCCAACATCTCCGCGAGCGAAGGTCCATACCAAGCGCCTTTGATCGTCACGGCGCGATAAGAATCGGCGATTTGTTGCGTTTGGTTCATGTGTGCTTAGCGGACGCGCGCGGACCATTGCGGGCGTCTACGGTGGTTTAGTTTACATCAGGCCGGCTCGCGTTGAAGTCGCACTGCTAAACACGCCGGTCGGAGAAGTCAATGGTGTAAGCTAGCGCGCAGAAATTGCGAATGCCGCATAGGAGGTTTCTTTGGAGAAAAACCCAAACGCTATGCTCGGAGTGTTATGCGCCGGCCTTACCTGCGGCGTCTTGGACATTACCGCCGCGCTTGTTGTCTACGGCTACTTGGGTGCCAAGCCGATGCGCCTGCTGCAAGGAATTGCCAGCGGATTGCTTGGGCCAAAAGCATTCGACGGTGGACTCGCAACGGCGCTGCTTGGCCTTCTTTGTCACTTCTTCATCGCTTTTGGTGCGGCTACGGTCTATTTTGTAGCCAGCCGAGCTATTCGTCCTTTGGTACAGTACGCGGTCGTTTCAGGCGTGCTGTATGGCGTGGCCGTCTATTTCTTCATGAATCGCATTGTGCTGCCGCTCTCCGCTGCCGCCAAGCGCCCGTTTTCCATGAAGTTGATGATTATCGGCGTGGTCATACATATCTTCTGTGTGGGACTTCCGATATCCCTCAGCGTGCGCCGATTTTCAAAATGATGGGCTCCCCGCTCGTTGGTGGCTCTTTCTCCGAATTCAATTTCCCCCAGACCAAGATTGTTTTTGAGCGCGGCGCCGCGCGGACTTTGCTATCCTACGCCGCGTGAAACCTCTCTTCCTGATTGATACCGACACCGCTTCCGATGACGCCGTAGCCTTGATCATGGCGCTTCGTTCCCCCGACGTGCGCGTTCTGGCCATAACCACGGTTGCGGGTAACGTTGCCGTTCAGCAAGCCACGCGCAATGCACTCTACACCGCGGAACTCTGCGGCTCGAATGTTCCCATTTTCATGGGCGCGGAAGAGCCACTGAACCGCCCGCACCAGAGCGCGCATTGGTTCCATGGCCGCGATGGCTTGGGCGACCACGGCTACCCGTCTCCCAAAAAGTCGCACGAGAAACTGCCCGCTCTCGAGGCGATCATTTCCACCATCGAATCCAATCCGGGACTCGTTTTGGTGACCCTCGGCCCCTTAACAAATGTTGCTTTAGCTCTGGAACTAAATCCCGGCATCGCGGGAAAAGTCTCCCGTTGCGTGATCATGGGCGGCGCGCCGTGTTGCGAAGGCAACGTGACTCCCGCGGCCGAGTACAACATCTGGTGCGATCCCGAAGCGGCGCAAATCGTATTGCGCAGCGGACTTCCCGTCGAGCTGGTGGGTTGGCACCTGTGCCGTGGCGATGCCGTATTGAACCCAGACGACATCAGGCATGTGTTGCAAATTGGCACGCCGCAGGCGCGCTTCGCTATCGAATGCAACAGCCGCGCTCAGGAAGCTTATTTTGAGCAGACCGGTGAGCATGGAATATCGTTGCCGGACCCGGTGGCGATGGCCATCGCACTTGACCCAACGATTGTCACGCAACAGTCCGAACACTATGTGGACGTGGAGGCTTCCAGCGAATTAACTCTGGGCATGACTGTCGTGGATCGTCTAAACGTGGCAGGCAACGACCGCAATCGGGGCGTTTGGGAGCCGATTCTCAGTCGCGGCAGGAAAGCCAAGGTCTATTGGACTATCGATAATGAGAGGTGGAAGCAAGCCTTGTATTCCGCGCTGAAATAGGTCAGCAGATTGTGCCTGCGTACAAGGATGAGTGCCTTGTATGTTATTAAAATACAATGGCTTAGACCTTGTTTGTCCGCTTGGGATTGTGTTGGGACCACGCCGAGGGCAACTTCTTTCCCATTGCGGTGTTCTACCTACTGGGAGTCATAATTGATGTTACGCTCCCGTTGGCTAGAACGTCCTATAAGAGGGCCAGAGCGGCCCGCGTCCAGCTAGAGAACCGAGGGTTCGTCATGAAGAAATTTACCGGTAAGAGCAGCCTCAGCTTGCTGTTGGGTTTAGCCGGTCTTTTGAGTTTTGTTGCGCCGCAGGCGCGAGCGGATGAAGAAAAAGATCCGCCAACGCGCGTTGCGCGCATCAGCTTTGTTGATGGTTCCGTCTCCCTGCAGCCCGGTGGTCAAGGCGATTGGGGCAGCGCCGCAAAAAACCGTCCGATGACTATCGGTGACAAGATCTGGGTTGACAAAGATTCCCGCGCCGAATTGCAGGCCGGCCCTGCCGCGATGCATCTCGGCAGCATGACCGCGCTGTCCTTCCTGAACCTCGACCAGGGCATCACCCAGATGCGCCTTGCGGAAGGCAGCATCAACCTCCGTGTCAGCGAATTGCGTCAGGGAGATGTCTACGAAGTGGACGCTCCTAATCTGGCCTTTATCGTCAAGGAAGCAGGTGCTTTTCGCATCGATGCTAATGAAAACGGCGACTCCGCACGCGTGACCGTGATTCGCGGCGAAGGCGAAGTTACTGCCGGCGGCAAAACCTATGAAGTTCATCCCGGCGAGCGCGCCGAATTCAACGGCACGGACAGCATTCAATACAACATCGAAAAGGCTCCCGGTCCCGATGGCCTTGACCGCTGGGCCGCCGAGCGGAACCTGAAAGAAGACAATTCCGTTTCCGGAAAGTACGTTTCGCGCGACATGCCCGGCTACAGCGATTTGGATGACTACGGTGACTGGCGCGATGAACCGGAATACGGCCATGTTTGGTACCCGCGTGAAGTTGCGCCCGGTTGGGCTCCCTACAGCTACGGATACTGGAACTGGGTCGGCCCCTGGGGCTGGACCTGGGTGGACTATTCGCCTTGGGGGTTCGCGCCTTACCATTACGGCCGTTGGAATTATTTCGCGGGCGGTTGGGGCTGGTGTCCCGGACCGTATTATGGTTACCCGGTCTATGGACCGGCTTTCGTCGGTTTCTTCGGTGGTGGTTTTGGCTTCGGAGTCGGATGGTTCCCGCTCGGTTTTGGTGAACCGTTCTTTCCTTGGTTTCACTGCCGCCGCGAATTCATCACGCGAATCAACGTGCGCAACACGTTCATCCGCAACACGAATGTCTTTAACACCAACATTCGCAACGTCAATTTTGTGAACTCTCATAACGTGAATGCCGTGACCGTGGCCAATCGCAATACCTTCATGAATGGCCAGGCCATCAACCGCGGAGCTACGCACCTCACGCCCGCCTCTTTGCGAGGCGCGCAAGTGACCAACTCCGTCGGCATCCGGCCCACACAGCACAGCGCGCTCGGCTCGGTGAATATGAGGTCGAACGTCGCCAGGCCGTCGGCCGCAGTTCAGAACCGCGCCGTGATCGCGCGCACTGCGCCAGCCCGAGGGGCTTCACAAATGCGCGTGCACACCGTCAACAGCGCAAGCTTGAGTTCCGGACGCACGGGCAATGCTCCGGTGAACAGCACGATGAATCAACGCGCGGCCACGCGGCAGAATATGCCAACGCACAACACGCCTTCGATAAACAATCGTCCAGGCAACGCGCCTGCAACAAACAATCGTCCGGGCAACACGCCTGCGATGAATAGCCGTCCGAGCAACGCGCCGGGAACATCCCAGATGACTTCTCCGCGCCAGCGCGAGCTCTCGCAGAATCGTCCGCCCTCAGCGATGAACAACTCGAACCGTACGTCCGCCAGTGTGATGGACAATACTACCTCGCAGCGCGCTGGCAACAGCTCGCGCAGTTGGGAAGCGCAAGGAAACGCAACCGATCGCGGTCGCGCACCGGCGGGTTTCGGAAGTTCCAATCGCCCCGCGAACGCGCCTGCCCAAACAGCGCGCATGAATGAGGCAAATCGTCCGCCGTGGGCGCGCGGTGGTTCGCAGACTGGGGGGGCCCCGAGCGGCCAGTCCTCTCGGCCCTCTACGCCGAATTACAACAGTAATCGGCCAACTTCTGGCGGGCGTTCCTACGAGCCGCCACAGCGGACGCAACGGGATACGCCCGCTTACAACAACAATCGTGGTTATTCGCAGCCGCGTTCTTACAATCCGCCTCCTTCAGGCTCTTATTCAGCGCCGCGAACTTATTCCGCACCGAGCCGCAACTATCCGGCCCCGTCTCGCTCCTATTCCGCACCCAGCCGCGGCTACAGCGGTGGAGGTGGCGGCGGTGGGGGCAGCAGCCGTGGCAGTAGCGGTGGAGGCGGCAGCAGCCGCGGCAGCAGCGGCGGCGGTGGCGCGCGCGGTGGTGGTGGAGGCGGCGGAAGCTCACACGGCGGTGGAGGTTCCAGCTCACACGGTCACCGTTAAATCTCTTTGCTGACTCAAAGGCCCGCCCGAAAGTCCCGGACGGGCCTTTTGTTTTTCGGCGTCAACTCTGAGTGAAAATTGTTCCAGCCTCATAGCGTGTAGTTTCCAGCTGTTCGCAGTGTGGCGCGCACACAACTCTTCCCGCCCGCTGGTGTTAGATAAAGTGAAGGACTTCGTTAGCGGCATTTGCTGTTTCGACATGGGGAATTTGCGCGGCAGAAGCTCTCTAACGATGAAGTGCTACTGTTTCAAGTAAGCCCAGGCAACTTACCCAGGAACGTGAAATGACGCGGCGCAAATGAATCGCGGCCGCTCAGGTTTCAGGAGAGATTCCGACATGAGAAAATACCTGCTCAACTTAACAAGCCTTCTTAGCATCGCGTTGGCGGTAGCTCTTTTCGCTCCCCAACGCGCCGCTGCCGATGATGACGACGATCCGCCCAGCCGCGTTGCGCGCCTCAGCTATGCGCGCGGCACTGTTTCATTCAACCCGGCCGGGACCGACGATTGGGTTTCCGCGGTGGTCAATCGCCCGATTACCACTGGCGACAAGCTTTGGACCGACAATGACGCTCGTGCCGAACTGCACATCGGTTCCGCGGCCATCCGTCTTTCCAACAACACTGGCTTTTCGTTTTTGAATCTCGACGATCGTATGGCGCAAATCCGCATCACCGAAGGCACCCTTAATGTGCGGGTGCGCCGTCTCGAGAATGACGAATCTTTTGAAATTGATACCCCAAACCTGGCTTTTTCCGTTCTTCGTCCGGGCAATTACAAAATTGACGTCAACGAAGCAGGCGATACCACTGTCGTGGTCGTCCGCGACGGTCAAGGCGAAGTCACCGGTGGCGGCTCTGCTTATACTGTTCATTCTCGGGAAATTGGCACTTTTGCCGGAACCGACCAACTTGACGCCGACATTCAGCGCTCTCGCTATGACGATGACGACTTCGACCACTGGTGCGGCGACCGCGATCGCCGCGAAGATCACTCGCAATCCTCGCGCTACGTTTCTTCAGACGTGATTGGCTATGAAGACCTCGACGAATACGGTGGGTGGCGTCCGGTGCCAGAGTACGGCACCGTTTGGTTTCCGCACACCACCATCGTCGGTTGGGCGCCTTATCGCTATGGCCACTGGGTATGGATTTCGCCCTGGGGCTGGACCTGGGTCGATGATGCTCCCTGGGGCTTTGCGCCATTCCATTACGGCCGCTGGGTTGCCGTCGGCGGAGTTTGGGGCTGGGTGCCGTGCGCGCCCCGCGCTGTCGTAGGTGTCGCGTATGTTCGGCCTGTTTATGCCCCCGCGCTTGTCGCCTGGGTCGGCGGGCCGCACTTCAGCGTAGGCATCGGAATCGGTGGAGGCGGTGGAGTCGGCGTAGCCTGGTTCCCGCTGGCCCCGCGCGAAGTCTACGTGCCTTCTTACCGCGTCAGCCGCACCTACGTTACAAACGTGAACGTCTCCAATACGACGGTGAACACCACGGTGGTGAACAACTATTACAACACTGTGGTCGTCAACAAGCAGGTTACTAACATCAAATACGTGAACCAGGTCGCGCCCAACGCGGTAACCGCCACATCGCGCGAAACTTTTACTTCCGCGCGTCCTGTCGGGCGCGACATGATGAAAATTGATCGCCGGGAAATTGAGTCCGCGCAGGTCAATCCGACCACGCCAACAGTTGCTCCCCAACAAAGAAGCGTAGTTGGCGCAGGCGCTTCCGTTGCGGCAAGACCGCCAGCGCGGCTCCAGGAACGCCCCGTGGTGGCCAAGACGGCACCGCCACCTCCACCCGCTCCATTCGTCAAACAGCAGCAGGAGATTCAAGCCAATGGCGGCAGGCCAGTAGGGGTCTCTCAAATGCGCCGGGCACAGGTCGAAGATACTCGACAGGCCCCTCCGAACATCAAGATCGCCCCGCCCGCTCAACCCGGCACGCCGCGAAACGTTCAGGCAAATCAACCGGTTGGCAACACGCCGAACGATCCGGCGAACGCGCAAAACAACCGCCGCGACATGAGAAACGATCGGCGCGACGTGCAGAATAACCAGGGCAACATGCAGAACAATAACAATCGCCCGCCCTCAGTGAACAACTCTGCCCCGGCGAACCCTCCCAACCGACCCGCGAACCCTCCAGCCAATGCCGGAAACACTCCTAATAACAGCGGCAACGCTCCTGCTAACGCCGGCAATGCTCCCGGCAACGCGGGTAATGCCCCTGGCAATCCGAGGGTTCGCAACGATCGTCCGCCTTCGTCGCGTCCGGCTGACTCCGGCAGGTCCGACAACGTCGACCCGCGGGTCGATCAGAAACAGCAGCAGCAACTGGAACAGCTTCGGCTGAGGCAGGATCAGGAGCGCCAGAGAGTCGAGCAGAAGCAGGTCCAGGAGCAACAGAAGATTCAGCAGAGGAACACCGAAGATTCTCGAAGACAACAAGTCGAGCAGAAACAGCAGCAACAACTCCAGCAGCTCGAGCGCAAACACGACCAGGAGCAACAGAAGCTTCAGCAAAAACAGCAGCAAGAACGCCCGAAAGACAAGCCTGCCAACAAGGCGGACAACAAGCCGCAGAAGGAAAAGGACAAACCGAAAGGCGACAAGCCTCCCTACTGACGCTGAGCATCGCCAATAATCGAGCACCGTTTCGGACGGGCGTTTGCGCAGCCGCAAACGCCCGTTTTTCTTCCTTCTATGTTTTCGTAGGTGAAACGTCTTCACGAGTCGCGTAAGATTTCTATTCCGCGCTCATGGCCAAACGCCCCAGTTCCCGCTCATCCTCGAAGCACTCTCCCGTTGTCCGTCGTTGCGTACGCCTGTTTCGCCTGCCCGGATTGCCGGAGATTCAGCTCGGCGACGATCTCGCCGGACAAATAGCAAACGCCGCCCGCAAAGCGCGCATCACTCTCGAAAACGGCGACATCCTCGTCATCGCGCAAAAAATTGTTTCCAAAGCCGAAGGCGCCGTAGTCCGGCTGGCCACAATCCGGCCCTCGCTTCAAGCGCAAGCCATCGCGGAGCGGCAAAAGAAGGACGCTCGGCTCGTGGAAGTAATCTTGAAAGAGTCGCGGCGTATCGTCCGCAGCGATCACGTGTTGATCGCCGAAACACGCCACGGCTTCGTGTGCGCCAATGCCGGTGTCGATCATTCAAACGTTCCTGGCGATGACATCGTGACGCTCCTCCCCCGCGACCCCGACCAGTCCGCGCGAAATCTCGCTGCCGCACTCCGCGAGCGAACAGGCAAGCGACTCGCCGTCATCATCAGCGACACCTTTGGCCGCCCTTGGCGTCTCGGGCTGACAAACGTCGCTATCGGTGCGTCTGGTGTCCCGGTCCTGCTCGATTTGCGCGGCACGCGCGACCGTCAGGGAAAGCCTCTAACCGCGACGATCCTTGCCGTCGCCGACGAGCTCGCCGCCGCCGCCGGCCTCCTTATGAGCAAGTCCGAAGGTTCCCCCGTCATCCTGATCCGTGGCTACCGCTTCAAGCCTTCCTCCGAACTCGCCGCCAGTATCATCCGCCCCGCCGGCGAAGACCTCTTCCGCTGATCCCAACCTCTCACAAGAATCTAGTTGGCCTTTGAGCTTCCTCTGTGCCTTGTGTGTTAAATTTCTTTCGTATCCCAATTCGCTCGCAAATGCAGACGGCACTCCATCCCATCTCTCGCGAAGCTGCCCATCAACTAGCAGCGCAATCTCCGCTGCAAGAACTGTTGAGCGCCGCAAACGAACTCCGCTCCCAAGGCAAGGGCAACGTCATCACCTACTCGAAAAAAGTCTTCATCCCGCTGACCACTCTTTGCCGCGACTATTGCAGCTACTGTACCTTCCGCAAGGACCCCGGGCAGCCCGGCGCGCACTTCATGACCCCCGGCGAAGTCCTGGCGCTCGCCGAACGCGGTCGCCAAGCGGGCTGTAAAGAAGCTCTCTTTAGCCTCGGCGATCAGCCCGAAAGGATTTTCCCCGAGGCCCGCGAATTCCTCCGCTCTCAAGGCCATTCGCGCACGCTCGACTATCTCGCCGCCATGTGCGAACTCGTCCTAGAAAAAACCGGCCTGCTTCCCCACGCGAATCCCGGCGTGATGGACCGCGCCGCCCTCACGCATCTAAAAGATTCCAACGCCAGCGTCGGCCTGATGCTCGAAAACGTCAGCCCTCGCTTGATGCGCGACGGCCTGCCCCACGCCAACGCTCCGGACAAAGTTCCCGCGCTTCGCCTCCGCACCATTGAAGAAGCCGGCAAGCTCTCCATCGCTTTCACCACGGGAATTTTGATCGGCATAGGCGAAACCATGGAAGAGCGCATCGAGTCTCTTCTCGCCATTCGAACGCTCCATGAAAAGTACGGCCACATTCAGGAAGTCATCATCCAGAATTTCCGCGCCAAACCCGAAATCCCCATGGCCGCGCATCCCGAGCCATCGCTCGAAGACATGCTCCGCACCATTGCTCTCGCCCGCCTCATCCTCGGTCCACAAATGACAATTCAGGCCCCGCCGAACCTCAGCTATGACGATTTCCCGCGCCTGCTTGATGCCGGCATCAACGATTGGGGTGGCATTTCTCCGGTCACCAAAGATTTCATCAATCCCGAAGCTGCCTGGCCGCAAATCGCCCGCCTGCAAGCGGAAACGGAATCCCGTGGCTTTGTTTTGCGCGAACGTTTAGCGCTCTATCCCGAATATGTCGGCCGCGATGAATTTCTTTCACCGCGCGTCCACGCACGCGTCATGCTCTTGTCCGCCGAAGGAGGCTACCCCATGTAGGCGCCGGGCTTTAGCCCGGCCTTTGGAGTGCGGCGGCTTGCCGCCGATTTTCCTCTGTGCAACCTTGCAACAACACTGACCATGAAACCATCTCTGAAAATCACCGCCCTAGCAGGCGGCGTAGGCGCCTCGAAACTCCTCCTAGGTCTGTTCGAAGTAATGGACCCAGCCGAATTGACCATCATCGTCAATACCGGCGACGACATCGTTCTCCACGGCCTGAAAATTTCGCCAGACCTGGACATAGTCAGCTACACTCTCGCCGGAGTAGTCGACCAAAAAAAAGGCTGGGGCCTTCGCTCCGAAACTTTTCACGCCCTGAAACACCTAGCCGCCTATGGCCGGCCCAACTGGTTTAATCTAGGCGATCGCGACCTCGCCACCCACATCCATCGCACTGCTATGCTCACCGAAGGGAAAACGTTGTCGCAGGCTGCGGACTCGATTCGAACGGCTCTGCGAGTGAAATCCCGCATCCTCCCCATGTCAGAGACTCCCATCCAAACCATTATCGACTCAAACGAAGGCCCACTCCATTTTCAGGAGTATTTGGTAAAGCGCCGCGCCGAACCTATCGTGAAAGGAATTAGCTTTGCCGGTGTGGAGTCCGCGTTTCCCGCCCTAGGCGTCCTCGAAGCCATTCGTGAAGCCGACCGCATCCTCATCTGCCCCAGCAATCCACTCATCAGCATCGGCCCGATTCTTGCCGTTCCCGAAATCCGCGACCAACTCCGCGCCCACAAAGAAAAAGTCTTCGCCGTTTGCCCCATCGTCGGCGGCAAATCCCTAAAAGGCCCCTCCGACAAAATGCTCGCCCAGCTCGGCCACGATCCCTCCGCCCTCGGCGTCGCCAAACTCTACGCCGACTTCACCGGCACCTTCATCATTGACCCCGCCGATAAATCCCAATCCGCGGCCATCTCCGCCCTCGGCATGAAAGTTGCCGTTCTCCCTACTGTCATGAAAACCCGCGCCCAGAAACGCAAACTCGCCCGCGCCATACTCAATCTTTAGGGCGCGGCATGCTGCGCCGCGCTTGGCACCCTGCGTGAAGAAAGATATTTCCGACGCTACAGTCGCATTTCCCGGACACGTCAGACAGTTCAGACACTCGCCCAATTGCATTGACTTAGCGTATCCGCAGCCTTCTCAGCGCTTTTGGAGCACGCTCCCTCCACACAGATCATGGAACACGAAATGCCTTTGCCTTCACACAAGTTGCATTGGAGGAATTCCACGGTGCCTCCAGGCAAACAAATCATGATGACGGAGGTCTACCATGACTCAACTAGGAAATACCCTGGGCCTCGGGCTCCTGAGCGTGACTCTCGGCTTGGCGGTGCTGCCTGCGCGCGCGCAGGATCAGACCGTGCCTGGAGCCGGAAACGCGACGGCTATTACCTTGAGTAACAAATCCCCCATGGTGCAATCAGCTAAACAATTTTTGTTAAACAATATCAACAGGATAGACGATGCCAGCATCCGGGCCATAACACTCGATGCCATCGCCAATCCAACAACTTGTGTGGCGCATCGAGCAAATCTCACACAAAGCGACAAGAATGCCATCCTTCAAGCGCTGAGCGCGGCCGGATTGGTCGACATTCGCGACAACAGCACCTTCCCCGGCGGTCTGAGTGCCGGCGTGTTCCCTCCACTTCTCGGGGACGGTGGCGCATGCCCGCAGTTGCCGCAGACGTTCTTTTCCGCCCCAGGAAGCTTCTTTGGCGGCCACCATTCCTATCCTGGGGGTTTGCCAGTTCACGAATCCTTTAACGATGTGAGTAACCAAAATCTAGCTCAGGGCTACCGTAAGGTTTACGGTCACACCGGCACGCAAGGCTTCCCGGTCATCGCAAGCGACGATAACAACCCTAACGAATCTGCTGGAATGCCCGGCACATTCCATTTGAGCCAGAATGTAACTATCGCTGCTCCCGTCTGGCATGACTGGGCCAAGGCCATGGTTTTCCAGTGGAACAGCGATGGCTCTGAGTTCCTGGAGTTGAACTTTGGCGGCAACGGCCAGACTGACAATTTTGGAGCGACCGGCAATTCCAAGACGGGAGCCCACCACATGCTCAGCGCCGCTGAGGCTATGAAGCGCGGTCTGCCCGCGGACCTGGTCATCGCACAAGTTTCCGCGCACTCTCACACCATTCCGGACAACGAATATAAGGTGGTGAATTGGTTGCGCACCGCGGCCATCATCGCTCAGATCGACCCTGTAGCGCAGGGTTACCTCTCTCGGGATGCCCAAGGCCGCCTGCGCCTGCCCCCGGTACGTCATCTCGGCGAGATTAATTTGAATGCCGCTTCGCCGTCTCAGACAAACCTGCTGGCGGAGTACCCACTGCACGCTATCTCCGATGCGGACTCGACTCTCACCGAGCCGGCAGTCACCATTGACCAGGTCATCCTAAGAACGCTCGCTTCTGAGTTTGGTTTCGATGCGAACCAAGCCGCTACCTACAATAATGGCTTCCGCAATCCAGTCTTCAGCTTCCTGACTGCGGAGCGCATCTTAATTATCTATGGCAACAGCGGGCTCGACGGCGTGAGAGCGGAACTAAACAATCTGCGCAAGGGCGGGATTATCTAGTGTGACGTAGTTGAAGTAAGCCGGTAGGGGCACGAGCTTCGTGCCCCTGCAGGTTGCCCCGCTTGTAATGGATCCCGACGAATGCTGCTGCGCCCTGGTGTATTCTCGAATGACGCTTAGTCCAGCCGAATTCCGGAAAAGAAAATTCGCAAAACATTGCCCACTCCGCGCCAAGTCGTTCGCCGAAATAATCGCGCATTTCCCATCAATAGTTTTACCTAAGCGCGATTAGGAATTTTTGTCCCTCAATGCGAGGTTCTACCGGATTGTGCGTCTTTCAATCCATTCATAAGCTGCCCACTGTTGCGGCCTCGGAAAGCACTGTCAGTGCGCTCGTGAGGGCATATACCGGAGTTGCTCAGTTTCACCGGGAAAGCAGCTGCCTCCGTGTCAGCAACAAGGACCTCGGGAATCATCACTCCGGGATGCCTGTCACAAAAAAAAGATAGGAGTTGATTATGGGTCAAACAAAACATGGCCGGTCAGCTTTGGGTCTAATCGCCCTCGTAATGGCCGGCCTGCTCGCGTTGCCTGCCACGGGCCTCGCGCAGCTCGGTGGTCTTCTGCCACCGATAGGCAGTTCACCACCAACAACGACAACAAGCGGGATCACAGGAGATGCCACCGCGGTTCGCGCAACTCTCCTCGGAGCCCTGGGTCTTCTCACAACCACAACCGCCCTATCCGACACCGGTACCCTCGCGGGCACCGACGTTGCGCGGGAAGCGTCTCAAGTAACCGGCAGCATCCCCTCTCTGCTTGGCGCAGAAGTTCTAAGCGCTTCCACCATCGCCTGGCCCGATCAAGTCGCCTCCCAGGCTTCGCTCGCGAACTTAAATCTGGGCCTCGCCGGAATCGGCATCACCGCCGATTCTGTTGTGGCACAGGCGTCGCAGGTCGCGGGCGCCGCAGGCACTGGCACCACAACCATAAGCAACCTGTTGATCAACGGCGTGCCCATCGCCATCACCGGAGGCCCCAATCAGATCGTAGCCATACCTGGCGGGCAGCTAATCATCAATGAACAAACCATTTCTTCGACCGGCACGGCCGTCGTGAGCGCCCTTCACGTCACCGTTGCAGGCGTGGCCGATGTGGTGATCGCATCCGCCACCGCGGGCATCGCCTAGGGCCGCGCCTCCGCGCAACACAAGGAAAAATCATGAACAGAAAAATAAAAACAATTGTACCGATGTTGATGACCGGATTGTTGACGGGCGCACTCCTGGTGGTAATGATGAGTGTAAGAACCACACCGGTTGCTGCCCACATCCTTCCCATTCCTTGCGACTTCACGACCGGCGGGGGATTTGTCATCACCGATAAGACGCTTACCGACGGTGGGAACCACGCGAACTTCGGCCTTGTTGCGGGCTGCAAGAATGGCGGCTTCTTCGGTCACTTCAACTTCGTCGATCACGATACGACCGGTATGTGGGCCGGACTCCACGTCAGCAGCACTCAGATCACGGGGTATTTTGACCCTTGCATCAACAACGGCTGCGGAAATCCGCCGCAGTATCGCGATATCTGCGGCACCGCCGATACCAACCTCTTTGGCTCAGTCTATTTTCGAGCTCGGACTTACGATGGCGGAGAGCCAGGCTCTGGTCCCAACGGGCCGGACAGGTTTGGCCTGAAACTTGAGAAGGACGGAGTCGGCTCCGGCGTCGTCGTTTCCACCCGCTTCCTGGCCGGAGGAAACATCCAGCTCCATAAACCCAACCCATCCACAACAGGGCCAAATCCACCACCGGACGAGATGACCGCGTGCCACATGGATGACTCTGGATTGGGGTCCTGATTACCTAGACTTGCTCTGAAACGATCTTGCGCCGCAAAGCCAGGCTAGACATGCGGCGCTTGACGTTTTCGGGTCGAGAGGCCCGCATCGCTGTTTTTCGCACGTGGCGATGCGGGTTTTGCCGTTCGCTTTGTATGCAACGATTCAAGAGCAAACTGAACTTGGTTGCAAATCGGCGAGTGACTTCACTTCAAGGGGAGCCCGGTAAACCGAATCCCCGCTCCGTGAACTTTGTAGCGCATGTTCAATCCAATCAGCAGCGCCGTCAGCGATTCCACGATTCGCGCATTCTCTAGTTTTCCTCCATTTAGCGCCCGCGCCCCTGGAATCTTGCCGACCAGTTCGAAAGCCACCTGCTTCGCTTTCTCATCGTCGCTGCAGACAAGCACGTCGCAATCGACCGGTGCATCGCCCGCGAGCACATCCGCGCCAAGATTCTGGAACGCCCCCGCAAGACTCACTCCCGCAGGTAAAAGCTCTTTCGTTTGCTCTGCGGCCGAGCCTTGCCATACGCCGAGCACGCGCGTCGCTGCGCCGCCAACCGTCGCCGCCAACGGCACGGTCGTGTCGATCGCAATTGTTCCCGGCTTCCACACACTCTTCAATTGCTTGAGCAGCGCCACCACGCCGGAGAAGGGAACTGTCAAGACAGCGATATCGCACGCGGCTGCCGCTGAAGGATTGTCCATTCCCTCGATCTGGGCGCTGCCGCCAATGCGCTCGCGCAAAAGCCTCGCCGTCTCCCGAAACGCGAGCCCGGAGCCTTCCGCTCCCGTTCCGCCCAGAATCGCGATCTTTCGCGTCATGATGATTTTCTCTCCGATTTAAGTCTTCCCGCGCTGCCCGATCATACACGCAAGCGATCTTTCTGCAGCATCGCCGCTTCGCATTCCCGCGGGCCACTATGGTATCTTCAAAAACTCAAAACATGAAAACGCCATCGCTCACCGCGCATCAATTTCGCAAGGCTCTCGGCCTCTTCGCAACCGGAATTACCATCGTCACCGTGGAGCATGCTTCCGGCTCCGTGCGCGGGATGACCGCCAATTCCTTCACTTCCGTTTCGCTCGACCCCTTTTCATTATCGCTGGACTCCCAGCGGAATTCCCGTATTGGAAGGCACGCTTCTCCAATTGAGTTGCGAAGTCGTGGCTTCGCATCTTGCCGGCGATCACACCGTTTTTGTCGGAAAAGTGGTTGAAGCCGAAATCCACGACGGCAAGCCTTTGCTCTATTTCGGCGGTGAATACCGCCACATAGGGCGGCGGCCCGGTGCCGCGACGTAAGCGTCGCGCTATTCTTGCGTTGCTCTAGTGGTGCCCACCCAGCGGATCACGTTTGACGCCGTATTCCGCGCCCCATTTGTCGGTCATGTGGCTGCGAATTTCCCATAGCTCCGGGAAGAATTTGTGCCGCATTCCTTCTTCGAGGATCTCTACCGGCCGGCCCTTCAGCGATCTCGAACCAAACCCGATCGTGCGATGAATCAACTGCATGTGTTCGTAGCGGAATTTCTGGAACAATTCGTCGAACTCGGCAAGCGCCTCCGCTACTACGTAAGCGTCGCTGTGTGTATATTCCGAATCGTAGATTTTCTCGATCGTCAGGCCATGCTTGTCCAGATAGTGCCTCTTGAAGGAATTCCAGATCGGCTGGTACATCTTCAACAACACGCGGAAGCCCGGCGATTCCTGCCCGCTGCCGTTTCCAAGTTTTTTGCGAATTTCTTGATATTCTTTCGGCGACATCGTTTCCAACAGCGTCACCTGTCCAATCATCATCCACTGTGTCTGGTGCACCCTGCGGAAAAGCGTAATCACGCGGTTGGTGTTCTCCTGCTGCAAATACTCGTCAATGTCCAGGAGCGTGAAAGCGATCAGTTTCATCCACAGTTCTTCGATCTGGTGCACCAGTTGGAACTGCAGCTCATCCGCGTTGCACAATTCGTCGAATTTCGTCTGGCAGGAAAGCAGCGTCTTGGTGTTCAGATACAGCTCGTAGTCCAGCGTGCCTTCGCCGCTCATGATTTCGTAAATCTGTTCGCGATTCACAAGTTCTCGTTTTTCCGCATGGATAGCGCCGGGACGCGCAAGCTAACGGTCGGAAGATCCAGAAGGCCGCGTCTGTTCCGCGGAATCGCCCATTTCTTTGCGGTGACTTTTCACTTCGCGCAGGGCGTAAATTGGCTTGTTCTGGGATTCGTAGTAAGTGCGCGCGATGATTTCGCCGAGCAATCCCATGGAAATAAATTGGATCCCGACCAGGAACAGCGCCACCGCCAGGAACATCACCGGGCCCCAATCCTT
>WNFR01000115.1_pt1 | contig 73855 bp, 43 predicted proteins | sample 5400221 | NCBI WGS metagenome assembly WNFR01 (sample SAMN13153357, study PRJNA577476) | soil metagenome | isolation source: 40 cm soil under Madrone tree | place: USA:California | collected 2016-06-14
TCATCGGGTCTACCTTCGCCGCCCGCCGCGCGGGCAGATAACACGCAAGCACCGCGGCCGCCGTAACCAGAAAAGCTATCAGCACAAAGGTCAGCGGATCGGTGGAGCTGACATCGTACAACTGGCTTGCGAGTATGCGCGTTGCGGCGAAGGCCGCGCCGACACCCGCGACGAGTCCAACAAGAATCAAAAACGTGCCTTCCTGCAACACCAGCCGAAGCACATCAGCGGGCCGCGCGCCCAGCGCCATTCGAATACCGATTTCGCGCGTCCTCATCAATACACTGTAAGCCATCACACCATAGACGCCGATGCCCGAAAGCAGCAGCGCCAACCCGGCGAATAACCCGAGAAGCAATGCAATGAAGCGCGTCCGCGAAGTCACTTCCGCGCTACGCTCGTCCATGGTCAGCACGCGAGTAAGCGGCACATTGCGGTCGAGCGCCAATGCCTCACCGCGAATCGCAGCCACGAGAGCCCCTTTGTCCGTCCGCGACCGTACGATCAGCGTTGAAGCCGAATCCGTAGGCTGCAGAAACGAGAGATAAACATTCGGCTCCGCTCGCTCTTCGATCCTGCCGTACTTCACATCGTCCACGACGCCAACGATCTCGACAAAGTCTTCGGCATCGGGATAGTCGGCATCGATATAAGGTTTGATGCGCTTGCCGATGGCATCCTGGCCGGCGAAAAAGCGTTCGGCGGCGGCTTGATTGATCACCGCGACGCGAGGCGCGCCGATACGGTCCTGTTCGGTAAACACGCGCCCTTGACGAAGCCGGATGCCGAGCGTCGCAAAGTAATCGGGCGAAACTGTCTGAAGGGCGACGATCGCCGGAGCTGCGGATTCCACCGACGGCTGGTCCTTGATGTCCATGATCGTCATGCTCGAATAGCCGAGCAACGGCGCGGTTGTCCCCACACTGGCCGATTCGATGCCGGGCATCGCCTTTACTCGCGCCAGCAGCTCCTTGTAGAACTCCAGCTTCACGCCTCGACCGAACAACGACATCGTGGTTACACCCGCACCCTCGAACCCAAGTTTCACCGCCTGCAGCCGTACAAGGCTCTTGATCATCAGGCCCGCGCTCGCCAGGAGCACAAACGATAGGGTTATCTGCCCAGCTACCAATACGCTCCGCGTGGAGAGCCGCCGTTGCGGTCGAAACCAGGTTGCTGATCCGCCGGTTGTTTCCTTGAGCGCCTCGTTCAAATTCGGATGCGATGCTTGCAGCGCGGGAACCAGGCCGAAGAAGATTCCGGTTACAAGCGCCAGCAGGAGGTTGAAAACCAGGACCCGGCCATCCAGGTGAATCTTGAAGAAATCAAATGTGCGTGTGTAGCTTGACCAGAACTGCGCATCATCGCTCGGTTTGAAACTCGTCAGCAGATCGACGCCCCACATCGCAATCAACAACCCGATCACTCCGCCGACCACAGCGAGCAGCAGGCTTTCTGTGATTAACTGGCGAACGATTTGTGAACGGCTGGCGCCAATGGCCAGTCGAATCGCGATTTCTTTTTCGCGTGACACCGCGCGAGCCAACAGCAGGTTCGCGACGTTGGCGCAGGCGATCAGCAGCACAAAGCCAACCGCCGCCAGCAATATCAAGAACGAGCGTCGAATCGCCGGATCGACATTGGCATCGCGCCACGGGATCAGGGTGACCGCGGGCCGCGCTTCGCCGCCCGGTCCCCGCTTCGATGGGCTCGGATAGACGCTCTCGATCTGCTCGGTAATACCGGGCATCTCCTGTTGGGCTTGCTGAATAGTGACACCGTGGTCCAAACGCGCGACCACCTCGAACCAATAGTTCATCGCGTTCGCGAGTACGCGCGGGTAGCGCAGCAAGGGCGCATCGGTAATTGGAATCCACACCTGGGCCGTGCCCTGCTGGCCGTTGAAACCGGCAGGCATTACACCCACAATCGTGAACGCGTGCTTGTCCAATTCAATAGTCTTGCCAAGCGCTTTCGAATCGCCGCCGAACCGCCGCTGCCAAAGCGCGTAACTGAGAACCGCGACGGTTTGCGCGTTGCCCTTCGTATCTTCTTCTTGCGTGAATGGCCGGCCTTCAAACGGGGCAAGACCGAGCAGCGGAAAGTAATTCGCCGAAACAAGCTCCGCTTGCAAACGCTCAGGCTCGTCCGTGCCGGTCAGACTGAAGCTCGCTTGATTGCACGCCGCTACCGCCGCAAAGCTGTGACTGTTATCACGGAGCACCTCGAAGCGCGGGTAAGACCAGAGCGTGGGCGCCGCGCCTTTCTCCGAGGAGGGCGCGGTTTGAAAAATCTTGACCAGCTGCTCCGGTTGCGAGTAAGGCAGCGGACGCAACAGGATCGCATTGACCACACTGAAGATAGCCGTGTTCGCGCCGATGCCGAGCGCTAGCGTCACGACGGCTATCATAGTGAAGGCCGGCTTCCTGGCCATCAGCCGCAGCCCGTAGCGAACGTCATTAAGAAGTGCGTCCATTGAGACCTCCGGGGTTTGGTTTCTAATTTCTGGTTTCTAGTTTTCTGGTTTCTAGTTTCTAGTTTCTAGTTTCTAGTTTCTAGTTTCTAGTTTCTGGTTTCCAGTTTCTGGTTTTTCGAGTTTCAGATTTCTAGCCTTATCGGCCACCGTAAGCCCACAGACCAGAAACCAGAAACTAGAAACCAGAAACTATTCATAGCGTAGCGCGACCATTGGATCGATCTTAGCCGCACGCCGGGCCGGCACGAAACAGGCCCCCAGAGCCACTCCTGTCAGCACCACTGAAACGGCGATGAATGTGAGTGGATCGTTTGCGCTTACCCCAAAGAGCAGGCTCGTCATCAGCCGAGTCATTGCAATCGCCACTACTATTCCCAGGACGATGCCGGCTAAACTGAGACAGACTCCCTGGCCGACAACCAGCTTGAGAACGTCGCGATGGGTCGCGCCCATCGCCAGCCGAATTCCGATCTCGCTTGTCCGCTCGGTTACCGAAAAAGAAATCACACCATACAAACCAATAGCGGCAAGCAAGAGTGCGGCGCAGGCAAACACCGCCAGCAGCAGCATCGAAAAACGCCGTTCGGCGATCGACGCCGCGATCACTTGATTCATCGTGCGAATGTCATAGACCGGCAGCTCCGCATCGACTGCTTTGATCTCCTTGCGAAACGCAGCTACCACGCTGGCAGTGTCCGTCGATGAGCGAACGACGTAGATCACGTTCGAGCGAGCGAGCGGTATTTGAAATATCGGCATGTAAATCGCCGGCCTGGTCTCAGCTTCAAGCGAAGAGACTTTGACATCGGCGACTACTCCGACAATCGTAAGCCAGTTATCAGGCCATCCACCCCACTTGATTCGCCTGCCGATCGCGTCGCCATCGGGCCAGAACCGCCGTTGCATTGTCTCGTTGACGACGACAGACGGCGGCGTGTTCTCTCGATCCGCATCAGTGAAACTTCTGCCGGTTAGCAACTGAATGCCCAACGCCTGAAAGTAGTCATTGCTCACCCAGGCGTTGTAAGCGGTGTTGACCGTTTCAGCAGTGTCGCCTTCTATCAGGAAGCCAATGCCGCGGTCACCTACCAGCGGAAGATTAGTAGTCACACCTGCGGCCTGAACTCCGGGCAACGCTTGCAGTCGTTCGAGCAAGTCCTTTTGGACCGCCTTTCTCGATTCGGCTTTTCGATACCGCGCGGTCGGAAGAGCAGTCTGGGCGATCACGACGCCTTCAGGATTGAAGCCCGGCGGTACCCGCAACAATCGCGTGAAGCTGTTGATCAGTAATCCGGCGCACACCAGGAGCACAAACGCAGACGCGGTTTCAAAGACCACGAGCAGTCCGCGCAGGCGTTTGCCATCGCCTCCCGGTGTGCCGCGTCCGGCAGCATTCTTCAGGATCTGGTTTAGATCGAGCCGCGCACTTTGAAGCGCCGGAGCCAACCCGAACAGGACTCCGGTCAGCAAAGACAGGCCGAGCGTGAATGTGAGAACCACCGGATCAAGATTGATCTCCTCGAGACGGGGCACGTCCCCTGGACCGAACCTTGAGATCAGCTCCAGCATCCAGATTGCGAGCAGCAATCCACAACCGCCGCCGAGCAATGAAAGCAGGACGCTTTCCGTCAGCAACTGGCGAACAATACGCCACGACCCCGCGCCTAATGCGCTGCGAATCGCAATCTCTTTCTGGCGCGAGACCGCGCGAGCCAGCAGCAAGTTCGCTACGTTTACGCAGGCAATCAGCAGAACCAGACTGACCGCGCCCAGCAGGATCAGCAAGATCAGCCGCACCTTCTTCACGACGTCCTGCTTAAAGCCGACAACCGACGCCGTTATTTGAACGTCGCCATAGATATCAGGGTGCTGCTGTTGAAACCGGGAAGCGACCGCTTCGATATCCGCCTGTGCCGCCTCGAGCGAGATGCCTGGCTTCAAGCGGCCAATGGTTCCGTATTGAAGATCACTGGCGCGAGTCTTCTTCTCCTGATCCGTGAGCGCAAGCGGCACCCACAACCCCGGCGCTCTCGCAAAGGTCCCTCCGTTGTAAGGAAATTCGAACCGCGGCGGCATCACCCCAACAACTTCAAACGGTTTGTCGTCGAGGCTGACGACTTTGCCGATGAGCTCTGGATTGGCGCCGAAGTGACTCTGCCAAAGCCTGTAACTGAGAATAACGACGCCGCTGCCGCCACCCTGGTCCTCGCTTGGTGAAAACACGCGGCCGCGAAGCGGTTCTACGCCGAGGAGCGGAAACAGTCCCGCCGAGACGCGAGCTGCCTGGACCCGCAGCGGTTCGCCCTGTCCGGTCAGGTTTAGACTCAGATCGGTGAAGGCTGCGATCTCGGAGAAGACATGATTGCCTTCCTGATAATCCAGAGACTCGGCCGCTGAACAGGCGACATCGTTCCAGCCGAGTTTTGGTAAGCTCTCTCTCACAAGCGCGAGACGATCCGGATTCTTGTAAGGCAACGGGCGAACGAGAACCGAGTTGACGACACTGAAGACGGCCGTGTTGGCGCCGATACCCAGGGCGAGCGTAAGCACCGCAACGGCGGTGAAGCCCGGCTTCTTCATTAACACGCGAGCGCCATAGCGAAGATCCTGCCAGATAGTTCCCATCGTTACTCCGCAGTTCAGGGTTCAATGTTCAGAGTTCAGAGTTCCTCGTAGTTAATTTATTCGTTCAGAGTTCAGAGTTCCTCGTAGTAACCAATTTATTCGTTCAGTGACTGGTTAACGAATAAATTCGTTACTACGAGGGAGCCTGAACCACGAACTCTGAACCCGGAACTCTCACTCGTATCTCAACGCTACCATCGGGTCGACTTTCGTTGCGCGTCGCGCGGGAATCCAACAGGCCAGCAATGCTACGAAAGTTAGCAAGAGCGCGATCGTCACAAACGTCAGTGGATCGTTTGGGCTCAGCCCAAACAGCAAGTTCGTCATCAACCGCGTAAGCCCCGCCGCCGCCGCCACCCCGATTGCGATGCCAACCGCCGTCAACGCCATGCCCTGCCCTACAAGCAGCTTCAGCACGTCTGAGGCTTCAGCGCCCAGGGCCATGCGAATCCCAATCTCCTGAGTCCGTTGGGAAACGGTGTATGAGATCACACCGTAGATGCCGGTCAAGGTCAGAATCAAACCAGTGGCTCCGAACAAAGCAAAAAGAAAAGTGTAGAACTGCGCCTCCGCGACGGTGTTGGAAATCGCTTTCGTCAGCGGCTGCACACCGGTGACTGGAACGGTGCGGTCTCCCGACTGTATTTCCTCGGTGAAGCTCTTGATTAGAAACGCCGGAGCCTGCGTGGTGCGAACGAAAAAGTTGCCCCAGTCCCAGCTATTCTGCTGATACGGCAGGTAGAGTTCCGGGGCCGGCGCCCTGGTCAAGCTCGAGTGATGCACATCGCCGACGACGCCCACAATCTCATATTGTTCCGGGTCGCCGTCATTCTGATTCGCTCCGATGTGCGAGAGGTGTTTGCCAATGGGTTCTTCATTCGGAAAGTAGCGCTCGGCCAACGTGTCGTTGATGATGGCAACCCCAACACTGCCGCGCTGATCCTGTTTGGTGAAATAGCGGCCCTTGCGCAGAGGGATCTTGATCGCGTCGAAGTATTCCGCTGTCACGCTGCGATTGCTGGCCTGCGGCTCCTGTCCGAGCTCGGGCTTGGGGCGGCCTTCAATCCTGAAGTCGCTGCCGACGTTGCCGCCGCTAAAAGGCATCGGCGCAACGAACGCCGCGCTCTCGACACCCGGCAAAGCCTTAAGTCTCTCGAGCGTTTGATCGACGTAGCGGACTCGTTCTTCAGGCTGCTCATAGACCGTCCGAGTCATACTGATTCGCCCCGTCAAAACATTTCGCGGATCGAAGCCTGGATCCACGTTCACCAGCATCGCAAAGCTGCGAATCATCAAGCCCGCGCCGATCAGCAGTACCAGCCCCAGTGCGACTTCGGTCACCACCAGAGAATCACGCCACAGGCGCAATGATCTGGCGCTCGTGACGCTCCTTGCACCTGCTCTCAAGACCTGGCTTATGTCCGGGCGCGACGCCTTAACAACCGGCAGCAGGCTGAACAGCATCGCGGTTAAGATCGATACCACGAGAGTAAAAAAGAGAACCCTGGCGTTGATCTGCACTTCATCCAGGCGCGGCAGTTGGTCCGCGCCGTAATACCTGATGGCGCTCAGCCCCCACATCGCGACCAGCAACCCCGCACCGCCTGAAAACAACGCAAGCCAGAGACTTTCCAAAAACAAATGGCGAGCGATCCGCCACGTTCCGGCCCCCAGCGCGGCACGCAGCGCAAGTTCTTTTTCTCTGGCAGTCGCCCGCACTAGAAGCAAATTAGTGACGTTCGTGCAGGCAATCAGCAGGATGAACCACACGGCTCCCAACAAAACCCAGAGCGCGCGCCGCACGTCGCGCCCTACGATCTGCTCATCCGCGCTAACAAGGTACGCTGTTGCGTTCCGATTGTATTGCGGATATTGCTGCTCCAACGTTTCGGCGATGTTGGCCATTTCGGCTTGCGCCTGCGTGAAGCTCACGCCGGGCTTTAGTCGGCCCACCGCTTTAAGAACCTGCGCTCCGCGCTCGGACAGATTTGAAGCTTCTCCCGCGATGGTGGTGAGGAATACCGGATCTCTGCCAGCCAGAGGAAACTCGAAGCCGGGCGGCAGAACGCCGATGATTGTGAACGACTTGCCGTTCAAAGTTACCTGCTGGCCAAGCGCCGCCTCATCGCCTGCAAATCGGTTCTGCCAGAACTTATGGCTGATAATAACAACGGGCTGCGCGCCGCGCCGCTCTTCTTCGGGCTGAAAATCGCGCCCGCAGGCCAACTGGACGCGGATCAGTGAAAGGAAGTTGGCGGTGACACGCAAGCCTTCAAGGCGCTCGGCTCGGTCTTCATGAAGCAGAATAAAACCGTTGGGCTTATAGGCGGCGATCGCTTCAAAACTCTGATTCCTGGCCTGCCAGTCCTGTAACTCGAGATAAGAGGTATAGCCTTGAGTGCGCTTGTCCTTTGGCGTTCTCCATATCGCGGTTACACGGTCAGATTCCGCGATAGAGGGAGGACTCAAGATCAGCGTATTGATAACACTGAAAATAGCGGTGTTTGCGCCGATCCCCAACCCCAGCGTAATCACAGCCAAAGAAGCAAAGCCGGGACGCCTCAGCAGCGTTCGCAAACCGTAACGCGCGTCTTGGAGCAATGTGTACATTAGACCTCCAGAAATTGCCGATTGTCGATTGTCCATGGGCGATTGTCGATTGGCGATTGATACTCAGCGCAAAGACGCAAAGGACCGCAAAGCTCGCAAAGTTCTTCTCAATCGCCAATCGGAATTCGGCAATCGGCAATCAGATCATTCGTATCTCAGCGCCACCATCGGGTCCACTTTCGTTGCCCGTCGTGCCGGTACGAAACAGGCTCCCAGAGCCACTCCTGCGATGATCAGTGCAATCGCGGCGAACGTAACCGGGTCCCTGGTGCCGATGCCAAACAGTAGACCGGCCATCACTCGTGTCACCAGTAGCGCTGTGACCAGTCCGATGCCGATTCCCAGGGCCGCTACGGTCATGCCTTGCATGACTACGAGTCGAAGCACGTTCGCAGGACGCGCGCCCAATGCCATGCGAATGCCGATTTCATGCGTGCGCTGGGCAACCGAATAGCTCATCACGCCATACAGCCCGATTGTGGTGAGCGCGAGGGCCAGCCCGGCGAAGATCGCCAGCAACACCGCAAACAAACGCGGCTGCGCGACGGCCGCCGACAGGTAATCGTCGAGCGTGCGAATGTTGTAAATTGGCAGGTCCTTGTCCAGGTCGCGCACTTCATCGCGTACCGCGCCCACAATGCCGTGCGGATCACCCACGGTCTTCACCGTGAGTATCATCGAATCGAGCGGCACCTGCGACTCGGGCACATAGTATTCCGGCAGGAAATCACGCTTCGGACCTCTGTACTTCGTATTACTTACAATGCCGACGATCTCACGCCACGCGGGACTCTTACCCGTTTCGACCGAGATGCCCGGTTTGATCCGCTTGCCGATCGGGTCTTCGCCGGGGAAATAGCGGTCGGCGAACGCCTGGTTGATCATGATCACGTCGGGTCCTTTGTTGTCATCGTGTTCATTGAAGTCGCGCCCTTTGACGATCCTCATTCCAAGCGTGCGAAAGAAGTCCAGGCTCACCGATCGATACGACGACGATGGATGGTCGCCGCGCGGAAGCGGGCGGCCCTCGGTCTCGAAGGAGAGGGTCATTCCCTGATTGGTAAGCGGAAGTGGAAACACAGCGCTGGCGGCAACGACACCTGGCAGCGATGAAAGTCGCGTCTGCAACTGACGGTAAAACTCCCGCTGTTGCGCGGTGGTATATCTTACGTCAGGCAAACCTACCTCGAGGGCAATCACGTTATGCGTATCGATACCCGAGTCCACTTTCTGCAAGCGCCATAGACTCTGAATCAATAGACCGGCGCCTGTAAGCAGCACTACAGCGATGGCGACTTCGGCGGTTACCAGCGCGCCACGGAGGCGATTGCGGCGCGCGCCTTCGCTGCCGGCTCGACCGCCCTCTTTCAACGCCTCGTTCAAATCGGTCTTCGACGCGTAAATGGCGGGAGCTATGCCGAACAGCACTCCCGTAATCAGAGACACCAGCAACGTGAAGGCGAGCACTCGCATATCCAGACCAATTTGCGCCGCTCGCGGCAACTCGTCGCCGCTGACCGCAACCAGCGCGTCCGTTCCCCAGAGAGCGATAAGCAAGCCTATTGCGCCACCTGCCATCGCCAGCACGAGGCTCTCGCTCAGCAACTGCCGAACAACGCGCGCGCGGCTCGCGCCGAGAGCTGCGCGAATTGCCATCTCCTTGTGCCGGGTTGTGGCGCGGGCCAGCAAGAGGCTTGCGACATTAGTACACGCAATCAATAGCACGCAGCCGACGGCGCCCATAAGGATCAGCAATGCCGGCCGGACATCGCCAACCAGGTCTTCGCTTGTGGGATTGACGGTTACGCCCATGCCGGTATTGGTGTCGGGATATTTCTCACCAAGGTGGGCCGCCACAGCTTCAAGCTCGGCGCGAGCTGATTGCGAACTGACGCCCGGCTTGAGCCGGGCAATGACGTGAAGAAAATGCGCGCCCCGCTGCTCGGCAATGCTCTCCTCGCCGACCGCCGTCAGAGAGTAGGCGAACGTCGTCCACAACTCGACCGGCTCGCTCTGCAGCGGGAACTGAAAGCCTTCGGGCATGACTCCAATCACGGTGTAGCTCTTGCTGTTTAGCGTTACGCTGCTCCCGATGATGCTCGCTTCACCGTTGTAATGCTGCTTCCATAACTTGTGGCTAAGAACTACCATCAATGGTGCGCCATTCCTGTCGTCATCGGCCGAGAAAGTGCGGCCAACTGCTGCTTGTACTTTGAGCAACGGAAAGAGGTCCGACGAAACCACCATGCCTGCAAGGCGAGACGGATTGTCCCCGCCGGTCAGAGTGAAGTCCTGCTCGCTATACGCGGCCGCCTGCTCGAAGGAATTGCTCTGATCGCGCCAGTCAGCGAAGTCCGGATAAGAGGCGACCATCTTGTTGATGCCGCGGTCGGCTCGGGTTGTCCAGACGTTCACGAGGTGATCGGGTTCGGCAAACGGCAGCGGGCGAAGCAGCACAGTGTTAACCACGCTGAAGACTGCGGTGTTTGCGCCGATCCCTAGAGCCAACGCAATTATCGCAATCGCGGTGAAGCCGGGTCGCTTCGAAAGCATTCGAATTCCGTAGCGCATATCTCTAAGAAGAATTTCCATGGTTACTCCTGATTCAGAGTTCCGGTTTCCGGTTTTTGGTTTCCAGTTTTTGGTTTCCAGTTTCCGGTTTCTGGTTTCCGGCTTTCTGGTTAGAGCAGTTCCTTACCCTACGAAACATCAAACCGGAAACCAGAAACCGGAAACCGCAAACCAAAAACTGGAAATCGGAAACTGAAAACTGGAAACCTATTCGTACCGTAGCGCTTCCATCGGATCGGTCTGTGAGGCGCGGCGCGCCGGCACGAAACAGGCCACCAGAGCCACTCCTGCCAGAAACAGCGCAACGACGGTGAAGGTCAGGGCGTCGGTCGCGCTGATACCGAATAACAAACTGGACAGGTAGCGCGTCAGCATCCACGAGGCCATCAGGCCGAGAGCTATGCCGGCCGCCGTCAATCGCAAGCCCTGCTTCATCACCATCCGCAGCACGTTGCCGGCCTGCGCGCCCAACGCCATGCGAATGCCGATTTCATGCGTCCGCTGTGAGACCGTGTAAGCCATCACACCGCAGATTCCCGACGCCGACAGCAGCAACGCGATGCCGCCGAAGACACCGAGCAGGATCAGATTGAAACGCGGCTGCGTTATCGCATCGCTGACGATGCTTTCCATCGTGCGAATGTCGGAGGCCGGTTGCGCCTTATCAACATCGTGCACCGCCTGGCGCACGCCTGCCGTCACCGCCATCGGTTCGACGGAGGTTCGGATTACGAATGACATCGTGCTGAACGCGTCCTGCAGCTCCGCGGTATAAACCTCGGGCAAGGCCGGTTCCTGCAATTCAATGCTGCGAACATTGGCGACCACCCCGACGATTTGAAACCAGATGGGCTCACCATTGCTGACGCCGCCGAAATTGATTCGTTTGCCGACAGGGTCCTCGCCCGCGAAGTCGCTATCGGCAGTGGCCTGATTGATGAGCGCGACCCATGGCGCCGAAAGATTGTCTCTGTCCTCAAAACTCCGACCCTGGATCATGGGGATGCTCATCGCGCGAACATAATCGGGATTGACGTTACGGTAGTTGGCCGTTGGCCACTGGTCGATCGGCAGCGGCGGACGTCCTTCGACGCGAAAGCCGAACGTCGGCCCCTTGTAGAGCGGCAGGGTGTTGATGGCGCCAACCGTTTCGACGCCCGGGATTGCACGCAGGCGTTCTTCGACCTGTTTATAGAACGCTATGTACTGCGGGTCTTCTCGATAGTTTGTTCCCGACGGGTTCACCTTCATGGTCAGCACCTGCCGGGGATTGAAGCCGGCGTTGACCGATTGCAACTCGAGGAAGCTGCGAAACAACAATCCCGCGCCAACCAACAGCACCAGCGAGAGCGCTACTTCGGCGACGACAAACAGGCTTCGCAAGCGGTTGCGAACGCCGCCGATCGCGCCTCGCGAGTTCTCCTTCAACGATTCGTGAACGTCGCTCCTCGAGACCTGCCACGCGGGCGCAATGCCGAAGATGATGCCGGTAATCACGGACACAAGTATCGTGAAACCGAAAACCGGCAAGTCGAGGCTTATGTCTGCGAGACGCGGAAAATCCTTTGGAAGCAATCGCGTCAACAGGTCGACGCCCCACAACGCCAGCAACAACCCGAAGCCGCCGCCGATCAGCGCGAGCAGCAGGCTTTCAGTGAGCAATTGTCGAACGATTCGCAGCCGCCTTGCGCCAAGCGCCGTTCGAATGGCGATCTCCTTGTGTCGCGACGTCGCGCGCACCAGCATGAGATTTGCGACATTGGCGCAGGCAATCAGCAAAACGAACCCGACTGCTCCCAACAACAGCCACAAAACCTTTCGGGTATCACCGACCAGAAATGTGTGCAGCGTTACCACGCGGTCGAAACGACTGTTGTTTGTTTCGGGATGTTGCTCGCGCAATCGCGCGGTAATCGCTTCCATGTCGGCTTTCGCCTGCTCGAGCGAGACGCCGGGCTTAAGCAGCGCCACCGCGCTCAGGAAGCCGAAGCCGCGGGCGCGCTCGACGTCCATCGTTTCACTGAGCATCGGCACCACTTTGAACGGCGGCACCCAGGCATCGGTCTTATCGGGATACTGAAATCCGGACGGCGCGACGCCGGCGACGATGTAGCTCTTGCCGTCGAGCGTGATGGCCCTGCCTACGATGTCCGACTCCCCGCCGAAGCGTCGTTGCCATAAGCCGTGACTGATCACCACGATCACCGGGTGCCCCGCCTGTTCGTCCTCGGAATTGAACAGACGTCCTCGTTCCGGTTGCACGCCGAATACATCGAAGAAATTTGCTGAGGTCATCGCAAAGTTGATGCGTTCGGATTCGTCCGCTACCGCAAGGTTCGCTGTGCGCGTGAAGATCGCGGCAAGGTGTTCGAAGACATTGTTTTGATTTCGCCAGTCGACGAAGTTTGCGGGCGTGACCTGGACTCGTTTTCTCTGTGAGCTGATCTCCTCGATGGCCACGATGCGTTCGGCATTCCGGTATGGCAGAGGCCGAAGCAGCACCGCATTCACTACGCTGAAGATCGCGGTGTTCGCGCCAATGCCGAGCACCAATGTAATCACAGCCACCGCGGTGAAACCGGGGTGCTTCATCAACATTCGCGCGCCGTAGCGCAGGTCTTGCCATAGTGTGTTCATAGAGCCTCCAGGATTGCCGATTGCCGATTTGCGATTTCCGATTCAGAGAAAAATCGGCAATCGGAAATCGACAATCGGAAATATCTTTACTCGTATCTCAGCGCCACCATCGGATCGACCCTTGTCGCCCGGCGTGCAGGCACGAAACAGGCTCCCAGAGCCACTCCTAGTAGCGCCACCGCTATCGCGATGAAGACCGCTGGGTCGGTTGTGCTGACCCTGAACAACAACGTTGTCAACAGGCGCGTCAAGGCAAATGAAGCGGCCAGCCCGATGCCGACGCCAATGATGGCGAGCGTCATTCCCTGATGAATGACCATGCGCATGACGGTGCGGGTGTCCGCGCCCAGCGCCATCCGGATGCCAATCTCGCGCGTCCGTTGCGTGACTGCATACGAAATGACGCCATAGAGACCGACGGCTGCCAGCAATGCGGCCAGGGCTGCGAACCCGGCCAGCAACAGCGTCGTGAACCGTTGCGGCGTGACCATCGCGGAGACGGTGGCTTCAAGTGCTTTGAACGAATGAATCGGCTGGTCTTTGTCTATGGCTGCAAGCTCTGCGCGAATGGGCGCGGCCAGTCTCATCGGATCACCCGATTGCGCGCGCACCACTACCGACATTGAGCCCCAGTTCTCCTGCAAGTAAGAGAAGTACATATGCGGCAATGGCTCGCGGCTTAGCGTGAAATACTTCGCAGCCCCAACCACACCGACTATTTCACGAGACGCATTCCCCTCTCCGCGGCTGTATTCGCCGTTGATGTGTTTACCGATCGGATCTTCGCCGGGGAAGTAGTGCTGGACGAACGATTCGTCGACAATAACAACCTGTGGCGCACCTTTCACATCGCGGTCGGTAAAGAACCGGCCGGCGCGCAAGGGAATTCCCATCGCGCGAAAGTAATCGGCGCTCACTTGATTGATTGGCGCGTATGGCTTCTGCTCGGGAGGAAGCGGCGGATGTTCATCAATACTAAAAGGGAAAGACGCATTCAGGCTGTTGATGATCGCGGCATCACCCACGCCAGGAATCGCATGAATCCGCTCGAGCAATTCCCGATAAAACGCGCTAACTACGGGAAAGGCATCGTACCTCGTGCCTGACGGGTCGATCTTGGCGGTCAGAACGCCCACCGGTTCAAACCCCAACTTGACCTGCGACAGCCGCCAGAAGCTCTTGATCATCAGCCCGCCGCCGACAAGCATCACCATCGCCAACGCTACCTCAGCCACAACTAGCACCGAACGCAGACGGTTGCGCGACCCGATAGTTCTGCCGCCTTCCTTCAAGGCTTCATTGAGATCGATTTTTGAAAGCTGGAGCGCCGGGGCGAAGCCGAAGAGAATGCTGGTCAAGAACGAAAGCGCCAGCGTGAAGCCGAGCGCTGCTGGGTCGATGTGCAACAACGCAACCCGCGAGTTCGCCTGGATGAGATAGTCAGGCAACCCGCTCGCAATGAACCTTGTGGTCCAGCTCGCCACCAGCAACCCGGCGGCACTGCCAACCAACGACAGCACCACGCTTTCAGCCAGTAACTGGCGCACGACTCGCCAGCGGCCCGCACCGAGCGCCGACCGAATCGCCAGTTCGCGGCGCCTGACGCTGCCGCGCGCCAGCAACAGATTGGCGATGTTGACGCAGGCTATCAGCAGCACGAATCCGACTGCGCCGAGCAGCAGCAGCAGCATCGGACGCACCTCCTCGGTCAGGCTCTCCTGAGGAAGACCGAGTCGCGAGCGCACCTCGGAGTTGGGCTTGTTTCGAAACTCGCTGGAAATCGCGTCGACTTCCGCGCCGGCCTGCTCAATCGTCACGCCGAATCTGCGACGAGCGAGCACCTCGAGGTAGCCGGCGGGATCACGCTCATCAGCAGCAGTGAATGCCAGCGGCGACCAAACATCAGTTTTGGCGAACAATCGGAAATCAGCGGGCATCACCCCGACGACAGTGTAGGATTCGCCGTTCAGCGTAAGCGACTGTCCGATCAGGCGAGGGTCGGCGCTGAATCGCTGCTGCCAGAGTTGATGACTCAACACCACGACATGATTTGCGCCGGGCCGGTCTTCTTCACTGAAGAACGTGCGCCCCTGCGCGGCGGCGATGCCGAGCATCGGGAAAAGATTCGCCGACACTTGATACCCTTGCAGCCGGTCCGGATCGCCGGCGCCGGTGAGATTCACAGGCCAACCCTTGTTGCTGATCGCCGCGACGTCGGTGAAAACGCTGTTGCGGCTCTTCAAGTCCAGGTACGCTTCCGGCGAAAAGGGCCATCTCGATTCGCTCCCCTGTGTGTTGTAAATCGTAACCAGCTCGTCGGCCTTCGGATAAGGGAGTGGCCGCAATAAGACTGCATTGACGACGCTGAAGATGGCTGTGTTGGCGCCAATTCCTAACGCGAGGGTTAGTACCGCGACCACCGTGAAGCCGGGATTCTTCCACAGGATTCGCACCCCGTACCGTAGATCTTGAAGCATCTCGCCCTCCCTTCAATTTCCGAAGATCGCCGATTTCTGAATACTCAACGCAAAGCCGCAAAGGACCGCAAAGCTCGCAAAGGTCTTCACTCGGAAATCAGCAGTCGGCAATCGCAAATTCCTTCATTCGTATCTGAGCGCCACCATCGGGTCGACCCTCGTCGCGCGCAGCGCTGGCACGAAACAGGCTCCCAGAGCCACTCCAGCTAGCAGCAGAGGAACGGCTACGAGGATAAGCGGATCGGTAGGCGCAACGCCAAACAGCAATCCGGACATCAGACGGGTCAAAGCAATCGACGCGATTACCCCGATCACCGAGCCGATGCCTGCGAGGACAATTCCCTGCCCCAGCACAAGCTTCAGCACGTGAGCCTGGCTTGCCCCCAGCGCCATGCGAATGCCGATTTCGTGCGTGCGCTGCGTTACCGAATAAGTCATAACGCCGTACATGCCGATGACGGCGAGAATCAACGCGACGCCCGCGAAGATTGTCAGCAGCATCGTAATGAAGCGCGCGCGTGCGACAGACTCGGACATCAACTGCTCCATCGTGTAGACGCTGGCGATGGGTTGATCCTGATCGAGCGCCTGCACTTCGCGACGCACGGGGGCTACATAGTCGAGAGGGTTGCCGTCCGTGCGCGTCACCAGAGTCATTCCTGAATAAGGCAACTCGGCTTGCGGCCAGTAGGACATCGGCCGCACCGCGCCGTCGTAACCTTTGTGCTTGACATCGCCGACCACTCCGATGATTTCGCTCGGTGGGGGATCATTCATCATTTCAATGATGAGCCCCCTGCCTATTGGGTCTTCGTCAGGGAACGTCTCGCGCGCAAGCGTTTCGTTAATGACGACGACATGCCTCTTCTCAATTTCCTCGCGCTCGGTGAAGGTGCGGCCTTTGATAAGCGGAATGCCCATCGTTTGAAAGTAATCAGCGTCGCAGACACGCACGTCGGCTACGGGCCACTGTCCGGGCAGCGGCCAGGGTTTGCCCGCGACGGTGAAGCCGGTCGCCGCCCCCGTACCGGTAAAGGGGAGGAAGCTGACTCCGCTTGCACTGCGCACGCCGGGAATCTGCCTGATTCGCGCGAGAGCATCCCGGAAAAACCTGCCGGTCTGCCCCTCTTCGTGATACTTCGCGTAAGGCAGCGACACTCGCACGGTAAGCAGATTTTTGGAGTTGAAGCCGGGATTGACCGATTGCAACCGAGCGAAGCTCTTTATCAGCAAGCCTGCGCCAATCAACAGCACGAGCGCCATCGCGACTTCGGCAATCACAAACAGATTGCGCAGCCGATGTGAGCGCCCGCCGCTCATCGCCGCCTTCCCGCCTTCTTTCAAAGTCTCGTTGAGATCGGTCCGCGAAGCTTCAACTGCCGGCACAAGACCGAAGACCAGCCCGGTGAGCACCGAAAGCAGCAGCGTGAAGCCGAGCACAAAGAAATTGATTCGGGCTCCGCCGGACGGCAGCAGCTCCTTCGGGCCGAGCGCAAAGAGTGCGTCTACGCCCCACATAGCCAGCAGCAAACCCGCACCGCCGCCGATGAGCGCGAGCGCTGTGCTTTCAACAAGCAGCTGGCGAATCAGACGGGCTCGGCTGGCGCCTACGGCCAGGCGAATAGCCATCTCTCTTTTCCTGGATACTGCTCGGGCCAGCAATAAATTGGCGACGTTTGCGCAGGCAATCAGCAACACCAATGCGACTGCACCAAGCAGCACCCACAGCGGGCGTTGCAGGTCGCCGGTGAATTGTTCGCGAAAGGGCACGACGTTTACGCCCCAGCCTGTGTTGAAATCGGGATACTGCTTTTCGAGCGCGCCGGCGATAGAGTCCATCTGGCCCTGGGCCTGTTGCCGCGTCACTCCATCCTTCAACCTCGCGACCCCGGTTGCATAACGACCACGACGCACGTGATCATCGTTACCGAACATCATTGGGGCCCAGATCTCGGCGCGATTACCGGTAAGCGACGCGCCCTTGAAGAACAGTTGAAAATGCGGCGGCATCACGCCGATGACAGTAAAGACGTTGGCGTTGAGCTGAACCGTTTTTCCGATCACATCCTTGTCACCGCCGAATCTGCGTTGCCATAAGCCATAACTCAGCACGACAGAGTCCTGGCGCTCCGGTTGCGTATCGCCGGCTTCGAGAGTGCGGCCAAGCATCGCCTGCGCGCCGAGCAGCTCGAACATATTGAGCGTCACTCGTTGCCCGGGAATCTCTTCGGGATCGGAGACCGCCGACAGGTTGAAGCGCGTGTCGTAAAGCGCTGCCATGTCCTCGAAGACATCGTTTTCTTCTTTCCAATCCATGAAGTTCGCCGGCGAGACAGTGTTTTGGTGGTTGCCGCGCGCGCGGTTGTCTTCCCAGACAGCCATCAACCGGCTGGAGTCGACGTAAGGCAGCGGAAGAATCATCACCGCGTTGATGACGCTGAAGATTGCGGTATTCGCGCCGATGCCCAAAGCCACCGTTATTACGGCAACCGCCGTGAACCCCGGCTTGTTCATCAGCATTCTCAACCCGGATCGCAATTCATGAATCAGTGTGTTCATCGGAAACCCCAAGACGACATGTAGGGGCGGACCTCCGTCGCCGCCTCTCTCTCGAGGAGAGGCGCTCGTTCACCAGAGAGGGGCGGCCACAGACGGCCGCCCCTACGTGGGCTATTCATATCTCAGCGCGATCATCGGGTCGACCCTCGTCGCGCGCCGCGCGGGCACGAAACAGGCTCCCAGAGCCACTCCTGCGAGCAGCAGTGGAACGGCTATGAGGATCAGCGGATCGGTCGACGTAACGCCAAACAACAATCCGGACATCAGCCGTGTCAAAGCAACCGAAGCAACTATGCCGATGACGGAGCCGATGCCTACCAGAACGATTCCCTGCCCCAGCACAAGCTTCAGCACGTGAGCCTGGCTTGCCCCGAGGGCCATGCGAATCCCTACTTCGCGAGTGCGTTGCGCAACGGAATACGAGGTCACACCGTAGATGCCGATAATCGCAAGCGTCACCGCGAGCAATCCAAATCCGCCAAGCACCGTAGCCGCGATTCGCGCAGGAAACAGCGACAACCTCATATGTTCGCTCATCGTCTTGATGTCGAAGATCGGGAGGCTTGGATCGAGCTTCTGCACTTCATTGCGCACCGGGCCAATCATCGAGTTCGAATCGAAAGTCGTTCGCGCGATCAGGATTGTTTGCGTACTGTAGTTCTGAAGCAGAGACGAGTAGACGAACGGGCGAGGCTCCTCGGCAATGTTGAAGTACTTACCGTCTTTCGCTACGCCGATGATCTGCACGAACGGCCCCTGGACGCTCTTGAAACTGATGCGTTTGCCGATCGCAGCCTGAGCCGGATCGGTTCCCGGAAAGAAGTTGCGGGCGAACGCTTCGTTGACTATCGCAACCTGCGGCGTGTCCTTCTTGTCCTGTTCGCTAAAGTCGCGACCCTGCAACAGCGGGATGCCCATCGTCTCGAAGTACTTCACGCCGACTGTAGCTACCATTGCGGTCGGCACGTCGGCTCCACGAACCGGCTCCTGACCTTCGAGATAGATGCCGTTGCCGGAATAGTTGAGGCTCAGCGGAAGGAAGTCCGCGATCGAAGCCGAGCGGACGCCCGGCATACTGCTTACGCTGTCGACCATTCGGCGTTGGAATTCGCGGCCTCTGGTTTCGTCGTAACCCTGAAGCCCGAGATCAACCGACATCGTTAATCCGTTTCCGATCTGAAAGCCCGGATTGACAGTTTGGGTGAGCAGGGCGCGAACTACGACGGCCGCCGCGACCAGCAGGACCAGCGAAAGTGCGATTTGCACTACAATCAATCCGCTCCGCAACCGTGAGCGGCGGTAACCTGCTTGCGACGTTGTGTCTTTGAGGGCGGTAACGAGGTCTGGCTTGCTGGCTTGCAACGCTGGCATCAGCCCGAAGGCGATCCCGGTCGCAAGCGATACCAATAAAGAGAAGAGCATTACTCGCCAATCCAACTTGAGCGCGATTGTGAGCGGAAAATCGACCGGCGGTTTGAAGGCCACCACAACTGCGACAATCCACAACGCGAGCACAACACCGGCCGCGCCTCCTACAATCGAAAGCGCTACGCTCTCGGTCAACAACTGTCGAACGAGCCTCATTCGATTCGCGCCAAGTGCGAGGCGAATGGCGATTTCCTTCCGGCGCTCAGTCACGCGAGCGAGTAACAAGCCCGCGAGGTTCGTGCAGGCAATCATCAGCACCAATGCGACCGCGGCCATCAACACCCAGGCGAAGCTCACCACCGCTCCTCTGAGAGATGGAATGATCAAACCCGGCGGCATCAGGCTGATGGTTCGCCCTTCGTTTGTTTCGGGATATTCCTTTCCGAGTTCTTCGGCCAGCAAGTTGAGCGACGCCTCGGCCTGTTTGATGTTGACTCCGGGTTTCAGCCTGCCGACGGCAAAGATGTTTCCTGAACTACGGCTCTCGATCCATTGGCTGCCGGGTTCAATCCAATCGGCCATCATCATCGGCACCCAGACCTCCGGCGTATAGATGATCTCGGTTCCGGTAAAGCCTTCAGGCGCAATGCCGACCACGTTAAAGGTGTGACCGTTGAGGGTAATCTCCTTTCCGACAATCTGCAGATCTGCGCCGAATCGCCTCTGCCAGCAGCCATAGCTCAACACGGCTACGGGGCTTGCGTTTCGCGCACGATCCTCTTCGGGCGAGAACATACGGCCGCGAACAGCCGGGACGCCGAGCACGTCGAAATAATTGCCCGAGACTTCATACCCCCACACCCGCTCGTTGTTGCCCTCGCGACTCAGGCTCATCGGCGCGAATCTGTAGACCAGCAACCCCGAAAGGACCTCATTGCGATCGCGAAAGTCGAGGTAGTTGGGATATGAGAAAGCGTCGAGGGAGTCGTTCTTTCCAACCACCTGCACCGACAAAACGCTTGTGGGATCGGCGACAGGAAGAGGTCGCAGCAGCACTGCGTTGATCAAGCTGAATATCGCCGCGTTCGCCCCGACGCCAAGAGCGAGCGACAGGACCGCAACGATCGTAAACGCCGGGCTCTTCAGCAGACGCCGGAATCCAAAGCGAAGGTCTTGAACTAAAGTCTCCATCGTCTTCTCCATGTAGGGGCGGCCCTCCGTGGCCGCCCCTCATCCCACCGCGTCTTTGATGTTCGGAACAGGGGCGGCCACGGAGGGCCGCCCCTACATGTCCCGATGGGGTTACGTCATTCGCATCTAAGCGCGTTCATTGGGTCCACCTTCGTGGCTTGGCGAGCTGGCACGAAACAGGCCCCCAGAGCCACTCCTGACAAGAGCAGTGGAACGGCCGCAAACGTCGCAGGGTCGGTAGGCGTGACTCCAAACAGCAACCCCGCCATCACTCGCGTTAATGCAAACGCTCCCGCAAGGCCGAGCCCAACGCCGGCTAGCGTAAGAAGCATGCCTTGTCCGACCGCCGTCTTGAAGATATCGCCCGGCGATGCGCCAAGCGCCATTCGAATCCCGATCTCGTGCGTGCGTTGGGCGACGGAATAGGAGATCACGCCGTAGAGCCCCACCGCCGCCAGCACCATCGCCACCGTCGCGAATACTCCCAACAGCATCACCGACAATCGCTTTTGAGAAAGCGAATCCGAAAGCAGTTGGTCCATTGTTATTATTTTGTAAACAGGCTGGTCCTTATCCACCGCTTTGACGGCGCCGCGCACTGCCGCAACCAGGCTCAACGGATCAATATTCGTTCGCACTGCCAGAAACATCGTTGAATTGGAAACCTGGGCGTGTGGGTAATAGAGCTTGTCCTGAAAATCAAAATCCAATCCTTTGTGCTTAATGCTTCCAACTACACCAACGATCTCGCGCCAGGTTGGCTTGCCTGGCTGAAATTCCAAACGCTTTCCCAGAGGATCTTCGCCCGGGAAGTAACGCTGGGCCAGTGTCTCGTCGATGATCGCGACCGGTGAACCTTCCCTCGTGTCTCGCCCGGTGAAGTAACGACCCTCGAGCAAGGGTATCTTCATAGTTTGAAAGTAGTCGGGCGAGATGGATCTCAGATCGGCGTGAGGTCCGTCTTCTCCCGGAGGTGCGGGCCGGTTCTCGATGTTGAAGCTGCCCGAGTGGATCGATCCGCTTAACGGGAGATCGGATACCGCCGCGGCGGATTCGACTCCGGGCAATGCACCGATCTGCTCCAGCGTCTGTTCGTAGAAGGCGCGCACTTGATTCGCCTCGCGATACTTGAATGCCGGGAGCGACACCCTCATCGTGAGGAGCCCCCGAGCCTCAAACCCCGGGCTGACATTTTGGAGTCGCGAGAAGCTCTTCATCAAAAGCGCCGCGCCGATCAAGAGCACCAGCGACAGCGCTACATCGGTTACCACTAGCAAGGCGTGCGTCCGTTGCCTGGTTCCTGTCGAACCTCGGCCACCCTCTTTGAGCACTGCCTGGAGATCGGCCTTCGAAGACTGTATCGCGGGGAGCAGCCCGAAGAGGATCGCCGTGAGTATTGAAACTAACAATGTGAACGCCAGCACTAGGCCGTCAATGGCTATTTCCTGCGCGCGCGGAATATTGTTTCCACTCAATTTGACCAGTAAATCAAGGCCCCACACTGCCATCAGCAATCCCAGACCCCCGCCGGCCAGCGCAAGCAAAAGACTTTCGGTCAAAAGCTGGCGAATAATCTGCATCCGTTGCGCGCCCAGGGCCGCGCGTATGGCAATCTCTTTTTGCCGCGAAGCCGCCCGCGCGATTAACAGGTTAGCCACGTTCGCACAGGCTATGAGCAACACGAATCCGACGGCGCCCAACAGTATGAGCAGCGCCGGCCGAATGCTGCCCACCACCTCGTCTTGCAACAAACTAACCCGCACTCCCCATCCTTCATCTCGCGGATAGAAGTCAGGGTTCTTCTCCTTAATAGCATCCGCGATTGTATTCATCTCAGCCTGAGCTTGCTGGAGAGTGACGTCAGACTTGAGCCTTGCGATCACGCTCAGGTACTCGCTGCCCCGTTGATCGTGCGCGAAACTCTCCGCAGACAGCGCAAGCGGCGTCCACAGATCATCGCTCTGCCACTGGAAGTCTCGAGGCATCACGCCGGCAACGCTAAAGCTTTGACCGTTGAGCCTGATGTCCTTGCCTGCCAGTTCAGGGTCAGAGCCGAACGCGCGGCGCCACAGACTGTAGCTCAGCACGACTACACGGTTTCGCCCCGGCTGGTCCTCGTCGGGAAGAAACGCCCGGCCCAAAACAGGTTCGACACCAAGAGTAGTGAAAAAGTTCGCAGAGACGCGCCCCCCTTGAAGCCGCTCGGGCTCACCCTGCTCGTTGAAGTTCAACGCGGTGTTGCCCATGTAGATCGCGCTCACGCTCTCGAAGGCATGACTCTGGTCGCGATAGTCGGCGAAACCGGGCGGCGAAACGGCGCTCTGACTATTCGGCCTGGATTCCCAGTTGTTGATCTTTACAAGGCGGCGGGAGTCCGTATAGACAAGAGGTCTGATCAACAGCGAATTCACCACGCTGAACATTGCGGTGTTTGCGCCGATGCCGAGCGCCAGCGCAGTCACGGCCACAACGCTGAAACCCGGGGTATGAGTCAACACACGAGCGCCGAAACGCAAGTCTTGCCAGAATGTATTCATCGCCCCCTCCAGAATTTCCAATTGCCGATTGCCAATTTCCAAATCGGCGCCGTCCTCCAATCGGCAATCGCCAATCGGAAATCAATCAACTCACTCGTAGCGCAATGCGATCATCGGATCGACGCGGGTTGCACGCCGCGCCGGAATGTAACTCGCCAACAATGAGACGCCCGCAAGCAGGGCGGCGATCAGCGCGAACGTCAGAGGATCGGTCGTGCTAACCCCGTAGAGCAGGCTCGCCATCAAGCGCGTCAAGGCGAAGGCTCCAGCCAGACCGACCGCGACACCGATGCCGGCCAAACGGAGCGCTTGCCCGACTACCTGTCTGAAGATATCGCTTGTCTGTGCCCCGATAGCCAGGCGAATGCCGATCTCGTGTGTGCGCTGCGTTACCGAGTAACTCATAACGCCGTAGATGCCGATCGAAGCGAGCACCAGCGCGAGAGCGGCAAAGACCATCAGCAACAATGTCGTAAATCGCTCGCGCGCCAGCGATTCGAAAAGAACGTCACTCATCGTTTTTATGTTGTAGGGCGGAAGGTCTTTGTCGAGCGCGCGAATTTCTTCGCGGACTGCGGCAATGAGCGGCCGGGGATCGCCTTCGGTCCGCACAACAAGAGTCATCCCGGCACTGGCTTCCTGTAGTTGCGACTTGTAGGCTTCGGGTTTCGCGTCCGCGCCCAAGCTGTCCTGCTTTTCATTTCTAACGACGCCGACGATGGTCTCCCATGTGCCCTGCTCGCTCGGTCTCGCAAACTTCACTTGCTTGCCGACGGTCTCCTCATCCAGGAAGCAACGCCGCGCGAAGGCCTCATTTACGATGATGGTCTGTGCGCCCTTGGCATTATCGGATGAGTCGAAGAACCTGCCGCTCAGTAACTGAATCCCCATCGCCCGGAAGTAATCAGCCGTGATCGTTTTGTGACGGATCTCTCTGATGTAGTCTTCAGGCGGACGGCCCGGAATCGTCATGTCATTGGTGTAGCCGGCGCCTTTCAGCGCGGGTACGTTGGTCGAACCTACATCGACGACGCCGGGTAATCCCTTTATTCGCTGCTCGGCTTGTTCAAAAAAAGCTATCGCCTGATTATCTTCCGGATACCTCACGCCCGGCAGATCAACCGTGATCATCAACACATTCCTGGCGTTGAATCCGGGATCAATGTGCTGCAATCGCAGAAAGCTCCGGACCATCAAACCCGCGCCGATTACCAGGACCAGCGCCAGCGCTACTTCCGCGACCACCAATGTGTTGCGCGCGCGCCCGCCCTGCGAGCCGCCTTTCTGGCCGCCCTCTTTGAGCGTCGCCACCAGATCGGGCTTCGAGCTCTGCAGCGCCGGCACGAGGCCAAACAGCAACGTCGTCAGCAGTGTGATACCGATCGAGAAGCCGAGCACGCGGCCGTCGATCCGAGCCTCGTCCAACCGCGGAATGTTGCCGGGACTGAACATCACAAGGAGGTCCCGGCACCACAGCGCCAGCAACAGGCCGAGCCCGCCGCCGGCCGTCGCCAGCAGCAGATTCTCGGTCAGCAGTTGTTTGACGATTCGACGACGCGGCGCTCCAAGCGCCGTCCGAATTGCGACTTCTCGAGTGCGCGTTGCGGCCCGGGCGAGCAACAGGTTTGCGACGTTCGCGCATGCGATCAGTAATACAAATGCGACGGCAACGAGAAAGACGATCAGCGGCAGACGCGTGTCCGAGACGACCCACTCTTTGAGCGGTCCCAGGCCCACACCCATCTGTGTGTTGGTAACCGGATACTGCTGTTCGAGCTGTCCGGCGATGTTGTTCATCTCTGCCCGGGCCTGCTCAACCGATACGCCATCCTTCAGACGGCCCACCGCGCGCAGGAAATGCGGGCGCCGCAGTTGCGCGATCTGGTTGTGGTCCCAACCCATCGGCAACCACATTTCTACTTCCTTCGACGGATAGTAAAAGTCAGGCGACATCACTCCGACCACTTCGCGATTTCTGCCGTTGAGCGCAATCGTCTTGCCTACGATGTTGGGATCGCCGCCAAAGCGGCGCTGCCACAGGCCGTAGCTCAAAACGACCACCATGCTCTTGCCTTGCCAGGTCTCTTCATCGCGAAGCGAGCGGCCCAGCACCGCGTCGACGCCGAGAACGGAAAAGAGATTGCCAGTGACGAACAATCCCTGCACTCGTTCCGGCTCGCCGCCGCCGGTCAACTGCAGTCCGCTGAGGCCGGGCCCCTTCTTGTCCGAACCGAAGTAAGCGGCGATTTCTTCAAAGGATTCATTCTGCTTCTGCCAGTCGAACAGATTGGCGGGCGCAACCGTAGCCTGCGTCCAGTTCTTCAGTGGGTTGGTTTCCCAGAACTGAACCAGACGGTCCGCAGCCCGGTACGGCATCGGGTTCAAAAGCACGCCATTCACCACGCTGAAGATGGCGGTGTTGGCGCCGATGCCAAGCCCCAATGTAATCACCGCCACTAGAGTAAAGCCCGGGCGCTGGGCCATCATCCGCACGCCGTAACGCAGATCGTGCCATAGTGTTTCCATCGGGTTCCCTCAGTTTTCGGTTTCCAGTTTCCAGTTTCCCAGTTTCCAGTTTCCAGTTTCTGGTTCGTGGCTTTTAACCGGAAACTGGAAACTTATTCGCAGCGAAGCGCCACCATCGGATCGACCTTCATCGCTCTCCGTGCTGGTATGTAGCTCGCAAACAAGCCAACGCCGGTCAGCAACAACGAAACGGCCAGAAACGTAATCGGATCAGTCGGACTCACCCCGAACAGCAAACCTGAGATCAGGCGGGTCAACGCATAAGATCCCGCCAATCCGGCGCCAACACCCATCAGTGCGAGCACCATTCCCTGACCGACAATCAACCGGAATATGTCTCCCCGTCCGGCGCCCAACGCGATGCGGATACCAATCTCTTGTGTGCGTTGTGCTACAGAATAGTTAATCACCCCAAACACGCCGACCACCGCCAGACCCAATGCCAGCGCTCCAAAAATCGCGAGCAGCATCATGTTGAATCGCTGTCCGCCAACCGAGTCGGAAAATATTCGCGCCATCGTCGTGACTGATACAGGCTGGTCTTTATCGACCGCCATTACCTGCTCGCGCACAGCCCCGGCAAGCGCGAGCGGGTAGCCTGATGTTCTGACCATCACCGCCATCGAACCTTGCGGTTCCTGGAGATCGGACAGGTACATCTCCGGGTTTGGTTTCGCGTTAAGACCGGCGTGATGAATATCCCCAACGATGCCGACAATCGTCAGCCACGGACTTGCGACGATGCGGAGTCGCTTCCCGAGCGGGTCTTCATCGGGGAAAAACGTTTGCGCCATCGTTTCGTTGATGATGAGCACCGGGACTGCTTGCGACTCGCTGTAATGGTCAGGATAAGGCTGCTGCTCGAAGTAGCGCATCACCGGAAGCGCGATGCGAGCATCCGCTTCCGTAAAGTATCGTCCAGCGCGAAGCGGAACCCTCATGGCTCGGAAGTAATCGGCGCTCACGCTGCGCATTGCGGCGTTCGATTCCTGGCCCGGTGCTGGAGCCGGCCGGCCCTCGATCGAGAAGAACGACCAGTTATCCCCCGGGCTCAACGGCGTCTGAGTGGTCGCGCCCACGACTTCGACGCCGGGCAATGACCTGATGCGTCCTAAGAGCTCCTCATAGAACTGAATCTGTTGCTGGGGTTTTGGATATCGCGGGCCTGGAAGGGCGAGGTCCAGCCTCAGGACATTTTGTGGGTTGAATCCAGGATCGACGCTCGATAGGCGCACGAAGCTCTTTACCATCAGCCCGCCGCCTGCTAATAACACGAGCGCCAGCGCTACCTCTGCCACCACCAGCAGATTCCCGATTCGACGACGGGACCCGCCCGCCGAGGTTCTGGTCCCTTCAGTCATCGACTGAATCAGGTTTTGCCTCGAGCTTCGCAGAGCCGGCAAGAGCCCAGTGATGATTCCGCTAATCAACGTGAGCCCGATTGTCACCGCCAGAACCTTTGTGTCGACGCCCACATGTTCGATACGAGGAATGTTCACCGCTTTTATTTTCGGGAGCAGGTCGACAATCCAAAGCGCCAGCAGCAAGCCGACTCCTCCTCCGATTCCGGCGAGTAGGCAGCTCTCAGTCAAGAGCTGCCGGACCAATCTAGCGCGCTGCGCTCCGAGAGCTGTTCGGATCGCGATTTCTTTTTGCCGCGAGGCCGCTCGCGAGAGCAGCAGGTTCGCTACGTTAGCGCAGGCGATCAGCAGCACGAACGCGACCGCCCCGAATAGAACCAGCAACGCTGGTCGTACGTCTCCCACCACGTTCTCGTGAAGCGAGATAATCTGCACGGCGTGTCCAACATTGTTATTCGGATACTGTTGTTCCAGACCCGCGGCAATCTGCGCCATCTCGCCCTTCGCCTGTTCCAGAGTAATGCCCGGGTTCAGACGGCCGACCACTTGATTGCTGTGCTTGCCGACTTTTTGAGCTTCGCCGGGCAGATTGATTGGAAGCACGACATCGGGCATGAAGTCTATCGATGGAATCACTCCGACTACGGTGTAATTCCTGTCGTTCAAGCGGACAGTCTTGCCCACGATGTCAGGGTCTGATCCGAAGCGCCCCTTCCAGAGTCCTTCGTTAAGGACTGCCACGTTGTTATTGCCCGCCTTGTCCTCGCCCGGCAGGAACGTGCGGCCCAAAATAGGAGAGACGCCAAGGACCGAGAAACATTCCGAAGACACCAGCGCGGCGCTGATCGCCGCCGGATCTCCGACTCCGGTCAGATTGAAACCGGAGGGTTGAATGAGTGTGATGCCCTCGAAGCTTTGAGCCCGGTCTCTCCAGGCGACGAACTCGTGCGCCGAGATCGGAAGGTTCGCGTCGTTGGAGGATGCCCGTCTTTCCCACACCGACACAAGCTTGTCAGGCTCTTTGAAAGGCAAGGGTCTCAGCAGCACCGCATTGATCAAACTGAAGATGGAGCTGTTGGCGCCGATGCCCAAAGCCAGCGTGAGAATGGCTACAAAGGTGAAGCCGGGACTCTTCGCGAGAGTCCTCCAGCCGTAACGAACGTCTTGCATCAGACTTTCCATAGTAGATCTCCGGTTTTCTCCTTTGCGTTCTTTGCGGTCCTTTGCGTCTTTGCGCTGAAAGAGGTTCTGGACAGTCAAGAACTCGTTTCAACGCAAAGACGCAAAGGACCGCAAAGAACGCAAATCTCGTCATTCGTACCGAAGCGCGACCATCGGGTCGACCTTGATCGCACGGCGTGCCGGGACCAAACAGGCCCCCAGAGCCACTCCTGTCAGGACGACCGGTATCGCAATGAACGTCAGCGGGTCAGTCGCACTCACACCGTAGAGCAAGCTCGTCATCAAGCGAGTCAGGGCAAAGGACGCTACAAGCCCGACAACCAACCCGGTCACCGCCAACAGCATTCCCTGTCTGACTATCAAGCCCAACACGTCACCGGCCTGCGCGCCCAGCGCCATCCGAAGCCCGATCTCGTGCGTGCGCTCGGCGACCGCATAGGACATCACTCCGTAGATGCCGACCGCCGCGAGAGTCAGCGCGACGGCTGCAAAGATTCCCAGTAAGAGCATGTTGAAACGGCGCTGCGATAACATCTCTGACAGGACGGCGCGCATCGTCTTGACGTCGTAAACGGATTGGTCCCGATCGATCGCCCAGACTTCATTGCGTAAGGCGCCGGCGAGAGCGGCGGGGTCGCCGTTCGTGCGCGCAACAATCGTCAACCCGCTGTCCGGATTCTGGTCCTGAGGCAGAAATGTTTCTGGGCGCACCGGTCTGTCGAACCCGGTCCTGCGCATGTCGCCGACAACGCCGACGATCGTAATCCATGAGTGATTGTCCGGTCCGGGGCTGCCATACAGATACCGCTTACCTATGGGATCCTCATTCGGGAAAAAGCGTCTCGCGAAAGTCTGATTGATAATCGCCACCGGCGGGGACGCAGGCACATCGTGCTCATCAAACTCCCGCCCTTCAATCAGTGGAATACCCATCACTTTGAAGTAGCTTGTGGTGACCGCGTCCAGCGGAACCTCAATGCTTTCCGCGCCGACTGGCACGGGACGGCCCTCGATTGTGAAGTTCGTTGAATTCGGCGTGTCGGTAAGAAAAACACTCGAGATCGCGCCGGCAGATTGCACGCCCGGGACCGCTTCCAAACGCTCCATGAGCTGCTGATAAAAGTTCATTACCTGCTTGTTTTCGCGATACTTCGATCCGGGCAGCTGCACGCGCATTGTCAGGAGATTCTCCGGGTTAAACCCAAGTTCGAATTGCTGGAGTCGAACAAAACTTCGAATCAACAAGCCCGCGCCTACGAGCAATACCAGCGAAAGAGCGATTTCAGAGACGACCAGTAGATTGCGAACGCGGATCGCCCGCACACCGCCGCCGGCTCCCCTGCCGCCCTCCTTGAGCGCATCGTTGAGGTCGGGTTTCGAAGCTTGCATTGCCGGCACGAGCCCGAAGAGCAATCCCGTCAGCAGCGATACCCCAAGAGTGAAAGCGAGTACTCTGAAGTCGATCCGCGTCTGATCCAGATGAGGAACATCAGAGGGGCTGAGCGCAATCAAGGCATCAAGCCCCCAGATCGCGAGCAACAGACCCGCTGCTCCACCTGCGAAACCCAGCACCATGCTCTCTGTGAGCAACTGTCTTATGACTCGCCGGCGCGCGGCGCCGAGAGCCAGCCTGATGGCTATTTCTTTTTCTCTGATTGCCGCGCGCGCGAGCAGCAAATTTGCTACATTCGCGCAGGCGATCAACAAGACGAATCCAACCGCGCCAAGCAAAATCAGGAGCGCGGCCTTCACGCCCTTGGTCTCCTGGTCGCGAAGCAAAACCAAATTGATGCCGTATCCCGACTGAGAGAACTGATCGTCCAGTCTCTTGGCGATTGCGCCCATGTCTTGTCCAGCCTGGGCCATGGTGACTCCGGGTTTGAGCCGGCCAACTGCCTTGTAAGAAATGGCGTTGCGAGCCTGCTTCCTTTGAGGTGTTGCAGGAATCGGTACCCACACGTCGGTGCCCTTTTCGGGAAATGTGAAGCTCGCCGGCATGATCCCCAGCACCGTTCGATTCACGCCGTTCATGCTGATCTGCTGGCCGACTATGCCGGGATCGCGTCCGAATCGTGACTTCCAGAGTCCGTCGCTGAGCACGACGACAAGATCCTTGCCGGGCTCTTCTTCCGCTTCGGTGAAGACTTGCCCAAGCGCGGGCTCGACGCCGAGCACGGTAAAAAGACTCGCGGTGCTCGACAGGCCTACGATGCGCACCGGATCGCCCGCTCCAGTGAGATTAAAGCTACGGTTGTTGAAGGCGGCCATGTCCTCGTACACCTGGTTCTGTTCTTTAAAATCCAGATAGTTCGGGTAGGAGTGCCAGTCTTCGGCGACGCCGAGCTTCGGGTTGTCCATCCAGATCATCGAGATTCGCTCGAAGTTTTTATAAGGCAAAGGCCGAAGGAGGATGGCGTTGACGACGCTGAATATCGCGGTGTTTGCGCCGATCCCGATCGCAAGAGCGAGAATCGCAATGGCGGTGAACGACGGCTTCTTCAGCAGCATTCGAATGCTGTATTTCAGATCCTGCAATAAGGTTTCCATTGGGCCCCCTTTTAGGAATTTCCGATTGTCGATTGCCGATGTCCGACGAGCTTCAGTTTGTCGGTCTAATGCTAACGAGCCCCACTACAGATTCACCGACAAACTGAAGTTCGTCAGACATTGCCAATCGGCAATCGCAAATCGCCAATCGGCAATCTCGTCATTGGTATCGCAGCGCCTCCATTGGATCGACTTTGGTGGCACGTCGCGCCGGAAGATAGTTCGCGATTAAGGCTACCAGCGCGAGAGTAAGCGGGATCGCTACAAAAGTGATCGCGTCAAGCGGGTTGACGCCGTACAGGAAACTCGCCAGCAATCGAGTCACCCCGGCCGCCACAATCAGGCCGGCGGCGAGTCCCCCGCCTACCAGCATCATGCCTTCCTTCAAGACCAGCCGAAGCACGTTGCCCGTGCCTGCGCCGAGCGCCATTCGAACTCCGATCTCTCGCGTTCGACGAGCCACCGAGTAGGACATAACGCCATACAATCCGACAGCCGCAAGCAAGAGCGCGAGTAAACCGAAAATCCCCAGTAGCACCGCGCCCATACGCGCCGCGAAGAGTGATGCTGAAAGCACGTCACTCATCGATTCGATGTTGGTCACCGCAAGGTTCGGTTCGAGCGATTGCACCTCCCGGCGGACGCTTTCGGCAAGGCTCGCCGGCTTGCCTTTCGTGCGCACGTGAAGGGCCATCCCGGTCTCGTGGTTCTGCGCGAGGGGTTGATAGACAGTAGCTCGAGCGCTTTCGCCCACCGTGCGGTACTTGCTATCGCGAACAACTCCGACGATCTGAGACCACGGACCTTGCGCTCCTCGAAAGCTCACTCGGCGGCCAAGCGGATCTTGATCTTCGAAGTAGCGCCGCGCAAACGCTTCGGTGACTACAATCACGAGCGGCACGCCCTCTTTGTCTTGTGGGTTGAAGTCACGGCCGCGAACCAGGCCTATCCCCATCGTCTGAAAATACTTCGGGCCGACAACATTCGAGCTAGCTGTGTTTGGATTCTCTGAAGCCGCGGAACCCCCGGTGCTCTCACTGCGAAAGTTGTCTTCGCGCGTTTCCTGACCTTCGATCTGAATACTGGTTGTGCGGCCGCTGCCGCTCATCGGAACCACGCGGGCGAGACTTGCGGACTCCACGCCCGGCAGCGCTTCAACACGCTCGATCACCCGACGGTAGAATTCCTGGCCCTGCGCTTTTGTGTATCGCAGCAGGTTGATGTTGAGCTGCGCGTTCAGAATCTTGTCAGCCTCGAAACCCGGATCAATGTCCTGCGCGTTCTTCAAGCTCCTCAAGAACAAACCCGCCCCTATAAGCAACACAAGGGACAACGCTACCTGCGCCACCACCAGAAGATTTCGGAGACTCAAGCGCCGCCGGCCTTGCGCAACCATGGCCACTTCATCTTTGAGGGCAGGCACCAGGTCGGCTCGCGAAGCTTGCAACGCAGGAGCCAGCCCGAAGATGATTCCTGTCGCGAATGACAACGCGAACGTAAAAGCGAGCACCCGTCCATCGAGGTGGTAATCCAGGGTGAAAGAAAAGATTCCAGATGTCGGAGTCGCCGTCTTCAGAAGATCGATTGTCCATAATGCCAGCAGCAGTCCGACCACTCCGCCCGCCAGCGAAAGCAGCACGCTCTCGGTCAACAACTGGCGCACGAGCCGGGAGCGGCTTGCGCCCAGCGCAAGCCTCACAGCGATTTCTTTCCTTCGCGCCGATGCCCTTGCGAGCAACAGGTTGGCAACGTTCGCGCATGCGATGAGAAGAACGATCGCGACCACCGCCAGCAGCAGGCCGGCTACAGAAATCAGTTGGCTGTAGGCTTCCGGATCAACCTTACTGACAGGATATATCGTGGCGACCCTGTTGCTATTCTCGTTTGGATAGGCTTGCTCAAGAGATGCTGCCAGCGCGGTCATTCCCGCCTGCGCCTGCTCGCGTGTAACGCCAGGCTTGAGGCGACCAATAATCCGTAACCAGCGTGAGCCGCGTCGCCCCAACAAGTCGGGGTTCATGTCACCCGAGAATCCACCTCGAGGAGGCCGCACGAGGGCCTGCATCATCATCGGCACATATATGTCGTTGGTCTCCAGAACTTCAGGTCCTTCAAAGCCGGAAGGCGCGACTCCGACGATAGTGAACTGATGCCCGTTCAGACTCAGTTGCTGACCGGCGATTCCCGGATCGCTTCCGAATCGCCGCTGCCACAGACCGTGGCTGATCACCGCCACTGGGTGCGTGTTCGGAGTGCGGTCTTCCTCAGGCAAAAACGTCCGCCCCAACTCGGCTCGCACCCCGAGCGCATCGAAGAAGTTACCCGAAACAATCGAGCCCGAGAGCAAGTCGGTCTGATCATCAGCGCGAGCGCTCATCACGATGCTCGAGTAGGTGAGCAGCTCGCTGAAGACTTCGTTCTTATCTCGATAGTCAATGTAGTCGGGATACGAGGAAACGCTGTACGGGCTCTCGCGGCTTCCGTTATACACGAAGACGAGCCGGTCCGGCTCAGCCACCGGCAGCGGCCGAAGTAACGCCGCGTTGACGACGCTGAAGATAGAAGTATTGGCGCCAATGCCGAGCGCGAGCGAGAGTACCGCTACCGCTGCAAAGCCCGGACTCGCGCGCAACACTCGAAATCCGTACCGAAGATCGTGCCATAGTGTTTCCATTTGCTTCCTCATTTCCGATTTCCGATTGGCGATTGCCGATTGATACTCAGCATCTTTCGGAGTCTTGACGGATGAGTTAATACTCAGCGCAAAGACGCAAAGGACCGCAAAGCTCGCAAATCGGCAATCGCAAATCTCTTCATTCATACCGCAGCGCGATCATCGGATCGACTTTGATCGCGCGGCGTGCAGGCACCAAACAGGCTCCCAGAGCCACTCCTGCGAGCAACAGCGATATGCCTGCGAACGTGAGCGGGTCGGTTGCGCCGGTCGCAAACAGCAGGTTTGCCATCAATCGCGTCAACGCGAACGCGCCGCCCAGACCGATTCCAACCCCGGCCAGAGCGAGGATCATCCCCTGACCGACTACCAGCTTGAGCACGTTCCCGGTGCTCGCGCCCAACGCCATTCGAATACCAAGCTCGTGGGTGCGCTGGGTGACTGCGTAACTCATCACACCGTAGAGGCCAACTGCTGCCAGCACCAGCGCGACTGCGCCGAAGGTGGCCAGAAGCAGCATCGCGAACCTCTGCTTCGCCACCGAGTCCGATACGATCTGTTCCAGCGCACGCGTCCTGGCTATTGGCTGGTCCTTATCGATCGACAGGACCTGGGTGCGTATCGCCGCGGTCAATGCGGCGGGATTGTTCTCCGAGCGTACGACAAGCGTCATTCCCGAGAAAGGGTTTTGCAGGAAAGGCTCGTAGGTTTGAAGCGTCGTCGGTTGAGCGAGTCCGTACTGTTTGACATCGCCTACGACGCCGACGATCTGGCGAAATGTCTCGGGCCCGTTGGTGACGTTAATCCCCTTGCCGATCGGGTCGTCATCCGGAAAGTACCGCTTCGCCATTTCTTCATTGATGATCGCCACCCGCGGTGAATCCTTCCGGTCCTGATCGGTGAACACTCGACCGCGAATTAACGGGATGCCCATCGACTTAAAGTACTCAGGCGTGACCGAGTAATAGTTAGTGCTCTTGTCTTCGCCCGGACCAGCGGGAGGACGCCCCTGAATGTTGAATCCGAGGAGATAGTCGTTCTGGATCGGCAGCGTTTGACTCGCTCCAGTGGCAACGACGCCAGGCAGACTGGCGACTTTTTCTATGAGTTGATTGTAGAAGGCGGCAAGTTGATCGGACTGAGCGTACTTCTTTCCGGGCAACGACACAGTGACCGCCAGCGCGTTCCTCGTGTTGAACCCGGGATTGACCTGCTGCAGCCGGTAAAAGCTGCGAATCAGCAGGCCCGCGCCTACAAGGAGCACAAGCGCAAGTGCGACTTCCGTTACTACAAGCGAGCCTCGAACTCGATGATGGCCACCGGTCGTGCCCCGCCCGCCTTCCTTTAGAGTTTCATTGAGCTGCGGCCTCGACGCCTGCCACGCCGGCGCAAGCCCAAAAATGATCCCTGTGAGCAATGTAACTGAGAGTGTGAACGCGACCACCCGCCCATCGAGTGCAACATCTTTCACTCGGGGGAGGTCTTCGGGCGCGAGCGCGAGCAACAGATCCGTGCCCCAAAGCGCAAGCAACAAACCTACGGCGCCTCCGGCAAGGGCGAGCAAAACGCTTTCGGTCAGAAGCTGCCGAACCACGCGCCATCGGCTCGCGCCGAGCGCGGTTCGAATCGCAATCTCTTTTTGCCTCGCGGTGGCGCGCGCCAGCAAAAGGTTGGCGACGTTGGCGCACGCTATCAGCAACACCAGCGCGACCGCTCCAAGCAGAATCAACAGCGCGGGTTTGATATCGCGAACATCGTATTCCTGCATCGGTACGATATTCACATCCCATCCCGCGTTCGATCCCGAATATTGCTCGGCCAATCGTCCGGCGATCGCGCTCATCTCGGCGCCGGCCTGCGCAAGAGTCACACCGGGGTTGAGTCGGCCGATCACTGAAAGATAATGAGCGCCGTGCTGCTGCGCCTGTGCAGCGGAGAAACCGACTGGCGTCCACAGTTCCGTATCGCGATCGGGAAACTGAAATGTAGGGGGCATCACGCCAATAACCGTGTAGCTTGTCGCACTGAGTGATATTGATTGACCGATGATATTCGGGTCCGCGCTGAACCGGCGCTTCCACAGTGCGCTGCTCAGGATCGCAAGGTTCTGTCCGGGCTGATCTTCATCTTCTCGAAACGTGCGCCCCAGAGCCGGAGTTGCGCCAAGCATCTCGAACAGACCGGCGGACACCCTCGCCGCGCGAAGACGCTCGGGATCCGTCGCATCGCTGGTGAAGTTGTAAGCCGAGCCCTGGATCGCCGCGAGCTTCTCGAATACGGTGTTCTGCTTCTGCCAATCCATAAAGTTGCCGGGCGAAATCGAGAACTCCGGAAATTGTGGGAGCTTTGTCTCTCGCAAGACCATCAGCCGATCGGGATCAGGATACGGCAGTGATCGCAGCAACACAGCATTGACTACGCTGAAGATCGCCGCGTTGGCTCCGATGCCGAGAGCGAGCGCGATAATCGCCACTACCGCAGAGCCGGGATTCTTCAATAACATCCGCACGCCGTAGCGCATGTCGTGAAAGAAAGTTTCCATTAGTCCCTCATTCAATTTCCGATTTCCGATTGGCGATTGCCGATTTCTAAATACTCAGCGCAAAGACGCAAAGGTCAGCAAGGCTCGCAAAGTCCCACTATCTCTCACCTCGCCTGGGCCGCAAGCTTCAGCGCAAGATCCAACTGCTCGTCCACGCCTCGAAGCAGACTCGTTACTTTCGTCTCAACCACGTGATCGGGGCGAGTACCTCGACGCTTGCCGTCATAACCGGGAACCGCGTTCCAGTATTCGTACATCGGAACCCTGATCCGCATTTTCGAATTCGGAAGGGTCACGATCGTCTGCATGCCCGAGTTGTTTCCGTAATAGCCGCCGCCCGTTTCTTCGCCGATGAAAGTCGCGCGTTTGAGGTGATGGGTCACCGCGCAAAAGTCCGCTGCTGTAGAAAAAGTTCCCCCGTCAATCAATACAAACACCTTTCCTCGAAAGGGATATTTTCCGGGTGGCTGCTCGCCGACTCCCGGATGAAGTTTCGCGGTTACCAGAAAACCGCCTGCCGGATTGACCGTCATTCCTTCGCGCAACCGGGCCTCATTTCCACTCCAGTCCGAATGTTCTTTGAAAGACGGATTGATCGTCTTTACGTCGATGTGATCAAAATATCGGAACGGCTTGTCGGTAAGATAAGACACGAGCATCGCGCCGAACATATCAGCGCCGCCGCCGTTTCCGCGCAGATCGATGATCAGCGAACGAGTCCCCTTCTCACCCAGCGTCCGGAACGTTTCTTCCATCCACTGTGGATAATTGCTCCCGCCGAACCCACCGATACGGATCTCGGCGATGTCCGGGTCCTTTAGAAAACGCAGCGCGAGGTTTTCGCCAGACCACTGGAGCTTCGCGATGCCGGCTTGCAACTCGGCGTTCATTGGATTGGCGGTCGAATTCTTTTTACGGTCGGCATCCACAACGCCGCGAAGTTTCCAAGTGACACTCGCGCCGGCCGCGTCGCGTGCCTTAACCGTGAATTCTTCTGTCTTCTCGACGAACAGCCAATAGTTCTGGCCGAAGTTGCGTTGGAGTCTCACTCGCTTGCCGGTCTCGATGTCGCCGTCGGCCGCCAGCCTCGGCAGAATGCGATTGAGAAGATCGGCGGACTTTTGCCCGTTGATCTCGATGATTTCCATTCCCGGACGAATGGTCCCGTCATCGGGCGTGTCATTGGATTGAACCATCAGCCGCCGCCCCTCGATCGCGAGCCGTAGCGGAAACGTTCGAGCGCCGGCCAACTCCTTCTGCGTGCCCTCATCGGGCGTGAGTCCCGTGTGTCCACATCGTATTTGAGCGAGCGTTTCCATGAGGATCGGCATGAACTCCGCACTGGTCAGCGAGCGATTCAGTTTCGCGCGCTCAGCATCGAACATTCGGTCCATCTCGGCTTTCGAAGAGTAACGATAAAGCCCGGAGTGAGCTTCCTCGAGCGCCTTTCGCATGAGATCGAAATCAGCTTGCGTCTGAGCCGGCGTCAGCGCTTCTGCTCCAGCCTCTATCGCACTCGCAGTCAGTGGACTCGCAGCGCCGAGCAGTGAGCAAGACAGCGTTAATAGGGCCGCGACCCTCTGAAGCTTTCTAATTAGCAGAGGAGCGCCGGGTGAGAAGTGTTGCCAGGGTTTTCTCATAGACTCTCGATCTCCATTTGGCGATTGCCGGTGTCCGGCGAACTTCAGTTTGCCGGTCGGTCGTAATCGGGCTCATTGGCATTAGACCGACAAACTGAAGTTCGTCGGACATCGCCACTCTCGTCATTCGCAACGCAACGCTTCGATCGGATCAACCTTCGCGGCGCGGCGCGCCGGCAAATAGCACGCGGCTACCGCCACAAATAGAAGCAACAACGCAACGACGCCATAAGTGATCGGGTCCGTCACGCTGACGCGGAATACAAGGCTCGACATGGGCCGCGTCAATCCAATTGCGCCCGCAACGCCCAGAGCCAGCCCGACGACCGTCGGACCCATTCCCTGTCCGACAATCAGCTTCATCACATCGCCACGGCCGGCGCCCAGCGCCATACGAATTCCGATCTCGTGTGTTCGCTGGCTGACTGAGTATGAAATCACACCGAAGATTCCGGCCGCCGCAAGCGCAAGGGCGATGCCGGCAAACCCGGTGAGCAGCCAGGCGGTGAATCGCTGAACGACCATCGTGTCAGCCAGCACCTGCTCCATTGTCCTCATTTTGGTGACGGGCTGATTGGGATCGACCGCCCATACCGCGCCGCGGATCGCGCTCGTGAGTCCGGTTACGCCGGAAGCCGAGCGCACAACAAGGTCGATCGAGCGAGCGTCATCTGCCATCAGTTCTCTGAGGGTAATTCCGACTTTCGTCTTGATCGGCTCGCCGAGCTGGAGATGAGGCACGTACAACGTGGGCTTCGCCGGCGTGTCCAATCCTCGCATACGCACGTCGCCCACGACTCCGACTACCGTCATCCACGGCGACCCAAACTCCTTATTGCCCCACTTGATGCGATGACCAGGCGCGTCTTGATCAGGCCAATATCGTCTAGCCAGTGAATCGCTGACGATCACGACCGCCATGGCGCCGTCAACGTCCTGCTCAGTGAATGCGCGTCCAGTCATCAATGGGATTCCCAGCGTTCTGAATAACTCGGGACTCGCTTGTTGGGAAACTATCGATACCGCCTGATCGCCCGCCACAGGAGAATCAATCGTGTAGCCGAAACCGTTTGTGGCCCCGCCATACGGAAGCGCGGTGATCGTACCGGCATTGGCGACGCCGGGCACCGCTTCGACCTGCTCGAGCAGTTGGCGATGAAAGACAATGACCTGCTCCGGCTGCGAATACTTTTGCCGCGGAAGACTGATGTTCATGGTGAGAACGTTTTCTGGCTGCAGCCCGGGGTCAACAGCGCGAAGCTTCATGAAACTGTTTATGAGCAGTCCCGCGCCGACCAGAAGCATAAACGCGAGCGCCGTTTCCGAAACCACCAGCAGATTGCGAGTTCGACTTCGGCGGGCGCTGCCCGCGCTGCGGCCGCCTTCTTTGAGCGCGTCGTTAAGGTCAGGCTTCGACGCCTGAAACGCCGGCGCTAACCCGAACATCAATCCGGTCACGGTAGATGCCGCAAACGTAAACAGGAGTACTCGCCCGTCGAGTCCAATGGATCCCGCGCGGGGCACCGACATCTTTTGAGCCGCCGCCGACAGGAACTCGATCCCCCAAAGCGCGAGCAGAAGTCCCGCCGCGCCTCCTGCCAGTCCCAGCAGCACGCTCTCGATCAGCATTTGCCTGATCAGCCTCCATCGGCTTGCGCCCAGAGCGACACGAACCGCAATCTCGCGTTGGCGCGCGGAAGCTCGCGCGACCATCAGGTTCGCGACGTTGGCGCAAGCGATCAACAATATGAAAGCGACCGCGCCCAGAAAAATAAGGAGCGGTCTTTTGACGTCGCCGACAATTTCCGAGTGCAGCGAGAACACCGCGGCGCCGGTCCCTTCGTTTGATTTTGGATAGTCCTTCTCGAGCTGCGCCGCGATCCCGGCCATCTCTGTGTTTGTCTGTTCCAAAGAAGAGTCCGGCTTCAAGCGGGCGAGCACTTTCAAATAGTGATTGTTGCGCAGCGTGAGTTCCTCGGGTGTGAAAACAAGAGGAGTCCAGATATCCGAACTCTCATTGAGCGGTAACGCGAATCGCGACGGCATGACGCCGACCACCACGTAGTCCTGGTTGTTGAGCGTTATCGTCCGCCCGATCACTTCGGGGTCACTCCCAAAGTTGCTCTTCCACAGACGATTGCTTATGACTACCACGCTTTGATGACCGGGCTGATCTTCATCCGCGTAAAACACGCGGCCGATCTCAGGTTGGACTCCGAGCAATGGGAAAAGGCTGGCTGATACACGCCCCGCGCGAATGCGTTCGGGTTCCGGAAGCCCGGTCAGGTTCACGCTTGTCCCGGCGTGCGCGGCGAGTTCTTCGAAGGCGTGGCTGCTGCTTCTCCAATCAAGATAGTTCGCGGCCATCACCGAATCGTGATCGTCTCCGCTCTTCTGGTTACGCTCCCAGATCTGTACGAGCCGTTCCGGATGGGCAAAGGGGAGAGGCTTGAAAAGAACCGCGTCGACCACGCCGAAGATCGCGGCGTTCGCTCCGATGCCGAGCGCTAACGTGAGCAGTGCTACGACAGTGAAACCCGGGCGCTTCAACAGCACTCGAACCGCAAATCGCAAGTCTCCCCAGGCGTCGCTCATAGATTCTCCGAACATGTAGGGGTGGCCCTCCGTGGCCGCCCCTCTTGATGGTAAGGCATTTTCTTTTCGGCAAGGCTGGGCGGCCACGGAGGGCCGCCCCTACATGTCAATCAACACTACGGCGACCGACTGCTAGCCAATCCGCGTGCCAGAAGCTTGCGGCTCATAAGTCAACATATTTCGAGTTTTAGTGCGCTAACAAAGAGGAGAAGCGGATATCAGTGTCCGCCTTCGTGATAGGAGTTTCCCAGAAACGCGAACGGGAGCGCGGGTTCAGAGTTTCAGAGTTCAGAGTTCAGAGTTCAGAGTTCAGGGTCCGTGGTTCAGGGTTCGTGGTTCAGCGTTCAGCGTTCAGCGTTCAGAGTTCAGCCTTTAGGGACTTCAGACGGCAAGCTAAAGCTTGAACTCTAAACTACGAACCCTGAACCCATCTTTCTTATCTTTTCCATCAGGTACCAGGACATGTAGCCGGCGTATTTTTTCTGCAAATCTTCCCGTCGCCAGTCCTGTCCGGAGATCACCTTGCGGCAGCTCGCGTTCCCGCAGTTACATTCCATCTCGTAGGTTTCGTCATCGGTCATAACCCAATCGTGTGTCAGCTCCTCACCGGGTTCGATATCGCGCATCGCCACAAAAACTATCTGGCCCTGGATGCCGATGTTCGGCTCGCAGGAGTGATTGCTGAAAATCATGCTTCCTTCTCTCTCCTGTTCACTCAACGGCCCTATAAAGAATTGTTCGGTGATTTGTATCTCACTTGCGCCGAGTGATCTGGAGACACGCTCGAGAGTAGCGCCGTTGAATATGTAGCCTCCCTTGATACACACAACCTCACCTTTCTCGATTGGCTCGGTTGCAAACAGGCCTCGACCCTGGATCGGGCTATCTTTGACTGTGGCTTTCGGAGAGATGTAAGAAAGATTGGGCATATTGTAATTTCCGATTGCCGATTTTCGATTGCCGAATACTCAGCGCAAAGACGCAAAGGACCGCAAAGCTCGCAAAGCGCTCAATCGGCAATCTCTTCATTCATGTCGCAACGCGACCGTCGAATCAACCTTCGCTGAACGTATGGATGATGATGCCGCCTCTGGGTTAATACAGGTAACATCAGATCGCCGGATGATTCAAGAGCACTGCTAATTCGCGTGCTACCGAGGCCACGGACTCTTAATCCCTCAGGGATAGCCGCACAAAGCCCGGTGAGTCCTCGAACCGATCTCTGACTTCCGGTCGTTGTGCGATAGAATCATTCAACAGAACTCATATGCACATCTCCGACAAACGTTATTTCCGAGAGTGGCTTAAACGACTGAAGCCTCACGACCCGGAGAAGTTGTGGAGCAGTTTCCTGGCTCGCGACGACCTGCCGCAACTCACTTTCTCTTTCGAAGCCTCGGCCGTCTATTCATCGAACATCGAGGGCAACAGCATAGACCTCGATTCATTCATGAACTCGAAGCTCGATCGCAATGCCAGAGCCTTCAAAGCAAAGGAAAGAACAGAAATTGAAACGCTCATCGAGGCATATCGCTTTGCCCGTAAGCACGTGCTGAACGAAAAAAACCTGTTAAAGGCCAACGCAATTCTGGCTGAGCATTTGTTGCCTAAAGCTGAGCAGGGGAAATACCGCGATCAACGAATGTTCGTGTATAGCCAACACGGCATTGAGTACGCGGCTATCGAACCGGAGTTCGTGCAGGAAAAGATGCACGAAGTGTTCGAGGATGTGAAATCAATCAAGCAACAGACTCAAGATGCCGCGAGTGTCTTTTACTACGCATCCCTGCTCCATCTTGTTTTTGTACACATTCATCCATTTCAAGACGGCAACGGCCGAGCCGCTCGGCTGTTGGAAAAGTGGTTCCTTTCAAGCTTTCTGGGCAAGCGCGCCTGGCAGATTCCATCAGAGCAATACTACAAAGAGCATCGAGCGGAATACTATAAGAACATCAAGATCGGCCTGAACTACTATGACTTGAACTACGATTTGTGCGTGCCGTTCTTAACGATGCTTGTTAAGTCGTTAAGCGCGTGGTGGCGGCGAAGAAGGCAATAGGAGCGGAGAGTGTGAAGCGATTGTTCAGGCTCCCGCGACGAGTCTTGAATTCGGTAACAGTCCTGAATCGAAAAGACCTCAGCAAGAAGGAGAGCAATCGCACCTTAAGAGCTATGACTCACAATACGGGTATCCCCTACGAATTAGTCACGCAGCAAATATTCTTAATCCTCGTGAATCAGGATGTGGTTCGGAACATAGAGGTCAGACACGATGTGGTCTTACAGGGAAAGACCGCTAAACATCAGATCGATGTCTACTGGGAGTTCGAAGTTGCTGGCATTCGATACGCGACCGTGGTCCAAGCGAAAGACTGGAGCTCACTTGTAAATCAGGGCGAATTGCTCAAGTTCAAGGCCGTGCTAGACGATTTGCCTGGGCAACCACGCGGAATTGTTGTCACTCGTTCTGGCTATCAAAGCGGAGCAGAAGAATTTGCGAAGGCTCATGGGATTCTATTATTTCAACTGATTGAGCAGCCTGCTCAGTCAATCGTTGCGACGGAAGGTTCGTTCGGAAAATTGCGGGTATACACAAAGGGAACCGATCATTTTGATGACGATGGTAAGCTCGATATCGACAAGTACTTCGAGAACCGGATCTGGGAGATCGTTATCTTTGACCCAGCCTTTTCCGATAGTCAGTGGTAGGTCGATTCGGCTTGGCTATCTGACCAGAAGAATCGTCACGGTGACGCAATCATATCTGAAGCTAGAAGGGTGAAGTTTCACGGTCCGCCACGTGACCTGAAATTTTATGACGAAGCGAGGAATCCCATTGGCAATCTGCAGGACATCTTTACCTCGTTCGTAAGAGAGATGGAGAAAACCGAAGTAATGAGTCAAAGGATGACCAGACTATTTGATGTACCCACCTTCATAAGAACTTCATCCCGGCTTTTGCGTTACCTCAAGATCAAGCGTCTTTCATCCCACGTAACTCTTACACCACGCGAGCCTATCGAGATTTTTGCTCAGCTCTCAACTATTGTGAGCTTCGTTCTCAAGAATCTGAACGATAATACTGAGCGCGTTCTCGATGTCGATACATGTATGAGTGCTAAAATCTCGCGTGAACCTCGCGTGGATTAAACAGGGAAAAGTCAGGTCACGCCCGCAGAATTCGCGCGAGGGGAAGTCTGCCTATGAATCGAGAACTCGTAGCTAAAATCCTTGCCTTGGCTGCTTCCGAGCGCTGCGCCTAGTCGACGCGATCTGGGATGGCATAGCCTGCGCTCCTGACGCCTTAGAGCTGACTCAATGGCAAATGAATCAGCTAGATCTTCGTCTCACCGAGTTCGAGGCCAATCCAGACTCGGGCGCAACGCTTGAAGAAGTCTTTGCTCGAATCCGACGCGCCTCTTAACAATTGAGGTCAAGGCTAGGCTAGGAGACGAACTTCCCGTAGACTATCGTTTATGAGCGCGCAAACCGAGACCATCGAGATTACTGGACTGCCGGAAGGAACCAGAGAAGCCATACGAGAGTTGAGCCAGAGCAAGGGAAAGAGTGCTGCCGAGTACCTACGAACTCTGATCGAGGCCGAGCTTCTTTCCCAGCAGAGCTTTGCTGAAATCCTCGCGCCGATTCGCGAGGGTTTTCGGAAAAGCGGAATGACTGAGGAGCAACTCGACGCGCTCTTTGAGCAAGCCCGTGAAAAGTTTCACGAAGATGAACCGACCAACAAAGAATGAGTAGGTTCATCGCAGCAATTGCGACGAGGTGATATGACCAGGACACTTGAAGCGACATACGACGGAAAGGCTTTGATCCCCGATGAACCCCTCGACCTAAAGCCCAATACGCGCGTTCGTGTGACTATCGAAACGGGCAGCGCGCTACACATACCTAGCAACGTCTCCCAAGGCGGATTGAGTGAGTTGTTTGGCTCGGTCGATTTGGGGCATCCGACCGGCGCGGATAACGAGACCATTGATGCTGACCTGGCGCGCGAGTACGCCTCCACGCATGAGGAAGCCCGCTGATGTTTCTTGATACTTCTGGTTTGCTTTGCTTGATCCACGTCCGCGAGACACAATACGAGAACGCCGTTTCCAGCTACACCGCCGCAACAACACCACGTCTAACGCACAGCTATGTATTGGATGAATTCGTCGCGCTAGCTCAAGCACGCAAGTTGTCGCGCGAAGCTGCGTTGGATTTCAGTGAGAGACTGATTGACGACACCGATATCGAAACAGTCTGGGTCGATGAAACGCGGCATTGTGAGGCGCTCGCGTTGCTGCGCGCGAGATCGGACAAGTCCTATTCTCTCTGCGACGCGGTCAGCTTTGGACTCATGCATGAACGCGGGATAACGGAAGCTCTGACCACCGACCGCCACTTCGAGCAAGAAGGTTTCGTTCGTTTGCTCATTCCATAACTAGAGAGTTCGAGGGGTCACGGTCCAATGCGGTGCCCAGGAACCCTCGACTACGAACCGTGAACCCGGGACATCGCAGGTTCAGAGTTCAGAGGTCAAGCTCTAGTCTCTGATTCCCAATCGCAGCAGCCTGAAGGCTGAACTCTGAACCAGGAACCACGAACCCTGAACAACTTTCAGCGTTTGGAGTCGCGCGAACTAATCGTCACCGGTCCGTTGATCGTCGAGAGTCGAATTACCGGAGCCCCGCCCCCGAATTGAATCAGGTTTGGATGGTCCCACGTCCGAGCAGCCTGCTGACACTGAACAGCGCGGCACTCAACCGGAGAGTGCTTCGAAGCGTCCACGCGAATCGAAGACTGATACCCATCGGGGAGCCTCAGTGTGAGCGGCCCGTTCTGAGTGCGTCCTTCTATCTCGCCTCCCGACCACGAACTGCCATCAAGCTCGATGGTCAACGGACCATTCTGAGTGCTCAACCGAAAATCGCCGCTGCTGCCTGAGACACCAATCGGCCCGTTTTGCGCATCCGCCTGAACCTGACCCGTCACGGTCTTGAAGGTGATCGGACCGTTCAGGCTGTGAGCCTGTATTGCGCCCGAAAAATCACTGACGCTGACGGGCCCGTTCGTCGTATTGAGATCGAGAGTAACCCCGTTCGGCGCGCGGATGATCAAGTAGGCGATCCAATCTTTTGGATCCGGGCCTTCGACTGTAACTCGACCATCGCGCACGGAGAGCTTGACTTGTTCCAGCGAAGCCTGTGCTTCGGCGCTGGTTGCGCCGCGAGCGGCAAGGCAGGCCTTGATCGAATATTCTTCGCTGTTCCACCCGATCAAGTGAACGCCGCCATTTCGAGGCGGCTCTACGCGCAGTGTTTGAGCAGCCGACCGCGAAACTGTTTGAACAAGCTCGGAGCGTGCTTGCTCGGCGTCGCCGATCCACATTTTTATGTCGCCACAGTCGGTAAGACCCTTCTCGTCGTTTATGGAGATGGTCGTGCCGTTATGTTTTCGCTGGCCGGCGTTGATGGGCTCAAAGGTCAGAGCCGCACCAAAAACAACAACCAACAGAAAGAGAGTCGTTCTTTTCATCGTCATTTCCTCCGTTGAGTTTGCGTCTTTGCGGTCCTTTGCGTCTTTGCGTTGAAACAAACACTGGAACGAATGAGACTCGTTTCAACGCAAAGACGCAAAGGACCGCAAAGCCGCAAAGTAATCTTCACTCATATCTGAGAGCTACCATCGGATCGACCTTTGTCGCGCGACGCGCTGGCACAAAACAGGCTCCCAGAGCCACTCCTGCCAGAACAACCGCCGTGAGCGCGAACGTTGCAAGGTCCCTGGCGCCGACGCCGAACAGCAGGCTCTCCACTATCCGGCTGAGGACGAAGGCCCCGCCAAGTCCGATCGCGACACCACCACCCACCAGCACCATTCCCTTCCCCAACACGAGCTTCAACACGTCGCCCGCCTGCGCACCCAGGGCCATGCGCACGCCGATCTCGTGTGAGCGCTGAGCCACCGAATACGACACAACTCCGTAGACTCCAATAACCGACAACACCAGGGCCGCTCCCGCGAATACGCCCAGCAGAAGCAACAGGAAGCGAGGTTCAGCCAGCGACGCGTTCACAAGTTGTTCCATCGGCATGACGTTTGACACCGCAAGATCCCTGTCGAGCGTTTGCACTTCAGAACGCACCGCCGTCGCCAGCGCCATCGGATCGCCCGAGGTTCGCACTATGAGGCTCATGCCTCTTGCCGGGAATTGCTGTTCGGAGAAATACATCATGGGGCGCGCGTCCAGATTCAACCCGAAGAATTTGACGTCCGATACGATCCCGACTATCTCGCGCCGGTCCTTACTTCCAAAGAGCAACGCTTTGCCCAGCGGGTCGTCGTCAGCGAAATAGCGGCGAGACATCTCATCACTGATTACCGCCACCTTCGGCGCATCCGTGCTATCGCCGTCGGCCATCAAGCGCCCGCGCAGCAACCGAATCCCCATTGCGCGAAAGTAATCAGGCGTCACCTTCGCGAAAAGGGACACAGGTTCGCGATTGGGTTCAGGCTGGGGCTGACCTTCGATGAGGAAACTCGTATCGGTGCCACCGCCGCTGAGAGGCAGCGACGAAACTCCCCCGGCGGCTTCGACTCCGGGCAGCGCTTCGACCCGATCCAGGAGCTGTTTGAAGAACGCGGCGGCTCGAGTCGGTTCTGCGTACCGAACGCGAGGCAGCGCGACATCCAATCTCAGGGCCCCTCTCGCGGTGAAGCCTGGATCCACATGCTGAAGATTGACAAAGCTTTTGATCAGAAGCCCCGCACCTACCAGCAGCATCAACGCAAGCGAAACCTCGGCGACTACGAGCGCAGAGCGTACTCGATTTCCGCGCGCCGAAGCTCTCGCATCGCGGCCGCCTTCCTTCAACGAACTGTTGAAGTTCGTTCTCGATGACAGCAATGCGGGCGCAACCCCGAATGCCAGTCCGGTAAGCAGCGCGATTACAAACGTGAATGCCAGAACGCGCGTGTCAATCGCTATTTCCTCGAGCCTGGGCGTGCCTTTGGGAGCGAAGCTTACAAGTACCTCGACCATCCAGAAAGCAACCAGCAACCCGAATGCTCCGCCCACCACCGCGAGCAGCAGGCTCTCAGTCAGATGCTGGCGAATCAGTCGAGAGCGGCTCGCGCCAAGCGCTGCTCGAATCGCTACTTCCTTCTCGCGAACCGCCGCTCTCGACAGGAGCAGGTTCGCGACATTCGCGCAGGCGATCAACAGCACAAGCGCTACGGCCCCCAACAGCACAAGCATCGCCAGACGAACGTCACCTACCACCTGCTCATGAAGCGGCACAAGCAGCGCTCCCACGCCGCTGTTTGAGTCCGGGTACTGTTGAGCGATTTGCGCCGCGAAAGCGTTCATCTCCGCGCGAGCCGCTTCGAGAGTTACGCCGTTCTTCAGCTTGGCTATCACTCGAAGGATCACGCATCCGCGACCGCACTTCGACCCGGCAAGGATCGGCCCGGTTGTAGTAAATATTTCAGAATTGGTCAGGATCGGAAGAACAAACCCGCGCGGCATCACGCCCGCCACCGTATAACTCTGACCTCCGAGCATTAGGCCCTTCCCGGCAATTGCCGGATCTGAACTGAACCTTCTCTGCCAGAGCTGGTGGCTCAGTACGACAACGCGTTCGGCGCCCGGTCGATCGTCGTCCTCGCTAAAGCTTCGGCCCAGCGCCGGAGTGATTCCAAGCATCTCGAATGTGTCGTAGGAAATGGCCGCGCCTTGAAGGTCCTCGGGTTCGTCGCGTCCGGTGAGCGTCGGGCCCCAGCCCAGAAGCCCGGCGACGTGTTCGAACGATTGCGGGTACTCTCGCCAATCTTTCAGATCGGCCGGCGACGCCCACTCGCGCTCGGGCCCGCCGCGCTCCAGATGATTCTCCCAGATCATTGTGAGCCGCTGAGGATCACTATATGGCAGCGGCCTAAACAGCACCGAGTTGACGACGCTGAAGATCGCCGAGTTAGCGCCAATGCCGAGCGCGAGCGCGAGCACGGCAATCGCCGTGAAGCTCTTGTTCCTGCGCAGCAGGCGCACGCCGTACCGCAGATCCTGCCAAAGAGTTTCCATAATCATATTTCCGATTGGCGATTGCCGATTGTTTCGCACGTGCGGCTGAGATTCGCGATGCTGCCATTATTGCGATCATTACTCTCAGCGCAAACCTTTTTGTTCTTGCCTTCAGATCTTCCTTATTCATTCTCTTATTCGGCAATCGCCAATCGGCAATCGCAAATCTCCTCATTCATACCTCAGCGCCACCATCGGATCGGTTTTCATCGCGCGTCGAGCCGGGATCAGACACGCGGTGAAGGCAACTGCCGCGAGCATTGCGGCGATCGAAGCGAAGACCATCGGATCGCTTGCGCTTACCTCAAACAAGAGACTCTGCATCAACCGCGTAAGCGCGAACGCCGCCGCCGTGCCGATCGCGAGCCCTAACATTACGAGACCCATACCTCGCTTGAGCACGAGCCAGAGGATGTCCCGTGACTTCGCCCCAAGCGCCATACGAACGCCGAACTCGGGGATTCGCTGGCTTACGAAGTAAGACAGCACTCCATACAGCCCGATCGCCGCCAGTAGCATGGCAAGCACCGCGAACACGCCGAGTAACGTCGTACCGGTTTCGCGCTGGCCGAATTCTTTGCCGAGCACGTCTCTCATCGTGCGAATATCCGACACAGGTTGATTCGCGTCCACCTCATGAACTCTGCTGGTGACGCCCGCGACGAGACTTAACGGTTCGACTGACGCGCTAATAACCAGATCGCGCGGAGCATACCAGGGCTGATCCGCAACCTGCTGATAAGGCATGTACATCTCGGGTTTCACAGCGACTTCGGCGCCCATCTGTTTTATGTTCGCTACAACTCCGACGATAGTAATCCACGGATCTTTTGAATCCGGGTTGCTCGGTTTGAAGCGTTTTCCCAAGGCGCTCTCGCCCGGCCAGAACTCGCGAGCCATCATTTCGTTGACGATTGCGACAGGTTGAGATTGTTGATTGTCGCTTTCGTTGAAGCTCCGGCCTTCCCTGAGAGCGATGCCCATCACTTTGAAATAATCCGAACTGATCTGCCGATGGTTGGCGTCGTACAAGACCCCGCGCTCGACCGGGCGGCCTTCGATGCTGATGCCGTTTGTGCCGCCTTTCCAATCGAGCGGCACTGACGTGGTGTACGCGGCAGCGGCGACACCCGGAAGTGAACCGATGCGTTCGAGTACCTGACCATAAAACGCGAAGCGGCGCAGCGGGTCCTTATACCTGCTCTCAGGCAATTGCGTTCGCACTGCCAGTACGCTCTCTGCGCGCAGGTTGGAGTATTGATCGCGCAGCCGCGCGAAGGTCTTTATCAGCAGTCCGGCGCCGATTAGCAGCACCATTGCCAGCGCCACTTCCCCGACGATCATCGAGTTCTGCAAGCGCCGATGGCCGGTGCTCAAACTGGTTCGCCCACCTCCCTGCTTCAGCGCTTCGTTTAGATCGACGGTTGACGACTGCAGCGCCGGGGCCAGACCGAACACGATTCCGGTAATCGCCGAAAGCGCCAAAGTGAACACCAGCACGGTCGTATCGATTTTAAGATCAACGAACAGGCTCATACCCGGAGGGATCAGGTGACGAAGGAACTCGAAACTCCAGATGGCTACGACCACACCCGCGACGCCTCCTGCGAACGACAACACCACGCTTTCAGTTAACAACTGGCGCAAAAGCCGTCCGCGAGTCGCTCCAAGCGCCGTGCGCACCGCGACTTCCTTGCTGCGCCCCAGCGCGCGAGACAGCAGCAGGTTGGCGAGATTGGCGCTCGCAATCACCAATACGAACGCGACGGCTACGAGCAATACGATAAGCGGCCGCCGTGTCTCGCCGATCAACTCTTCGCCGAGCGAAAATACATTGGCGCCCAAGCGGCTTGCGTAATCGGGATTGTCGCGAGCAATCTGCGCCGTGATGGCTTTTATGTCTACGTTGGCTTGATCGAGCGTCACACCCTGCTTCATTCGCGCAACGACCGAGAGGAAGTGGCCTCCCCGATTGGAAAGAGTCCGGGGCGTGAATCCCGACGGGACCCAGAGGCGAATATCCGGATCGCGAAACTGAAAGCCCTTAGGCATTACACCTACCACGGTGTACTTTTCATCACTGAGCAGGATGTCTCGCCCTACAATGCTCGCCTGGCCCCCATACCGCGATTGCCACAGGGCATAACTGATAACCGCGACCTTGCCGCCCTGAGGTTGATCATCGTCGACCGTGAGGACGCGGCCAGCCGCCGGCTCGACCCCAAGCAGCGGAAAGAAGTTTCCATGGACGGCGAAGGCATAGACTTTTTCAGGCTCGCCGTCGCCCGTGAGATTGAAGTCACGGTCCGTCAACGCGGCCATGTCTTCAAAGACCTCATTGCGCGCTTTCCAATCCATGTAGTTGGCCGGCGCCGGCGTGTTTTTCGGAAAGCCGACGAATGAGGCGTCTTCCCAAACGATCACCAGCCGTTCCGGATTTGCGAACGGCAAAGGTCGCAGTAACACGGCGCGCACCAGGCTGAATATCGCAGTGTTGGCGCCAATACCAAGCGCCATAATGATGATTGCGACCGCTGTAAAGCCCGGCTTCTTAGCCATCGCGCGAAGAGAAAACCGCACGTCCCGAATTAGATGATCCATAGGTACTCCCGGAATTGCGGATTGCGGATTGCGGAATCCGCATTCCTCAATCCGCAATCGATCTATTCGTATCTCAGCGCTACCATCGGATCCACTTTGGCGGCGCGTCGAGCCGGCACGAAACAGGCTCCCAGAGCCACTCCTGCCAGCAGCACCGAAACGGCCGCGAATGTGATCGGGTCAGTCGCGGTAACGCCGAATAACAGAGTCGACATTAAGCGAGTCAGCCCAACAGCGGCCACGAGCCCTGTTCCGACGCCCAACGCCGCAAGAACTACTCCCTGCCCCACGACGAGCTTCATCACGTCTTTTTTCTCCGCCCCAAGCGCCATACGAAGTCCGATCTCTCGAGTTCGCTGAGTAACCGCGTAAGACATCACGCCGTAAATCCCAACCGTAGCCAGAATCAAAGCCACCGCCGCAAACACTCCGAAAAGCGCCGCGTACAGCCGTGGCTGCCAGACTGATCTGGCGACAATGTCCGTCATCGGCATCAAGCGAGTAATCGGCAAATCAGAATCGAGTTCCTTCACTTGCGCTCGCACCGCCGCCACAATGTTCTCCGGTCGCCCGGAGGTTCTTATGGCAATACTCGACCCGCCAATTGGCATCTGTGCAAACGGCAAGTACACCGACTTACGCGTAGAGGCGTCCAATCGTTCGTGTTTAACTTCGCCTGCGACGCCCACGATCGTATGCCACGGCTCGTTGTCCTCGGGGGGTCCGAAGCGGATGCGCTTGCCGATCGGATCCTCGTCGGGCCAATACTCCCGCGCGAGCCGCTCGTCGATGATAGTGACGCCCGCTGAAACTCCAGGCATGCCGGCATCGCGCACTCCAAGCTGCGGCGCGCTCTGCGCGTTGATATCGCGCTCATCGAAGTCACGCCCTTTCAAAATTGGAATTCCCATCGTGCTGAAGTAGCCTGGGCTGACGACGCAGTGATTGATCATTGGCGCCTGGCCGACTGACAATACCGGAAAACCCTCGACGGTCAGGCTGCGGCCCCAGGTGCTCCCACTCAGCGGCAATCCCGAGTTCGAGCCTGCGCTCACCACACCGGGAATCGATCTCACACGTTCGAGCAACTGCTGAAAGAACGCGACACGCTTTTCGGGCTGGCGATACTTGACTGCCGGCACGATAGTGAACGTCAGCACTCCTGCGGGATTGATTCCCGCGTTCACATTTTGCAAACTGATAAAGCTGCGCATCATCAGACCCGCTCCGACCAGCAGCACGAGCGACAACGCAATCTCGGCGACTACCAGCAGGCTTCGAAGCCGGCCTCGTCCTGCGCCGGTGCCGCTGCGTCCGCCTTCCTTGAGCGTTTCATTCAAATCAGGATTCGACGCTTGGAACGCTGGAGCAGTACCAAACACGAACCCGGTCAGCACCGAGCACGCGCCGGTAAAGCCCAACACTCTCCAATCGAGATCGAACTTCATCCAGAACGGAATGTCGATTGGGATCGCCGCGAGCAACAGGTCCATTCCCCAGAGAGCCAACACCAATCCGAGCGCGCCGCTTATCACTCCCAGCAGCAAACTCTCGGTCACCAGTTGTCTGAAGATGCGCCGGCGATTTGCGCCTAACGCGGCTCGAATAGCGAGCTCCTTCTGTCGCGCGGTCGCTCGCGCAAGAAGCAAATTCGCAACGTTCACACAAGCAATCAACAATACAAAAGCGACTACGCCGAGCAGAATCAGCAGCGCCTTCTTGTAGTCGCCTACCAGGTTCGCTCGGAGGTCGATCACGTTGGCGCCCAGGCCTTCATTGGTGACCGGGTTCTCGACTTCTATGTTGGCGGCGATTCCGGTCATCTCGGCTTGTGCTTGTTCGAGCTTGACGCCGGGCTTCAGGCGCGCGATTGCCTGAAGTCCGTGATCGGTTCGCGTATAGATTTTTGGAGTGAGCGCGAGCGGACCCCACGCGTCGGCGACTTCAGGAAACTGAAACCCCTTCGGCATCACGCCGATCACCACTCGCTGGCGGTTGTTCATCGTGAGCGTTTGACCCAGGATATTCGGATCGCCGCCGTAACGCCGCTGCCATAAGCCGTAGCCCAGGATGACTACGAGATCGTGATCGGGTTGATCCTCGTCGGCGGTGAAGGTCCGCCCGAGAATCGGGGCTACTCCCAGGATCTCGAACATGCCCTGGTTAACGAAGGCGCCCTTGATTTGCTCGGGCTCAACGGAGCCGTTTACGCTGCCGCCCGACATTGCGAACCCGCCGGTGTCGTAGCAGGCGATGTCTTCGAATGAATGATTTCTTTCGCGCCAATCCAGAAAGTTAGGATAAGACACACTCATCGAGGCCATGCCTTGCCGGGCCGCAGTCTCGTCGAGTATCACGAGGCGCTCGGAATGTGGATACGGAAGCGGCCTGAGCATGATTCCGTTAACGAAACTGAAGATGGTGCTGATAGCGCCCATTCCCAACGCGAGCGACAGCACGGCTACTGAGGTGAGTCCGGGACTCTTCCTGAGCATGCGCGCTCCGTATTTGGTGTCTTGCCAAAGATCACGAATCATAGCTCCCGTTCCTTTCAGATACGCAACTCAAGATTCGAAACTACCTACGGCTCTTCGTCCTTTACCAATCCACGTGCCATCTTCGTGGACTCTCGCAGGTTGTTGAAGGGCAAGGGTTCGCCGCTGGTCTTCCGACATGCGGTCTTCAATCATTGCTCGCTTTCGGGATAAACTCTTCCCACTAACGCAACCCTGCCTCTCGAATCCCACGGGGCGGCTTGGCGCACACATCACCTTCAGGCGGCATGTTAACCAACAATTCGCTAGAGCGGGTACCTTATGCGCGTAGGCTTGGCGAGAGTGAGCCATGTGTTTAGAATCTCACTATGGAAAGCAACCGAAAATTCACCGATTACGTAAGACGCCTTCAAACTCAAAGGTCATTGTCGAAGGCCTCATATTATTGTGTTTCGCTTCTCGGGACCGACGACGGAAGAATCGAAAGCGGATGTCAGACTTCGTTCAGAGGCTACTCAGACACTAAACCCAGACGAGAGATCCGAACTGGCTCATCCGTGATTCCGGAGAGGATGATGTCAGGATTGGCGATGATTGGGGAGCCTGGTTTACTAGTCAACACCAAAGAGGACCTATTTATCTATACTCTGTTTGGCGGGCATGGCGTGATTGTGAAGGAACTATGTGAGCAATACTTCAGTGAAATTATTGGGCCTAAAGAAACTGTCTATACGCGGTCCAAGGGTTTTCTCTCTGTTAAGAACGCGCCACGTCATCTTCTTAATCGCGCTCCATCGAAGAGATTAAGAATGAAGATCCTTAAGCGCGACAACTTCCAGTGTAAGCTCTGTGGGCGATCGCCGGCGAATCATGTCGATGTGGAGCTTCATCTGCATCACGTCCAACCTTGGGGTCTGGGGGGCATAACGGATGAAGAAAACTTAATCACTCTCTGCAAGACCTGTCATGACGGCCTATACCCGCACTTTGACTATTCACTATTCTCGTTTATTGGCGGCGAACCAATGGTGGATCTAGTTAAGCGTCGGGCCGAATATCTCAAGGGTATCGCAAACTATCAGAGGCTATCATTTGAAGCCTATAGCGCGGGCGCATCCATTAAGCATCAAGAGGATTCCCGAGCACTGAGACCGAGGATGGCATGAGCCAAGTCGCCGATCGGAGGTGCGGCCGAGGGGCCAAGGGTCAGGCGTGCAAATTGCAATTTCGCTGTCCTCCTTTCGCCTTTCTTTCGTCGCTCGAATACTCGTGGAAATCTGTGCTCGAACAAACATAGCGCTGGGACTATACGGACCAACTGACTTAAAGTTCTTACTGTCACGCCACAAGTTCTGAGCGAGTTCTGGAACGTCGCTAGTCGCCTGGCTTCAGCTAGTGGCGTCTGGGCCTTTCACCAATTTAGACAGAACGAACAGTCCGCTTGATTGAAGGCAGATCTATGCCGGCTGCAATATTGAGAATATGCTGTCATATATGCTAGCATCTCCACTTTGGAGCGAGCTATGACACGAACGACGATCTTACTCGACCACGATCTCTTGCTCGAGATCAAACAACTTGCGCGAACCAGCGGGACTACTGCAACAGACGTCATTCGCCAAGCTCTCAAGAGCTATCTTGAAAAGAACCGGTCGAAGCGCAAGCTGTCTTTCACCGCCGTCGGCAAGAGCGGCCGCGCATCGATCGCCGGGAACTCCGAAAAGATCCTCAAGCGCAAGGTCAATAGACGAGAGGGCTGGTGATGGCAATCATCGTCGACACCGGTCCGCTCTATGCGCTCGCCGATGCCGATGATCAGTATCATCGCGCGGTCGCGAAGTTCGTGGCCGCCACTCGCGAGACACTGATCGTCCCAAGCCCGGTCGTTCCCGAAGTCTGCTACTTGTTGCGTGAGTATCTTGGCGCCAATGCCGAGACAGAGTTTCTCCAGTCCCTCATCGGACAGGAATTATTACTCGAGCACTTCAACACAAAGGACCTTCAACGAGCCGTTGACATACTCAAGCAATATCACGATGCCGGGTTTGGAATGGTGGATGCCACTGTGATGGCGATGGCCGAGCGATTGAAGATTAAGACGGTGCTTACGATAGACCGTCGCGACTTCGGAATGTTCCGTCCGAAACACTGTGATGCTTTTCGGATTGTGCCTGAGTGACGAACTGCTCTGAACCGAAGAGTTCATCGCCGAACATCGCCGCTTGAGTCAATGAAATGGCTTCCAGGCCCGCCTGAATCGCCTTCTCGAGGTCCTTGCCTCTGTGCGGTCCTTACATCGTTGCGTGAAGCTAACAATCGTAGTCGCGTTTCACGCAAAGAAACGCCAGGACGCAAAGTTAACCACTAAAGCCCCAATCTCGTTATACCGGCGCACCAACATTGAGAGGAGAACGATGAAGAACCGCCTACGGAGACTTCCCCGGGCCCCAGCGTTGACATTCGTCCTGCTTACAGCCTCCGTATTGGCGGACGACCGGCAGCCGGCGCCGGCACAGACGCAATCGCTCCAAACTTACGAGAAGCCAAATGTCTTTCTTGATCTGTTGAAACAAGCTAACGAAAAGACTCGAGCCAAACAATGGAGCGAGGCCGCGGAGCTGTGGATAAGCTCGCACGCATTAACCCGGTCGAGGGTGATATCTGGGAGCAGCTGGCGAAGACCCGTTATGAGAACAAAGAATATCGCCGAGCCATTCCGGCTTTTGAAAAGGCTTTGGAGCTCGGCTCCGGTTTTCCATGCAACCAGGCTTACAACGTGGCTCGTTGTTATGGAATGTTGGAAGAAAAAGAACCGGCAATGCAATGGCTTGAGAAAGCGTTCGAGCTGGGTTATCGCCGGTTAGATGCAGCACGCGATGATCCCGCGCTCGCGCTCCTGCATTCAGACACGCGCTTCCGAGATATGCTTGGTTTGATCGACAGGAGCAAGCTGTCGCGCGATGACGGTTGGCGCTACGATTTGCAATTCATGGCTCGAGAGATACGCCGACGCAGCTATGATCCGTTTCACAAAGTAACCAGAGCAGTGTTTGACGCTACGGTAAAGAAAGTGAGTGAAGCGATTCCTCGACTGACCGACATGCAGATCAGCATTGAGTTCATGAAGTTAGTCGCAAAGGGCGGCGACGGGCACACAATGGTTTTTGGTTTTTGGGAGCGGCCGGAGTTTCTTCAAACGATTCCGGTCGATATGTTTGTTTTCGAGGAAGGCTTGTTTATCACGTCGGCTGATTCGCGGTTTGAGAATCTACTGGGCGCGCAGGTGCTCCGTTTTGGCGATTACACTATCCCTGAGGTTCTTCGCGCGATCGATCCGCTCATCAGCCGAGACAACGATCTCGCCTGGAGAGTTATGGGGCTGATGCGAATGCGCAACCTTCCGCTGCTGCATGCGCTCGGTTTGATTCCCGAGCCGGATAAGGTGTCTTTGTCGATAATCGATCGAGAAGGCAAGACACGCGCTGTGACCTTGCCGGCCGATTCGCGAATCCCAAGCCGAAAACTCTGGGACGCGTTACCGGCGGGCTGGAAGAACTATCAGGATCTTTCGCCGGCAAACCAGCCGCTTTACTTGAAAAACATCTACGCGCCCTATTGGTTCGAATACGCGCCTGAAACGAAGCTCGTCTACTTCCAGTTCAATCGAGTGGCGGATGATCCGCGCGAATCGCTCGCGCAGTTCTCTGATCGGCTATTCAAATTTATCAACGAACATGACGTGGAGAAGCTGGTCATCGACGTGCGCAGAAATCCCGGCGGCAACACGTTGCTGCTCCCTCCGTTGATCAATGGTTTGATTCGCTGTGAAAAGATCAATCAACGAGGCAAGCTGTTTTCGATTATCGGGCGACATACCTATTCCGCCGCGCAGAACGCCGCGACCTTTATCGAGCGCAACACGAAGGCAATCTTTGTCGGTGAGCCGACCGGTTCGAGTCCGAATTTCATCGGCGAAGAAAACGAAGCGACTTTTGAATTGCCTTTCAGCAAGCTCAATGTAAATGTGTCGTATCTTTTCTGGCAGAGTTCCTGGCCATTCGATTATCGCCCATGGATAGCGCCGTTGCTCTACACACCGCCGCGGTTCGAGCTTCTTCGCGCCAACCGCGATTCCGCAATGGAGGCGATAGAAGCGTATCCATAGCCTGAGGCGTTGAACCGCATTAACTGCGGCGGGGGCATCAGACCGAGACGTCTCAACATTCCACTTGTCTCAGCACGTGAGGCCGCTAAGCAAAACGCTCCGCATAGGAAGGATCAAATGCAAATTGAAGCACTGATGACTTACATCACTGGACCGGCGTCGTCCTCGGGTCCGGGCATGATCGACCCAGGCGACCTGGTTGCGATTATTGTTGTCCCGAGTCTGGTCCTAATGGTTGGCTGGCTCGTCTGGATGCTCACTCGAACAAATCACCTCAAGACTAAGGCGCGCATCGAACTGCAAAAGCTATTGCTTGAAAAACTCAACTCCGCGCAGGAAGTTGTTCAGCTCATGCAAACTGAAGAAGGCCGGCAGTTGATCGAGGCGCTGACGATGGAGCGCACGACACCTCGCGAACAGATACTCACCTCGGTTCAAAAGGGAGTGGTTCTGACGATAGTCGGCCTTGGCGGGCTGTCGTTTCGGCTGTTCTTCCCTACCGGCTTTGGAGTCTTCATCGTAATCGGAGTCTTCCTGGGCGCACTTGGAATTGGCTTTCTCGTGTCCGCCGTTGTGGCTTATGCGTTTTCAAAGTCGTGGAACTTGCTGGGATCTCCACAGTCGGATCGCGAACCGCGGAACAGCAGTTTGTGTGGCAGTCTCGCTTGCGTCAACGACGAGCCGCTCAAAGACGAGTGACTCGGGTCATTTCTATTACACAGACCGCGACGCTCGCGGCCGCGGTGATTGGACTCGCCGTCTGGAGCGTCTGGCATTGGCCCGAAGTCAGTGAGTCGATCAGAACCTCGTTGATGTCATTCTCCATCTGGTCGTCCTCGAGCCTGGCCTCGAGTGTGGTCCTGCTTGTCTACTTGAGTCTTGCGTTGCTTTTAGTCAACGTGCTGCTTACGATTCGCGCGGTTATGACTAATCACAATAGTCGTTGATGCATCTCGACGCGGTAGTGGTGTATGAGTATGTTGGCGCGAAAACAGCCCTCTGCGCAGCAAGCCTGCAACTTCTTGTTCTTCTGGGAAGAATTCTCAACTTAATCTCGCCGTTGTCGGCTTGAACTCGGCACAATGATAGGTCGGGAAGGGTGGCTTGCCCCCGCCTGACTAGTTGCAATGAAAACCGCGAGGGCAAGCCACCCTTCCCGACCTATCATTCTTATGATCGCCCTTGTCCTTCGCGATGCTTCTCCACACGAACCGCTATGGCACTACTTGACGACTCAGCGTCCGTCTTGACGCGGTCAGTACCGGTCAATATCATTGGCCGCGTTCATGCCTTTCTGTTATTAGCCCAGTAACGGGACTCTAAAGTTAGCGCGGTTCCGGTACTCTGAATCGCGAGATCGGACCCGGCAGGCAGGCGCGAGGAATTTGATGGGAGTAACGGAACTCACCGGCGAAGTGCTCGACGAGAAATACCGGATCGAGAAGGAACTCGGTAAAGGCGGGATGGGGGCGGTCTATCTTGCCACTCACCTTGGAACCGACCGGCCGGTCGCGGTCAAAGTCATCACCCCGCAATTCATGATGAATGATGAGTTCGTCGAGCGCTTCAGGCGCGAGGCCAAGGCTGCCGGGCGATTGCTTCATCCGAATGTCGTCAATGTCACCGATTTCGGATTCGCTCGAGTGGAAGGGGAACGAATCGCTTATCTGGTGATGGAGTACCTGGACGGCTGCACCCTTGCGGACGTACTCGCAGAAGAATCTCAGCTTCCAATCGATTGGGTGCTCGACATTATCGACCAAACCTGTTCAGCGGTCGACGAGGCTCATCACCAGGGGATCATTCATCGCGACTTGAAGCCCGACAATATCTGGCTTGAACCCAACCGCCGCGGTGGCTACACGGTTAAGGTGCTCGACTTCGGTCTTGCCAAGCTCGGCGAGATTCCCGTTAACGAACCGAGAGGGACCTCGACGTCCCCAACTTCGAACTCGCTGAAAGTCCCCCGGGGGTTGCCGACGGTTGCAACCGATCAGCGCAACACGCAAGTCTCGGAAGGCAAGACTCACGCGCGGATCGCGGAAGGTTCGGAAGCAGCAACCCGGCTCCAGACTGCGCCGATCGCGGAAGACACAACTCAAATTCTTGTCGAGCCGGCAGAACACAACGCACCGAAGGATAACGAGGCGGCCACGCGGATTCTCCGACCGGAGCCGTTATCGGAGGCGGCGACGCAAGTGCAAACTGCTCCCGTCGCGCCAGAATCAGAGACGCGCGTCTTCGGTCACACGACCGCGGAGAACTTGCCGCGCCAAACTGTGCCGGCCGACGGGCTCACGCGCGTGGGTTCGATTCTCGGCACGCCGCTGTACATGTCGCCGGAGCAATGCCGAAGCGATAAGCTTGACTGGCGCACCGACATCTACAGCATCGGAGTGATCGCCTATCAGATGCTCGCGGGCACGCCGCCATTTACCGGGACTGCTCCGGAAGTTATGAGGCTTCATATCGAAGCGACGCCTCCCCAGCTAAGGGAAAAACGCCGCAAGATTCGGAAGAGGATGGCGACGCTGGTGATGTCGGCGCTTGCCAAGAATCCCGCGGAGCGCCCGGCCACCGCCGAGGGTTTCGCCAGCGCACTTCGCGCCAACGCCGAGGGAACCGGGGCGTTGTTGCGGCGAGCCTTCGCGCTGTACGCGGAGCACTTTCCAAAGTTCTTCCGCGCGACGTTACTGATGTACCTGCCGCTGATTGCATTGCACGGTGCTCTTCTGATTAGCGGCGTGATGAATTCGAGTGGCACCGGTGCGCCGAAGCCGGATAGTGGAGTTGTGATCACCACTACGCCCAGCACGACCGGGGGCCACGTCAAGCTTTCCTCGACGCCAGGCAGCGCAATCGAAGTCGTGCTTTCGATCCTCACCTTCTTCGTCAACTTCCTCGTCAACGCGGTGATTGCCGGAGTAACGATTCGGCTGGTCACACAGAATTTCCTGGCGCCGCTGCGGCCGTTGGAACTGCGCACCGCGTATGCCGCGGTTAGAAAGAGACTGAAGTCGCTGCTGATCACGATTGCCATAGCTTCTATCCGTGCCTTCCTGGGCATGTTGCTGGTAATTCCAGGCATAATCATGTTCATCAACCAATCGCTGGCAGTGCCGGTAGTGATGATGGAAGGGCTGAAAGGGCGCGCCGCGCTGAAGCGCTCAAAAGCGCTTGTGAAGCGATCGAGATTCACGGTGATCATGATCTTGCTTTCCCAATGGGCGATACCCGTGTGCCTGTCCGCGGTCGTGGCCGGAGGGCTGGGCGCTGGGCTGAAACTGGCGAAAGTCGACAACGCTCCGATGCTGGCAACGCGCATAACCTCAATTATTGTAGCAATTCTAAATGCCGTAGTCGTCCCGCTGATCGCTACGATGACGGCCCTTCTTTATTTGAAGACCCGGCAACTCGGCGGCGAAACGCTTAAAGAAGCGCTCAGTCAGTTCGAGGAAGAAGACGTCCCGCGGACAAAGTGGCAGATGCGTATGAGAGAGCGATTACACACGACGGCATCAAGGTCTTCTTCCAGCTCTTCATCGCGAACAGTTTAATGTACCAACAAGTACCAAGTCATTCCACCGCCGCCCACGTAGCCCCAGGGCTCGCGCAACGCCTGGGGCCGTTCGACGCAACGATGATTGTGATGGGCGGCATCATCGGGTCGGGCATCTTCATGAATCCGCATGTCGTCGCCGGCGTCGTGCATACGCCTTTGTTGATTCTCGGAGCGTGGGCTGTTGGCGGCTTGATTGCGCTCGCCGGAGCTTTCATCTACGCGGAACTTGCCGCGCTCAGGCCGCAGGTTGGAGGCCAGTATGCCTATATTCGCGAGGCGCTTCATCCGGGGCTAGCGTTCATTTACGGCTGGACTCTTTTGCTGGTAGTTCAGAGCGGAGGCATGGCGGCGGTCGCCGTAACGTTTGCTCGTTACTTCATCGAGCTGTCTCATGTCGGGTTCAGTGACCGGGCGCTTGCTGCCGCGGCCCTGGCCATTTTGACTGTTATCAACTGTCTGGGAGTGCGCGCGGGAAGCGCGTTGCAGAGCGTGCTGGTGGTGTTGAAGATTGCCGCCATAGTAGCGTTGATCGCATTCGGTCTTGCAGCAGAAACGCACTCGCAACCGGCCGGGCAAAGCCAGCCAATCGTCCGGGACCAATGGTCCGCGATCACCGCATTTGGAGCCGCGCTTGTACCGGTGTTGTTCGCCTACGGAGGCTGGCAAACCGCGAGCTTCGTCGCCGGCGAGATCCGGGAGCCGCGTAAGAATCTGCCGCGAGCTTTGATCATCGGAGTGATAGGAGTCGTGGTGCTTTATCTGTCCGTGAACTTCGTTTGCGTAAGAGTGCTCGGCGTGGATGGTCTGGCGGCGGCGACGACTCCCGCTTCTGAAGTAATGCGAATTGCGCTCGGTGAAAGAGGCGCCCGCCTGATTGCGATCGGGATCGCTATTTCAACGCTGGGATTCCTGAGTCAGTCGATACTGACCGCGCCGCGAGTTTATTTCGCGATGGCGAGCGACGGACTCTTCTTCAAACGCGTTGCCTGGCTTCATCCAAAGACGCACGCGCCCGTCGTGGCGATAGTTCTACAGGGCGCGCTTGCGGTTATCGTCGCGATCTCCGGCAGGTACGAACAAATCCTCAACTACGTCGTCTCGATCGACTCCCTCTTTTTCGGTGTCACCGCTGTGTGCCTGTTCGCGCTTCGCAAGCAGGCAGCGCGAGCCGGTGACAACTCCAGCGCGGCTCGCGCCTTCAAGGTCAGCGCGGTGGTAATCGTGCTCTTCATTACGGCCGAATGGCTTGTCGCCGCCAGCGCAGTCTACAAAGACCCGCTCCACAGCGCGATTGGGCTCGTGATCCTGCTTGCGGGCATACCGGTTTATTTCTTCTGGCAATGGAGGGGAGCCCGAGCTTAGGGCGCTATGGAAACTCGCGTGAAAGCTTCCGAGTACATCGAGTGGGCGAAGACCTGCTCGCAAGCAACGTTCAACCTCGCAACAAGCGGAGTTATGAATTATCAGCTGGCCGAGTTGCCGGCCAAGCTCGAGGACATCGAGTTGAGCGGGCCGAGCTGGTATGGATACGAGCCGCTTCAGCGAGCGCTCGCAGCGAAGTGTGGCGTCGAAACAGACAATATCGTAGCCGCTATTGGGACATCAATGGCGAATTACCTCGCGATGGCTACCATCCTCGATCCGGGCGATGAAGTATTAATCGAGCAGCCGGCTTACGATCCTCTGGTATCGATCGCCCGCTACCTGGGCGCCGAAGTGAAGAGATTCGAGCGGCGGTTCGAAGATGATTTTCGCGTCGATCCTGGCGCAGTCGAGCGAGCCGTAACGAGTCGCACTCGCCTAATCGTGATGACCAATATGCACAACCCGTCCAGCGCGCTTGTTGAAGCGAACACGCTCGGAGAGGTTGGAGAAATCGCGCGCCGGGTTGGAGCGCGAGTGATGGTTGATGAAGTCTATCTCGAAGCTCTCTTCGACCGGACTCGGCCTTACGCGTTTCAACTCGGTAGCCAGTTTGTAACTACGAGCAGTTTGACTAAGGCTTACGGATTGAGTGGCCTTCGCTGCGGTTGGATAGTCGCGGACCCAGAGCTTGCCCGAAGAATATGGCGCCTCAACGATCTGTTTGGAAACATCCCGGCTCATTCCGCCGAACGGCTGAGTGTTGTAGCGTTGTCGAATCTTGACTCAATCACGGATCGAGCACGCTCCCTGCTTAACAGGAATCGCGTCGTGCTTGATCAGTTCCTGGATTCGTGTGAGAACCTCGAAACCGTTAGGCCGTCCTTCGGAACGGTTGTGTTTCCAAGAGTCAAGCGCGGCACGGTTGATGAATTGTGCTCGCTGCTTCGCCAGAAATACGACACTTCAATCGTGCCTGGAAAGTATTTCGAGATGCCGAATCACATTCGCATCGGGATTGGTTGCGATTCTGAAATGCTCGAACGCGGGCTGGAGCGTCTGGGTTCGGCGCTCGATGAACTAAGAGCATGATGCGGCTATTTCAGAGGGATGGCCGGCATACGCTTTAGCGTGCGCGAATTCGGATCCACCAAAATGCCCACTGATTCCAAAGCGGTAACTCCCAAGAGCGGCTCGGCTTCATCGGGACCGAAGATGACTCGGCCTGACGTAAGTTCACCCATGAACTCGATCTCTACCAAACCGAAATCGTATTCCACCGTCCGGCCGTCCGCCAATTCGTAAGCCATCCGGCCCCGCGGCTTGATTCCAGCTTTTCGCAGTTCCTTGGAGGGTGCCATGCTGTCGGTCGCTCCCGTGTCCACTAAGAACTCGGCTGCGTATTTCTTCCGCGCTCGCTCGCCTGCTCGCAATGTAGTTGTCACATGAATCAAGCTCATGAGTGTTTCCTCTGCCAAACATATCAGCGTGATCTCCCAGCCGCAAGACAGTTTGCGCTCAAGTATGAGCCGAACGTTGCTAGTACTTTCGCGTTCGTTATAGCATACCTGTGTGCGACCCTGGTGATTGGGAGGAGAGAAATCATGCAGAAGCTAAGAGTTCTGGGACCGCGATTGATCACTTTGGTTCTCGCGGTGTTCGTGTTGATTGCGACGCTCGCTCCACCGGCAAACGCCTACACACACCGTCGTCGCCGGCACAACCCTGAAGCAGGTAAAGGCAAAGCCGCTAAGCGCATCGGGATTGGTGCGGCAATCGGCGCAGGCGCAGGCGGTCTGATCGGCGGTCGAAAGGGCGCGGTGATTGGAGCAGGCGCGGGTGCGGGCGGCGGGGCAGCTTATCACGTGCACAAGAAACGATCCTGGAGACGCCACCATCCTCGAGGCTAACTGAACTCTGCGTCTCTGCGAGCTTTGCGCGAAAACGCCCTCCCTGCAAAGCGCATCGCACACGCTCAAGCCTTAACAGCGCGCGTCGAAGCCGTCTTGCCGGTTATGATCTTTTCAATCGAGTAGATCGGCTTCCCTTGCGATTCAAAATATGTTCGGCTGAGCATCTCTCCGATCAACCCGGATGAGATCAACTGAACTCCGGCAAGGATCAGCACGGCCCCCATCAACATCAACGGGCCGTGCTTATCGAACAAGGCTGTCCCGTTCAATGCCTTGTCAATGATCAGCCAGACGTTGATCGACAGACCGATGACCGTAGCGAGAAGCCCGATCGGGCCGAAGAAGTGCAAGGGCCGAGTTACATACTTCAGCAGAAACCGAATCGTGAGCAGATCGAACAACACTCTAATCGTGCGCGACAAGCCGTAATGCGAACGCCCGCCCGGCCGCTCGATGTTGGCAATCGGCACTTCTACGATGGTCGCGCCGTTCCACGAAGCAAGCGCCGGGATAAATCTGTGCATCTCGCCGTAGAGCTTGATCTGCTTGATCGTGTCCTTGCGATAGACTTTGAAGGTTGTGCCGAAGTCGTGAATGTTCACCCCCGAAAGCTTCGACATCAGCCAGTTCGCTACGCGTGACGGCGCGCGACGCAGGAGAAAATTATCGACCCTGTTCTTCCGCCAGCCGCTTACGATGTCACATCCCGTTTCTTCGAACGCTTGAAGCAGCTTCGGAATGTCTGCAGGATCGTGCTGAAGGTCCCCATCCATCGAGATGATCACCTCGCCTTCCGCGTGATCGAATCCCGCAGCCAACGCCACCGTTTGGCCATAGTTTCGCTTCAGTCGAATAACTACAACTCGCCCGTCAGCACGGGCCAAATCAACCAGCAACTGCGGTGTCGAGTCCGCGCTGTGATCGTCGACGAATATGAACTCCACTCGGTCATTCTGGAAAGCCGCAACTCGAGACAGCTGACTGAACAACTCCCGCACGCTCTCCTGCTCGTTGTGAAACGGAACAACGACCGAGTAAGTTGGGTTTTCCACTTCGGTAATGACGTCCACTAAAGCTCCCTATAGCTGATTAATTTGATTCCAAGCTCTCGAGCAAGCACGCGCAATCCCGGGTCACTGAGGGCCTCGAGCTCACGCTGTCGAGATTGTCTCAACCGAGTGTGTGCCTTCGCCAAATCGTCATCGTTAATTCCCGGATGACACATCAACTCAGCGGCGCCTTCGCCCAAGGCTTCCATAATACTTCTTATCGCCGAGGTGTCCAGCAGTCCGGTCAACTTGACTCCGAAAAAACGATCGGGTGTTTTGAGCTCATGCCTGCGAGCAATGCGAGTGAACTCAATGGCAGCCGGCGCGATTGCCGCCGACAAAGCAAACTGCTTCGCGTATGCCCATCGCGGCTGTGAATCGCGCCTGCCGGCAAAGATGCTTTCAAACGGATTCCGCACGCGCTTAATCCCAAACTCTGTTGCCACGCGCGCGAGCGCTGCCATCACTCGAGGATGCGTGGCCGAGTGCTTATGTGAATCAAGGTGAGTAATCTCAATTCCACAGTCCGCTACGCGCTGGATCTGCGCGCGAAACTCGCGAGCGATATCTTCCGCAGACGCGTATCCGCGCGCGATTTTGATCACCAATTTGGTGAGGGTCGCGGGCAATGCGCCGTTCCGATCGACGAGCGAGGGAATCTCAGAAGGTGCGGCGACGGGACTTCCCCCGACTATCGCCAGATGACAGCCGACTCCAAGCCCGGGATTGGCACGCGCGAGCGATACGGCGTCCTCAAACGCATCGCCGTTGGCCATGATCGTCGTGCTTGTAACAATGCCGGATTTGAAAGCGCTGACGATCCCGGCGTTTACCCCGCCGGTGAATCCAAAATCGTCCGCATTGACAATTAATCTCTTCATTCTAAGAGCCAGCTTAAGAGGCAGGCACTAATCATCACCGATCCGGAAGACCTTCGAGGCGGCGGCTCCATCATAAATACTCGCTTGAATCAAAGGGAAACTATTCTCGATGAATTTGCAGTTCTCCATGTTCTCGAAATAGACTCGGCCGCGTTGAAGGATCACAAACGTCGGCTGTTCCTCATTCAGAGTGAAACTCGGCTGCGAAATAATTCTGGAGCGGATGTCCGGCCGATTGAATCGCTCAAGATAGTACTGGACAACCCCCGGAATTTCGCTTGCGATCATTGCTCCAGCTGGAGCATTGGCTGCCATAAACTGAATGCTCTCTCTCGCGCCGAGATCATAAAACTCATCGTGCGGAAAGAAATAACCGATTCGGTTTCCGCCAAACACATTGACGAACAGGCTCGGATAAGAAGACGCCACTGACCGGATTGACTGGGCTGAAGGAAGGATGATGAATAAGCCGGCAATGGCCACCGCCGCCGTGGCTCGCCAAAAAGCCGAGCCAACTCTGAATCTTCTGATGGCAAGACTTGCGACTCGGAACATCGCGACCACTCCAACCGCGGCAGTGATGTAGATGATCGGCATAAGCGAGAGCGAGTATCGCAGGAACTTGCATCCGACAAACGCTTCAGGCAGGAGCCAGAAGACAATCATCATTCTCAGGAACAGGTAGCCCCGCGAGTATGGATAGTCTCCGCGTCTCCGGAATATTTCCACCAACCCGGCTCCGAACGCGAGCAGCACCGGCAGCGGCAGCTTCACGCCGATGAAGAGAAAGTAGAAGTACCAGGGAGTGCCGCCGGGCGTTTGCGTAAGGTCGTTGACGAAGAGAGTGTCCATGACCATGTAGCCGTGATGGGTCAGCAGTTCTTCGTTGACGTACTTCCACAGGTAGCGCCAGGTCTGCGGAAAAAACGCGGCGGGATTGAATATCACAAACGCTGCCAGCAGCGCCCCGAAATATTTCGCCCACATCCTCCCCGTCAACGGCTGATTGTTGCGGCGGTCGTATCCTACGACCGTGTAAAACAATGCATTCAAACCGAAGTAGTGCGGGAAGTACTTCGAAGCCATCATCAATCCGAATGCAGCTCCTGCCAGCGCATAAAGGCGTTCCCTCTCCGCCAACTCCGAGGCAGCGGCGTGTTTCGCCCGATGATAGAGATAAAAGCCGCAAAACATGAAGAAGACCAACAGCGTGTCCTCCTTTGTCGTGCGGCTGAACCAGATCGCATCCAGGCCAAGGGCCCAAAGAAGTGATGTAATCAACCCGACCCTGAATCCAAGCAACCCGGTCGTGAGCAGGAATAGCGGTATGACCGTGAGCGCCCCGAAAGTGGCGTTCGGCAGTCTCAACGCGGCTTCGTCCGAAAGTGCGACGTTAAGTCTAGATCCAACAGCTCGATTCCATGCGCCGGCTCCCTGCATCGAGCCGTAGCACAGCAGCTTCATCACCATCGGGTGCTCGGCGTTGGCGGTGAAGTCTCCCTGCTCATAACAACGAATGGCAAATATCTTGTTTGCCTCGTCCTCGGCAAAGCCCGCCGCATCCAAACGATAAACGCGAGCGCCGAATCCGACGACTACCGCGATCACGACAATCAAAAGCTTCCGCCGCTCGAGGTTCTGAAGAACCCCGACCCTGGGTTCTAACTTCGGCAGGTCGATCTGAGCGTAGCCTATGTCTAGTTCGTCAACCGTTCGCATACAAATCCCCAGCTCGCTCGAATACTCTTCATCGTCCGTCAGAACACTGCGGAAGACTAGTCAACGGTATGTCTCAGGAAGTGACTGGCAAATTGAAGCGCAGCGCTCAATCACGTCTACAGGGTTGTCAGTACTGCGCACTGATCCTCCGATGGAATTTGAACACTGGTGACATTCTAGAAAGCGGAACTTGAAAACTCAAACCGATTGATGTTTTCTGTCCGGCAAAACTTCAGTTTGACGTTTTGTGGACTTGAATCGACAAACTGAAGTTTGTCGGATTATCTCTGTTGGACTGTCCAGGAAAAAAGGGCCGCTGCTGGTTTGCAGCGGCCCGAAAGCACGGAGGATGGTCGATGCCCCCAAAACTAGTTTGAATCAGGTTGGATCAATCGGCCTTCTTGCGTATGAACGCAGGAACATTGATATCTTCCCGGCGAAGAGTGTCAGGCGCGCCGAGCGGCCCCGTAACCCGAGCCTCAGCAGCGGCGGTTTGCGGAACGACAAATGGACGAGACGGTTCAGTGATCGCCGCGGCCCTATCGAAGCCGGTTGCAATAACAGTGATCTTCATCTCGTTAGTAAGCCGCTCGTCGAGGACGGCGCCGAAAATGATATTCGCATCGGGATCGGCTGCGTCGTGAATTATGGACATCGCTTCGTTGACTTCGAATAACGTCAGGTCCGCGCCCCCGCTCACGTTAACGAGCAGTCCTTTCGCTCCTTCGATCGAAGCTTCCTCGAGCAACGGGCTCGAGATCGCGCGTTGCGTCGCCTCCATCGCCCGATTGTCACCGGTCGCGGTGCCAGTTCCCATGAGGGCCATGCCCATTCCCTCCATGATTGTCCTCACATCGGCGAAGTCGACATTGATCAAACCCGGAACCGTAATGATGTCGGAGATGCCCTGCACCGCTTGAAGCAACACGTCGTCCACCAATCTAAACGATTCATGAAAGCGTGTGCCTTTAGGTACCGCGTTGAGCAGCCGCTCATTCGGAATAGTTATCACCGTATCCACACACTCGCGCAGTTCGTTCAGCCCCTGTTCGGCCTGACGCTGGCGCCGGCGGCCTTCAAATCGAAACGGCTTGGTCACGACGGCGACGGTAAGAGCCCCTAACTCAGTCGCCAGACTGGCAATGATAGGGCCGGCCCCAGTCCCCGTTCCGCCGCCAAGACCGGCGGTGATGAAGACCATGTCCGCTCCTTCAAGCACCTCAATTATTTTTTCTGTATCCTCTAGAGCCGATTGTCGCCCTTTCTCCGGATCACCGCCGACGCCAAGTCCGCGCGTCAGCTTTTCACCGATCTGGAGTTTGACGGAAGACTGAGAGGCCTTTAGAGATTGGAGGTCGGTGTTGGCAACCAGAAACTGTACCCCCGAGATTCCAGCCTCGATCATTCGATTGATCGCGTTGCCACCACCCCCGCCGATACCGATGACTTTTATGTTAGCCCCGCCGGTGGGCTGCTCGTCATCAAAGACTATTGACCCGCTTTGGATCTGCCTACGTTGGTCCAACGCCATTATTCGTGCCTCCTGCAAGCAATCGAGCAACAGGTGAGCGACCGGGCAAACGGCGCGCTTACGCAAGCGTGCCGCTCGCACAAGAATTCACGTTCGCATTTCAATAGGTTCTTGAACACTGCCAGGATCATTCATCAACTCGCAATACTCGACTTCTCGCCCGCGCGAGCGCTCGAGCCAAGCGACCGTTCTATGGGGGTTCTCCTAACAGTGCCTTTGAGGCTGGCGACCTGATTACTACAATATGTGGTAGCCTATTTTTCTGAAGACGCCCCAAATGGTAGCACAGTCGTCTGTGGCCTACAACCTTTTTTTGCCCCCATTCAGCAACATTTCTAAATAAAATTAACGAAGCCACCGCTTCCAGATACTCGGCTGTTTCGGAGCGCCATCCTTCAACGAGTGAATCCGTTTCTGGTTCATCTGCTTGTGAAAACCATACAGCATCGTACCGACGACCGTCGCGAAAGCCGGGCTGTCAATTTCGCCTGTCAGTCCCCCGACAAAATCGGGCAACCCGTGACGAGCGGGAAGGTCCAGCACCTGCTCAGCCATCTCGACCACCCCGTCCATCAGCGATCCGCCGCCGATCAGCACCACGCTCGAGAGTATCTGCTTGTCAAAGCCGGCTCGCTGAATTTCTTCCGCGGCGTGCGAGAAAATCTCTTCGGCTCGCGGCTGAAGTATCTCGCACAGAATTTGGCGGCTCAGCATCCGCGGCTGCCTCCCTCCCACTGAAGGAACCTCAACCATCCGCGAACGCTCGCCGTCAGCCATCAATCCGGCCAGCGCGCAACCCTCGCTCCGCTTTATCTTCTCCGCCTCGGGCACCGGTGTTCGCAACCCGACTGCGATGTCGTTTGTGAAGTGGTTCCCGCCCATCGGGAATACGGCGGTGTGCCGGATGGCATCTCTAAAAAATACGGTGAGGTTGGTAACATCTGCCCCAATGTCGATTACCGCCGCGCCGTATTCTTTTTCGTCGGGCGAAAGCGTCGCTTCGCCGCCCGCCACCTGATTAACGACCGTGTCAGTGACCGTCATCCCGGCGCGATTGACAGACGTAATCACATTCTGACGCGCAGTGATCGGCGACGTTACCACATGGACGCAGGCCTCGAGTCTCATCCCGAGAAAGCCTATCGGATTGCCGATACCGTCCTGGCCGTCAACCGTGAATTCCTGAGGAAGGACATCGATGATCTCACGGTCAGTAGGAACGCTCACAGAGCGTGCCTGATCGATGACCCGATATACGTCGTCTTCTGTTATGTCGCGGTTCCGCCGGCTGATGGCGATTACTCCGCGCGAGTTGATTCCACGCACCTGCACTCCGCCCAGCCCAACGTAAGCGGAATCGATCGGGAGGCCCGACATCATCTCAGCCTCCTCCACTGCGTGCCTTATCGCATCGACCGTAGCCTCTATGTTGACGACCACGGCCTTGCGAACGCCGCGCGACGGAGCCCGTCCGATTCCGATAATCTCGAGCGTGTCGTTCTCGGTAATTTCACCTACGATCGCTCGGACTTCGGTCGTTCCGATGTCGAGCGCAGCAATGTGTTTGTTTGTTCTTGGCATTTCCTGATTCCTCCGGCGTTTAATTCCAGTTCTGAGTTGAGAGTGCTGAGTGCTGAGGTCGATCCTGTGCTCAGCACTCATAACTCAGCACTCATCACTTCTTCTTCTTCGGGGTCTTGTCCGGTATAGACTCCTGCCGAACTGTCTTCGTTGCGCCGGGGGTGGCGATGTTTACAACTATGCGATCTCCACGAGCCGCGTCGATAAAGCTGATGTTACTGGCGTTCTGAATCAGCCGGTCGATGTCCTGAACACGGAACCGGGTTGGCAATTCAGAATCACCGCGCTTGACCGCCTGCAGCACCTGAAGGGCTCGCTCGAATCGCTTGCGAAAGTCAGTGCTGCCGATGTGAACCAGCACCGGCGGATGCGCCAGCCTGACATTAATGTCTCTCGTAAAAGTCAGATCAATCTGATCGATCAAGCTCCACAGCGGATTGGGTTCCTCGCTGAAGTCGCGTTCAATTTGTTTGTAGATCGCGATTCGCTCGCGGTCTTCGGCTATCGCCGACTGTGAACGAGATCCTTCGGCGAAGCCTTTCGCGATCGGCGGAATCTCTGAAGCCTCGCCCGGTTTTGCACTCGAGCCCGGCAGCTTCAAGTCCGAAAACTCACCCATCTCGATCGCGTCTTCATCGAGCCAAACGAGAGCCTCCGAATCACGTCTCACCAGGATCGCCGGCTGTCTTTCGATGACCCTGACGAAAATCCCGTCCGGTAGCACGCGCGAGACGGACGCCCCTTTTACGCGCGGCATCGCTTCAATCTTTTGTCTCAACGCGGTCAGATCCACTTCCATCAACCTGCTCTGTCCGACCGTTCGCCGGATCAGCTGCTCGACTTCTGTCTGGAGCTGCGGCGCCGCATCACTCACGATGACACGATTGAGCAGGAACAACCGCGAATTTGCGAGCGCGTTATAGCCGAGGATCGCCACAACAATCGTAATCAGAACGGCCGCGGGCTTTGCAAATGCCAACGCCGTTCTGAAGATACTTTTCAAATCAATGGCGCTTCGGCGTCGCGACCGACTCCGGTCGATACGCCGAGAGGCGCGCGGAGTTACGTTTTGATTACGCACTCTGGGATCGTTCTTCGGTCCTGTTGCCACAGCTGACCTCCCACTCAAAGAGACGGGGCGAGGGGGCGACAGCGGGACAGGGCGAGCTATCTTTCGCCCCGTCACCGCGTCGCAGTGTCGCCTCGTCAAAGCATTTTCAGCAACTCATCTCCTGCTTGATGAACATTGCCCGCTCCCAATGTCAGCACGAGATCGCCGGGCTGAGCGACCTCTTTCAGTTTTGTTGCAGCTCCGGAAAGCGCGCCGATGTACTCGACGTGACGATGACCGAAGCGTTCGACCTGTTCCGCCATCGCGCGGCTGGTCACGCCTTCGATCGGATCCTCGCTTGCCGCATAAATGTCGGTTAGCAGCAACAAGTCCGCGCCGTAGAACGAGCGCGCAAATTCGTCTTTCAGGTCGCGCGTGCGCGTGTAGCGGTGAGGCTGAAATAGCGCAACAACTCGACGGCCCGCGGTACGCGCCGCTGCCAGCGTAGCCTTGATCTCAGTCGGATGATGTCCGTAGTCGTCCACTACCAGCACGCCATTCCTCTCGCCTTTGATCTGAAATCGACGCTCGGCGCCCTGAAATTCGCCAAGCGCCAGGGCGATGTTGTCGAACTTGATTCCGAGATCAAGTCCCACGGCAATCGCCGCCAGCGCGTTCTGAATGTTGTGCAGCCCCGGCACTCGAAGTCTGATTTCACCCATCACTTCGCCGAAGGCGCGAACAATGAACCGCGAGCCGAAATTCGCATCAAGTTCGACTCGCCGCGCCGACACGTCAGCTTGCGCCGCGGAACCGTAGCTGATCGCTCGGCGCGTCAACGCCGGTATGATTGCCTGCACGTTTTGATCGTCCAGACACAGAACAATTGTTCCGTAGAACGGGACGCTGTTCGCAAAACTCACGAAGCACTTCTTGATCTGCTCGATGCCTCCGGTGAAGTGATCGAGATGATCCGAGTCAATGTTTGTCAGAACCGCAATGGTCGGAGTCAACAACAGCAACGAGCCATCCGATTCATCCGCTTCCACGATGATGTATTCGCCAAGACCGTGCCTGGCATTCGAGCCAAGCGAAGCTACCCGTCCGCCCACTACAACGGAAGGATCAAACCCGGTGCTTGTCATCAAGTGTGCGATCATCGATGTGGTCGTCGTCTTGCCGTGAGTCCCCGCAACCGCAACTCCGTGCCGGTACAGCCGCATCAACTCGGCCAGCATTTCGGCGCGGGGTATGACCGGTATTTGCTTCTGCCGCGCCGCAACCACCTCCGGGTTGTCATCGCGCACCGCCGAAGAAGTAACTACAACATTCGCTCCCGCAATGTTTTCGGCCTTGTGACCTTCCGAGATGCTGGCGCCCATCGCCTCCAGGTGTTCCGTTATCTGTGAGCGCCTAAGATCGCTTCCACTCACCTGGAAGTTCTCGCCGAGCGACAACAGGACCTCGGCAATTCCGCTCATGCCGATGCCGCCGATACCAACGAAGTGAATATGTCCTGCGCCTCGAAATAACATCCTGGTCCTTGGTCATTAGTCCTTGGTCATTGGTCACTGGCTAATCGGGAACCAATGACCAATGACTAATGACTAGTTGATAAGTGCCAAGACCTTGGTTACACGATTTAGTGCCAAGACCTTGGTAACAGTTCTTTGAAACACGTCGTCTAACTTTCGCGAATCAGGTTTTTGCTCAACATTGATGCCTTTCGATAAATGGAGGCGTCGAT